>Ga0213866_10002855_pt1 | contig 11978 bp, 10 predicted proteins | sample PICome_11_FD_160079 | JGI IMG/M metagenome (GOLD analysis project Ga0213866, IMG submission 160079) | Coastal seawater microbial communities near Pivers Island, North Carolina, United States - PICO284 | ecosystem: Environmental > Aquatic > Marine > Coastal | place: USA: North Carolina... | reverse complement strand
AGTGACTATCGAGGCGAAATCAAAGTCATTATGATAAATCTCTCTACCGAAACTCAAACGATTGATCCAGAAGAAAGGGTAGCGCAAATGGTCATAGCAAAGTATGAACAAATTGGCTGGTTAGAGGTAAATGAACTGTCGGAAACAGAGAGAGGAAGTGGGGGATTTGGTAGTACAGGGACGGCGTGATTATTGTTGAATTATTTATGCATTAGTAAGTGCTTGGACAGAAATAAGTTCCATATTTGACGAAAACTATTTTTTTGCCAGACGAGGCAAAAAGCACAGGCATATCCTTAAGTATGGCGAGTATTTTTAACGAAATATGGTGAAAAAATAGTCCGTCATAATATGTGTGAGTTATTTCTGTCCAAGCACTTAAGTAAAAGGCAGAATGAAGTTGTACTTAAATACTTCAACATCACGCCAAAGGTGCCCGTTGCAGTAGAGGAAGCTTGAAGGGGAGTCCAAAACCAGCATTTTCTGGAGCGAGCCGCTTGCGGCAATGCTCCAGTAATCTATAACTTGATTTTGTCCAAGCACTTACTTCGACTCAAAAAATCAATTGAAAAACTAAACTTAATATGAATATCATCATCCCAATGGCAGGACGAGGTTCTCGTCTAAGACCACACACACTCACAGTACCAAAACCACTTGTTCCCGTTGCGGGGAAACCAATGGTTCAAAGAATCGTTGAAGACTTAATGTCTGGTATTCAAGAAGAAATTGAAAATGTAGGTTTCATCATTAAAGATGATTTTGGAAAAGATATAGAGAGCGAATTAATTGGCATTGCGAACAGTTTAGGGGCAAAAGGACATATCTTTTATCAAGATCAACCACTAGGAGTTGCACATGCCATTTTATGTGCAAGAGAAATTTTAGTTGGCCCATGTATTATAGGCTTCGCAGATACTCTCTTTAAAGCTAATTTTGCGTTCGATACAAGTCAAGATGGATTTGTATGGGTGCAAAAAGTTGAGGATCCTCGTCCGTTTGGTGTAATAAAATTAGATGACAAAAATGTAATCACTCATTTTGTGGAAAAATCGCCGGTATTTGTCTCCAATTTAGCCATTGTAGGATTGTATTATGTGAGAGAAGGAGCGCTTTTAAGAGATGAAATGCAATATTTATTAGATAACGACATTAAAGATAAAGGAGAATACCAATTGACTAGTGCTCTTGAGAATATGCGGTCAAAAGGGTTTAAGTTTAAGCCAGCCATGATAGAAGAATGGTTAGATTGTGGTAACAAAGACAATGTGGTTTACACTAATCAGAGAATCCTTGACATTAAAAAAGACCAGGAACAATTGAGGTCTGAGTCAGCAGAAATTGTAAATTCTACCATTATTGAACCCTGTTTTATTGGTGACGGAACGAAAATTGTAAATTCAGTAGTTGGTCCTCATGTTTCTATTGGAAGCAACTCTACTATAGAAAATTGCGTTATTAAGAATAGTTTGGTACAACACCATACAAAGGTCAAAAATGCCGTCCTAACTGATTCCATGATTGGAAACCTAGTGGATTATGAAGGCAAAATGTCCGATATTAGCATCGGCGATTATACAACGATTAAAACATGATAAAACACATATGCCTTTTGGCGCTCCTTTCTTTAACTTCCATAATCTTCGCTCAATCAGAAAGATTGACCCAGGCTGATGTGGAATTGCAACAATCATTCATTCAAGGTACTCGCCTTCTAATACTTGAAAAATATGAAGACGCGGTCAAAGAATTCGAAGCAGTTTTAGCTAAGGACAAGACCAATTCGGCAGCCGCTTACGAGCTAGCACGTATTTATAACTACTTAGATGACAAAGCCAAAGCTATCAAATTTGCTAAAAGTGCAACAGAATATGACCCTTCAAATGAATGGTACAAAATGCTTTTGGGAGATTTTTACCAAGAAGCAAATGAAGACGACAAAGCAGCGGCTGTTTATGAAAGTTTAGTCGATCAACATCCACAAGATGACTATTATTATTTCAAATGGGCTTACTTTTTAGTTCGGTCTAACCAAACAGAAGAAGCGATAAAGGTGTACGAAAGACTGGAAAAAAGAATCGGAATTAATGAGGAATTAACTCGTCGAAAACACACCCTTTATCTTGGTTTGGGTAATTATAAAAAAGCAGCAAAAGAACTGGATATTTTAATCGAAAGGTTTCCCCACAAAACAAATTATCGTCACTTATTGGCTAGTTTTTATGAACAAATTGGCGACAATGCAAAAGCCAAAGAAGTATATAAACAAATCTTAAAAATCTCTCCTGATGACGCACGTGCCACTCTAGCACTCGCGGGTAGTGATCAAGGAGGTGGAGATGTACGATACCTGAGATCATTAAAACCTGTCTTCGAAAATCCAAATGTCAAAATTGATGTAAAAATTGTAGAGTTATTTCCATATCTAACCAAAGTTGTTGAAAATAGTGACCTTGTTCTAGCTGATGCAGGCATTGAATTGACTAATATTTTGGAAAAAGTACATCCCAACAATGCAAAGTCTTACTCAATTGCTGGTGATTTCTATTTTCATTCTGACCGTAAAAAAGAGGCAATAGATAAATACAAAGCTACCCTTGAATTCGACGAGAATATTTATCTTGTTTGGGAACAATTGCTTTATGCTTATGCAGATATTAAGGACTTCAAAACGCTTGTAAATTCGTCTGAAGAAGCACTTGATTTATTTCCAAACCAAGCAGCCATATTCTACCTTAATGGACTAGGAAACAGTGGATTACAAAAACATAAAGATGCGATTAGCTCACTCCGCCAAGGGCTCTTGATGGCAGGTCGAATCCCTCATTTAAAATATGATATCCAAGTTCTTTTGGGCAGAGAATTCTATGAAACCAAAGACTTTGCTAAATCGGATAAAGCATTTGAAGATGCTTTAAAAATAAATCCAAAAGGTGCGGAAGCTTTAGCTTCGTATGGATATCATTTGTCTTTAAGAGGCGAAAATTTGGACAAAGCAAAAGACTTGACCACTCAAGCTATTGAAATAAATTCTGATAATCCTTCATTCTTGCATGCAAAAGGTTGGGTTTTGTATAAAATGAAAGACTTTAAAGGCGCAAAAAACCTACTCGAAAAGGCAATCAAAAACGGAGATTTAGATGTGACCACTTTGGAGCATTTTGGTGATGCTTTATTCCAAAATGGAGAAGCTGACGAGGCAGTTAATTATTGGCAACAAGCACTTGACAAAGGTAGTAAATCGCCAAATTTAGAAAAGAAAATTGAAGAGCGTAAACTTCTTGAATAATCTTAGTAGCCATTCAAGCTAAAACTGTCGGATAATCTTTGGTATTATTTCCGCTTGTACTTCGTTAAAAATGCTCGCCATATCTAAGGATATGTCTGTGCTTTTTGCCTCGTTCAGACGAAAATAACACTAAAACCTTACCGACACTTTCAGCTTGAAAGACTACTTAATCGTTGTTCATGATCTAGTTCTCAACCAGAGATAATTGATAATGAACCACCGATAAATACTAACCAAATTATTATGAGAACAATTAAACTATCCATTCTTTTTCTTTTTCTTTCTCTTTTTTCCTTTTCTCTCCAAGCTCAATTTAATGCTGGATTAAAAGCAGGGCTAAATTTTTCAAACATTAATGTTGACCAACAAAAAGGTGCAGGTTTTGATGAAATCTTTGATGCTAAAACAGGTTATCATGTTGGTGCATTTTTAGAGAACTCCTTTTCTGCTTTTTCCGGGGTAAGAGTCGAAGCTATGTTTTCTACTAAAGGTGCTGAAAATCAACTCGCGGATAACGAGTTAAATTTAGATTATTTGGCGATCCCGATTTTATATAAAATCAAACCTTTACCTTTTTTCGCGATCCACGCTGGTGGTGAATTCGGATTTAAATTGGAAGAATCAAAAGAAAGCATTTTTGACGACCATAATCTAGATGTGAGTTGGGCCTTTGGAGCTTCCATAAAATTGTTCCAAAGACTCGGAATTGAATTAAGGTATTTACATGGTTCTACCGATTTAGGAGATGGGACAAGATACACTGATATAAATGGGGATCCTGTTGATGTAAAGTTTAAAAATCGGTCTTATCAACTGAGTTTCGAGTATTATTTATTTGGACAGTAAATAGACCGTTTTATTGAATATTTCATAAATGAAGGATCAGGTACTATCAACGTATCCGATCCTTTTCTTTTTTAATTTATGATTCTTAGACTAAGTAACGGCGAAAACGTTAAAGGCCTCCATATATTATTACATAAAATAATTTTTGTAATAAATGTCTTACTTCTCTCAAATTTCTGGTCTTTTTTACATTTAGAAGTTTCGCCTGTTTTTTGACGTACATGGCAGTTTTAGGTTTTGAAAATGTACTTTTGTGCCCTATTTTAAGATTCAAAATTGTCAATCACATTCACATGAATTTAACTAACCATGTTCTGGCATCAAAAGAACAGATTAAGGATCTAATGAATTACCCCGCGGATACGCCTGTCGTAATGGTCAACATCTTAAAATTTAAAGCAAAAAGTGGAAATGGAGATGAAACTGGTAAAGAAGCTTATAGCCGGTACATGAAAAATGTAACACCACTTTTACAGAAAAATGGGGGTCAACTAATATGGAAAGGAGATGTAAAAAATATGATAATCGGTGACAGTGAAACCATTCCAGATTCTATTTTTTTAGTACAATATCCTTCTGTTCAGCATTTTCTAAATATGGCAACAAGTAAAGCCTATGCTGCTATAGCTCATGATCGGATAATAGCATTAGAATATGGGGGATTAATAGCAACAAAGCCATAATAAGGGAGCAGGAAAAATATAACCTACCCATTTTACTTGCTATTTTTCCATTATGCATCGTTAAAAATACTCGCCATACCTATGGGTATGTCTGTGTTTTTTGCCTCATCTAAAAAAAAATTACTTCCTAAAATTTGGGTAGGTTATTTATTTCCTCCTCCCTTAATCGAAAATCTTCTTGGGTTTACCGTAAAGAATGGAAGTTCAAGTCCAAATCAAGCATCTTCACAATTCATTTTTAACTAAAACGACCTAATATGTATAAGTACAAAATCGTTCGAATTAAACACAGTGTTTGGACTGGAAAACCTGAAGAAGACATGTACGAAACTATTAATGATTATGCTGAAGATGGCTGGAGATTGGTTCAAGTTCTTCAGCCGAATTATCACAATTGGAGTATGAGTGGTGGCATGAAAACAGAGTTGATTTTTGAAAAAACAGTTGAAGAATATATGAAAGACCGAAGAAATTATCGCAATGTTGGCGAATTGGTTTAGGAACTTAGATATTTGGAGGTGAAAGGTTTTGACAATCTTTCACCTCTTTCTTTTAGAATAAAACTTCTAAAACATCCCTTTCAATTTTAACTACAAAATCAAAAATCTGTTCTTGGTCGGCTTTCGGAAGTTGTTCAAATAAAATGTTGCCTTGCTCAATAATCTCAAAGCCTATCTCTAACCCTCTAATTTCCACAGCCGAATAAACCTCCGGATGTTTTTTCATTCTATTGATTAAATATTGAACGATTTCAATAATTTTCTTAACCATCACTCGATCGTTCAAAGTCTCAAATAAGACCTTTGTACTATCAATAAATTCTTCAATTTCTTTGAATGAAAGCGACTTTATTAGAATATCAAGTTCCTCCTTTTTATAAGGAGGCGCTAATTGAAATTCAAGGGCTTTTTCGACTAATTTACTTTCAAACCTATTCGCGGTTACAAAAGACTTTAATGCTCTAATGCCTGCCTTTGAAATGCCCGGTAAATGCCTGCCATATTTAAAAATCAAGCTTCCCGAATCTATTATTAAGCGAAGTAGTTTCTCAGGCTTTTTTATGTAATTATCTAGACTGTCAAAAGCATCATTGAGTTCTTCTCTTTTTTCAATATCAGGATAGAGATTGTCCAAAAAATAATTGCGAAAAAGGGCTACCCTTTCGGCATCAAATGAATTGGGTAATTGGTATTTTTCTTTGAGGTTTTTATATTGATAACGATCATTAATCACAATTCGATAGCCTCGAATTATTTCGTTAAAAACCTGTTTTTCAGACAGTTTCTCCTGCATATTTTCACTTGTTTGAATTTTCAATTCTTTTTAAAAACCTACTCAGGGAAGAGGAAAAATATAACCTAACCCTTTTACTTGTTATTTATAAAACAGATTTCCAAGCCTACTTTCCTCATCTCGAATCACCGATCTCACCATATTAATCGTTGATAATTCACCTAATGACAAAATTCGTATTTGCCAACTTCTTTTCAAATTCATTTCTCTAATAATTGAAGAAATAGAATACCCCTGATGATTTAACTTTGCTACTTCCCCATAAAAATCTTCAAAAAATTGAAGCTTCTTTTCCAATCGGTTTTTGCCATTTTTAAATTGAGGATTGTGACTGCATAACATCACCTCAAAATCTAATGTTAATACCTTTTTCATGGACTCAATTTGTTGCCTCATACTCTCCGCATGCATAAAATATCTAATATAATCATGCACCCATAAATCAGCTGAAAACAACCAGCCTTTTTCTCTTTCAAATAAACAAACCATATCAACGGCATGTCCTGGAATCGGGATAATCTCAAAACAATAGTTTGGGGTTTTAAGATGATTTTCCTGGATCTGAATATTAAAATTTGCTGGTCGGTTTCCCCAGGTCATCCACTGGGCAGGACTAATTTTAGGCGGTTTTTTCATTAATTCGACGCACATAGATGACGCATAAGTTGGACATTTGAAGTGATCTTGGAGTTGTTTCAAATTACCCGTATGGTCTTCATGATGATGCGTGATATATATTTGATGGACAGGCAATGAATGTAATAATTTCATTATCTCCTTTCTCATATTACGATGACCTGTATCAATCAACAATCCATCAATAAAATAAACATGAGCAAACATTTTCGGTTGACCAAAAGGATTCGATCCAAACTTGAACCCTTGAATATTTTCGAATTGAAAAGTGCTCGCGATCTTCATTTTAAAGATTTCCGTAATTCTTGACCCTAAAGTTTAGGAGTTAGGGGGAGGAAAAATATAACCTACCCATTTTACTTGTTATTTTTCATAAAATTTGGGTAGGTTATTTATTTCCTCCTCCCTTGACAAACTCATAGGCTCTTTTTTCCATCCAGCTCACTTTCTCAAAAAACTGACTGATAAAACCACAATGCCCTCCATATTTTGGCATTTCCAAAAATAAATTCGGATTTTCTTGGGCTTCTTTAATGGGATAACAATTGTCAGAAATAAAAGTATCGTCTAATGACGCAACAATCAAAACTGGAATATTAATATCTTTTAAATAAGGTGCACAACTACTTGCCTTCCAATATTCTTCAGCCGTTTTATAACCATTGGCAGGAGCAGTAAAATGGGTATCAAAATAGACAAAATTGCCAGACATAAAGAAGCCTTTGTATGATTTTAATTGGGTTGGATAAAGGCGCTTTTTTTGGTTTGCTTTATAATTTAAAGGAAACATAAACCACTTCAAATAATGCCAATTGTACCACTTATTCATGCGCTCATCACTTTTTTGAATGTCTATAGGGACAGAAAAAGCAATAGTTGATTTGACCTGCTTAGGCAGATTAGATCCCTCCTCACCAATATATTTTAAGGCTAAATTACCTCCCAAACTATAACCAATAAGGACAATTTCATCATAAACATCTTTACTTAAAGCATGTTCAACCGTGTATTTTACGTCCTCACTAGCTCCCATATGGTACCCACAAAGCAATCGATTGGGTTCCCCACTACAACCACGATAATTCATCCCCAAGGCATCCCAACCCATTTTATTGAAATGCCGAATAGCAGCCCTAGAATATAAGCTATTGGATTTCCCCTCTAGCCCAGCAAAAATGATAATCAACTTTCGACCACCTACTTTAGACCAATCTAAGTCCAAAAAATCACCATCAGGCAACTCAAGCCGCTCCCTTTCAAATTTCACTCGAGGAATCCACCTTAAAAGAGAGGCATAAACCGTATTGATATGAGCATTTTTAAAAAAAGAATGCTTCGGTAGATATTGACTTTTTATGATCGGCACTGATTCGTTTTGTTATTGAATTAGAAACAAAAGCGAAAGAAAGTGTTTTTGTTTACTAGAACAGAAAGAAATTTTCGAAAGCTTGGATCAAAAATCTACTGCCTCGGATTTTTTCAACCCACTCAAAAAGGCCACCATGTCTCGCATTTCTCTTTTTGTTAAAATATCTGCCATAGGAAGCATCGCTGAAGGCGCATACTCTTTTTTGGCTATATCAGCCTTTTCAACGGTTTGTACCGCATCTTTTCCTAGTTTAAGGGTAATGTAGGTATCTGTTTCTTCTTGAACGATCCCCGCAGTAGATTCCCCATTTTTTAATTCTATCATTGCAACGGCATAACCTGAGGAATATTCAGCACTTGGATCAACCATTGATAATAACAAAGCCTCTTTTGACAAACGATTTCCAACACCCATTAAGCTTGGTCCCGCATCGCCTCCCCATTCCCAAATTCGGTGACAGCGCGTACATTGAGCAGCCTCATGCTCAGAAAATAATTGACGCCCCTTTTGAGCGTTCCCACCAAATAATGCTTCTCGATAAAGGGCTATCGGATCATCTTTGGGTTTGGCATTTTGGTAAGATGCCAATTTAGTACTAAGTGTTTTATCTTCTTGGTTTTCAATTGCCTCTATTATATCCAACTGAATTTCTGGTTGTATGTTTCCGGCAATTAAGTCCTCCAAATTTTCATCTAATAATCGAGTAACCTCTGAACCCTTTAATTTCCCCAACGCAGCAAAAACTGCTTGCTTTTCTTCTACAGTTCCATTCTTTAAAATTTTCCCAAAAAGACTTTGAACTTGCTCAACTGGCAAATTCGTTTCTGGCAATATTTGTAAAGCCTTTGAACGAACAGCCGATGTTTTATCTTCCAAAGCCAATTCTAAGACACTAGCTAATTCAGATGTATTTAACGCATTCAATGATTCCAAAACCTGTAGCTTAACTGCCGAAGCATTACTATTTTTGAATAAATTGAATAACTCAGGACTTCGTTTTTCTAATTTCAAATAATTGATTCCTTTTATTAAAGCGATTTGAATCAAATTATTATCCTTGAGTCCTTTATCCACAATAGGCTCAAAAGCCAATTTTACAGCTTCCGCATCTCTTGCGTTGAATTTCCTTTTTCGACCATCGACTCGATCTAAAGGAGAAGGTGCTGCCCAAGTACTCAAAGTTGCTATAGCCTCAGCACGAAGTATTTCTGGAGCATCCGAATTCATAACATACCTAACCACATTTTGTAAATGCTCTGACTGCCCTAACCTCAAATTCGCATTAATGGCACGACGGATTAATGGTTCATTTTCAAAAGGAGTGTCATTCAATAAATTTGCTAAAGCAGGCAACGCTTCCGGAATGGAAAAATCATCATTTATCGCTCTGGCTGCTTCCGTAACGATATATTCATCTGTATCTTTTAAAAATTCGGAAACACCAGAATGTTTCATCCTTCTCAAGGCTACCACTGCAGCGATACGAGCCGGTCTTGATTCATGGTTCTTCAATCCAATTAGTTGATCAGCTTGATCCATAGAAGCCAAGGCTAAGATTCCTGCATGTCTCAACCATGCATCTTTGTCATCATTCGCTATCAACATATCTAAAACAGGTTGAAACCCAGTTTCATCTCCAGTACGTCCTAAAGCTTCCGCCGCAAAAAACTGAATTCGTAAAGACTCGTGTTTTAGTAAAGAAATTAATTTATCCCCTACCCCTTTAGATCGAAGATCTCCAATCATTTTTGCTGCTTGCGCAATCAATTCAGGATCTTGGTCATCCAAAAAAGCAGGCAAATTTTGTGCAATTTGAGCATTGTTTCGTGCCATTTGTGCCATTCCCCATAAGGAATGAATCCGAGCTAATTGAGGTGCTTTGGAGGTTGAAATCATTTTAAAGATTGACAATCCTGCCTCCCCTCTTTTCGCTAATTCAAATTGACTTTTCTGTCGAATCCTTTGGTCTGTGTGACCTAATAATTCTCCTAATACTTCTTCATTTTTTTCTTTAAAATTAGCGGCTAAAATTTGTTTGACTTCTTTTCTAATAGGATCATTTTCACCTCCAGGAACATCTAGTTTCCATATTCGACCTTGCTCTTTCACCCCCCATCCATCAACCCAATCTGCAAAATACAAAGCACCATCTGGACCAAACCTTATACCCGTTGGTAAGACACCTTTAACCACTTCAATTGTAGTATCCATCTCAAAACTTGCGCCTTTCGGTATTAATGTAAAAGCATGAATCGGTGAATTGGCAGGAGAACCTCTAAACTCAGCAATGAAAAAGTGGTTTTTCCATTTTTCGCCCAAACCCGTTCCTGGATTATAAACCATTCCCGTGGGTCCATTCACGTAATTCATTATGGGCGGCGTAATATAAGCCGCTTGCCCCTCCCAACGAGGAATATGGAGCTTTTCATCCATCCAAACTTTATATTTGTTATTCTTTGGATCCGTATATTTTCCATATTGCCAATTGGCGCGCCAGCCACTATCTGATCCATAAGGAAGATACACCAATCGTTCTCTTTCTCCGGGGTGATCTCCATCATTATCTTCAGAAATCAAATTACCGTAATCATCAAAAACAAACTCATGCGTATTCCGAACGCCCATTGCAAAAACCTCAAAATTACTTCCATCTCGGTCGCACCGAACAATGACTCCTTGATTTGGGTATTTCCATTGATTACCATCCTTATCAATTACATTCATTCCAATGTCTCCAATACCCCACCAAATTCTACCTTGGGGTCCAACGGTCACTCCTGACATTCCATGTGCCCCAAATCCAATATGTACTGCCCAACCATGACTAATAGACTCTTTCTCATCGGCGATTCCATCACCATTCAAATCTTTTGTTCTCCATAAGTCAGGACCTATAGCTATAAATACTTCGTCTTCATGGAACAAAACGCCATTCGCCAAATCAGAAATTTCTTCATTAAAATCTTCAATAAACATCTTCGACCTATCCGCTACTCCATCGCCAGTTTCATCTGTTACATACCAGACAGATTCTTTTTCAACTAATAAATCGTACCAATCATGATTGCCATCCTCATTTAAATCCTCAATTATCTTTTCATTTTCTTTACTTTTAGCAGGATCTAGTTGTTCTCTCAAAAAAGCACGTCTATCTTCTACCGATTCAAAAGAAATAGAAGCTGTCATCCAATCTCGATGCCCTCGAATATCAAACTCAGAATGTTCCAAACGAGTCCCTTGGGTATAGTAAATACCACCTTTATCATCCATGCTGATCGCAATTGGATCCGTCACCAAAGAATCAGAAGCCCACAAGGTCAATTCTAATCCATCAACCACTTTTGCAGCCACTTTTTGTCTAATTTTCTGGCTCAATTCCATTGCCTTTTCAGGAGACAAATTCAAGACTTTTTCAGGGTATAAATTAGTACTTGGCTCTTCTTTACACTGAAAAAACAATACAGAAAATAAGAGAGCTACAATACAAAGTAATAGTTGGCTTTTCCGCAATCTCATAAAAATTTTATTTGAAACCTTTCGGTATAATTTGAAAAAATTGGCAAAATTAAATTAATTAATAATTACTTTTCTAAACACAGTTCCGTTCTCTGAAGAAATACCTAAAAACAGAATATTTTTCCCAAATTCTGTAACATTAATTAGTAATTCTTCCACCCCTATGTCATTTTTGATTCGTTTCAAGAATTTACCATTAGACGAATAAACAACTACCTCTCGAATAGTTGAATCATCAACTGATTTGATAAAAATATTTCCTGAAGTTGGATTTGGAGAAACGGAAATAGTAGAAGTCAAGTCTATTTCATCAGCAGATAAAGTCAATTCTTCCAATCGAATCTCA
>Ga0213866_10002853_pt1 | contig 11986 bp, 9 predicted proteins | sample PICome_11_FD_160079 | JGI IMG/M metagenome (GOLD analysis project Ga0213866, IMG submission 160079) | Coastal seawater microbial communities near Pivers Island, North Carolina, United States - PICO284 | ecosystem: Environmental > Aquatic > Marine > Coastal | place: USA: North Carolina... | reverse complement strand
TGACATCTTCGCTGAATTGCAGCGACCCGGACGCGATCCGCGCGGCTCCTTCGAAGTCTTCGATTTCGCAGAAGGCGTCGAGGAGATGAGCGACCTGAACGTCGGCATGGTGCTGCCTGGCGTGGTGACGAACGTGACGGGCTTCGGCTGCTTCGTGGATATCGGCGTGCATCAAGACGGCTTGGTTCACGTCTCCGAAATCGCGAATCGCTTCGTTGAAGACCCTGCCGACGAAGTGAGTGTAGGCCAGAAGGTGCGCGTCAAAGTGCTGAGCGTTGAAGCGCAACGCAAGCGCATCGGCCTGTCGATCAAGCAAGCCGATGATTGAGCACGCTAGTGACGCTCGTGCAGCGGCAGCGGCACCGACACTCCCGGCTTGTCCGACAAAGCCACGAAGCCCATTCTCCCCCTGGCGGGAGAAGGACCGAATCGGAGCTCTCCTGTCGGTTCGCTAGCCAAGCACAAAGCGCTACAAGACAAAGTTCTTGCTGCGTTGAAAGCAAGGGGAGCCCCCTCCGACTTCGACTCCTTTGGAGTCTCAGCCACCTCCGCCCGCTGCGCGGGGGAGGACTGAAGCGAAGACACGGGCACTGGCAAGTGTCTGGATGACGACCAATGATCGTGAAGAGCAATCGAAGCATCATTCACTCTCCCAAATCACAAAGCGCTCGGTGTTCCCACCGAGCGCTTTGCATAAACTTCTCTCGCGATCGCTCTAAGCAGCGATGCGGCCAGACTTATCGATGTTCGCGCGCACCTTCACATCATGTGCAGCGGTCGACTTGATCCAGTCCAGATCGCCCTTCTTCCAAGCGAAGACGAAGCCGAGACCAAGCACAACGATAAAGGCCAGCACTTCGATGATCGCGGGCAGTCGCCCAGTGCTCGCTGAGCCGAAGCTCGCAGCCCATGGGAATAGGAAGGCCACTTCAACGTCAAAGATGATGTAGAGCAGCGCCACATTGTAGAAGCGAATGTCGAACTGCACCCAGCTTGAGCCGATTGGCGGCTCGCCGCACTCGTAGGTGGTGTTCTTGGCTGGGTCCGGCACCTGCGCGCGCAGGATGCGAGCGACGATGTCCACGTTCATGATGACGAAGACAACGCCAACCATGGTGAAGATGAAGATCGCTGCGTAGTGCAGATAAGGATTTCTGAGCAGTTCTTCCACGAGCCGACTCCAAAGAGGCGAATATCGCCAGCAATCAAAGTGCGCGCCGCTACGCCAACATGAGCCACGCTCAATCTGGCGAACAACGTCCACGAATGATTGGATTCCACGGTAAAGTACCTCGCGTGTCAAGTCTCAAGCCTATGCCCGCGAAAAGCGCCGGGCGAGTGGAGCAAATAGCTCATGCAGCCGCCCGCTATCAGCAAAGTTTCTGCCGATCTGATCCGCTCGCTCGACGCGATGGCGCTGCTCCACCTGCTCGGCCGGCGCAACGTCGGGCCGGGTGGTGCGTACGGGCTGCGCGTAGCGGTAGTGGAAATCTTCGCTGCGCTCTTAAAGGAGAAGAGCGAGCTGCGACTGGCTTTCTACGACGCGAATTCCGATTGGCGCGAGAGCGTCCCTGCTTGCGTGACTGGCAGCCGAAAGCCGCCGCTCAGTTTGCGGGAGAGCGTCGAGCAAGCGCTGAAAGATGGTCATGAAGATGCAGCGCTCGCCCGCGTGCAAGCGCTTGCGGATGGAGCACCCAACGCTTTGCTCGCGGAGGCTGGATTTCCAGCTTTGCTCGATCTCAAGCGTTGCGAAGGAGAATTGCGCGAAGCAGTTCAAGCGCTGCCCACTGGCGCACCGCTTGCGTTGGTCTGCGCGGTTTGGCGTCAGCGGCCAAGCGAGCTGATGCTGCGCGAGGCAGCACCGATTCTCTGCGGCGATGGAGTCACGCAGACGCAGATCGAAGCGCTGCTTGCGACTCGCGATGGGCTCAGCGTCTCGCACTGGTGGCAGCGCTTGGAGAGCATGGGCGTTGCTCAGCTCAAAGTCAGCATCGGCGCATCGCGCTACACTCGCCGCAACCAGTGGCTAGCCGAAGATGGCAAGGATGCTGCCGTCGCACTGATCAACGCGCTCGATCACCCGGCTGCCCGCACGCGCTTTCTGGCGTTCTACGATCATCTCGCGCACAACGAGCGCTTCTACGGCTTCGTGGTGATGAGCGGCGCGAAGAGATAGCGCTCCGACCTTTTTCACAAAAGCGGCGGAATCAATTCGCATCGCATCGCCATCGCGATACACTTTTCCAGCCCAATCACAGCGTCACCAATCCGCGATGATCACGCAACCCCAACCAAGCCAAACCGATACTGCATGCTATCAGTCTACGAACGTCATTTGATTCTCTCTTGGCTGCTCAATCTGCTGAACAATTCCTCCGTGCGCAGAGCGCATGGCAAGGATCTCGTCTCGGCGTTTCGTGAGCAGGAGGGCTACTTCGGCATCAAGCTGCAAAGCCTTGAGAAGGATCAGCCCCGCAGCTCAAAGAGTGCGAACAAGACCGACAAGCCTGCGCCTTCGCGAGCGCCAAAAACCATCGCCGAACGATGGCAGCGACTACGCGAGCAGCTCGAGCGCGGCGTCAAACGCACCGCGCAAGGCAAGCGCCCAGTCGAGCTGCGCTGGCTCGGCGAGGTGCAGTCAATGCTTTCGCTCAGCGACGATCACGCGCGGCTGCTCGAATTCATCTACCTGATTCTCTCGGATCCCGCTGAGGACATCTTCGAGAGCTGCTTCGGTGGCGAAGCTGGCGCCCGCTGCCTGCGCTACGCGGCTCGCGCGCTCGGTATGAAGGAGCGCGACGCTCGCACGCTTGCGCTCGGTGAGCTTGGTCTTCTCGATCTTGGACTTGTGCGCATTGATCAGCGTTGGGGATTCAGCACCGGCCCGATTATTGATTCGATCACCGAAAGCATCTCGCGCAGAGGTGCTGCGAAGGTGCGCGAAGTGCTGCTTGGGAAGCCGCGCAAGTCGCAGTTGGATTGGGAAGACTTCAAGCATGTGGAGCCGCACGCGACGAACGTGCTGCGCATCCTGAAGGGCGCGTTGGCAAAGTCGCGTCGCTTCGCTGAACCCGTTCACATCATGCTGGTGGGGGAGCCTGGCACGGGCAAGACCGAGCTCGCTGCGAGTTTGGCGAAGCAGCTCAACGCGCCGCTCTATGCGCCGGGTGAAGATTCGCAATCGAGCTTCAACTACAACGGTCGCGGCGACGGGCGTCTGCCCGCCTTGCGTCGCGCGCAGCGAGCGCTGATGGTGGCGAACGAGCCCGCGCTTCTGCTCTGCGATGAAGCAGAGGACGAGCTGGGATCAGCATTTAGCGTGTTCAACAACAACGCTTCGCGAGTCAACAAGCATCGCGCGCTGGAAGAGTTGAAGGTGCCGGTGATATGGATCGCCAATCACGCGAGCGCTTTCGAAGACTCCGTGATTCGTCGCATGAGCTACGTGATTCGGATGGAGCTGCCCAAGGGCGAGCAACGCGCTCGCGTCTGGCAGCGCGCGCTGGAGTCCGGCGGGATCAAGCTGCCTGAAAAAGATCGGCGTGAGCTGGAGCGTGAGTATCTGCCGAATCCCGCGCTGATCGCGTCAGCCGCCCGAGCTGCGCAGCTATCGCGCGGCAAGAAGCAGGTGTTGCGTGATGCGCTCGATGGTATGCACCTTGCACTCGATCTTGAGAGCGAGCAGGACCAGCACAAGCGCGAGATGGCGGGGGCCTCTCAGTGTTTCTATCCCGAGCTGACGCACACCAGCATTGAGCTCTCGAATCTTGCGCAGCGCTTGGCCAAGCCCGGCGCGAGCGCACAGTTCTCGCTTTGCCTTTACGGGCCGCCTGGCTCCGGCAAGTCGGCGTGGGCGCGCGAGCTTGCGCGGTCGTTAAAGTTGAAGGTGATAGAGAAGCGCTATTCGGATCTCTCGTCGATGTTCGTTGGCGAATCGGAGAAGGCGATTCGTCGAGCCTTCCGTGAGGCTTTGTCCGAGCGCGCGCTGCTGATTCTTGATGAAGTCGACTCGCTGCTCGCGAGCCGCAATGCTTCGCATCCGCATTGGCAGACCACGCAGGTCAACGAGATGCTGCGCGCGATGGAGGATCATCCCTTGCCATTCGTTGCGACGACCAATGCCTTCGAGTCGCTGGATGAAGCGGCGATGCGTCGCTTTACCTTCAAGATCGAGTTTCGTGCGATGGATGCGGCGCGGGTGAAGCAGGCGTTTTCGCGCTTCTTCAATCTCTCGCTGCCCACGGGCGCGAAGGTGCCGCAGAATCTGACCGCTGGTGATTTCGCCGTGGTTGCGCGCAAGGCTCGCATCCTTGCTCAGCTTGATGATGCTGGCACGCTGCTAGAAATGCTGCGCGAAGAATCGCGCGCGCGCAAGGGTGGCGGCGAGTCGATCGGCTTCGGTTCTTAGCGCTTCTGTAGCAGAGTCAGAGATGTTCACTCAGCGTCCCTGCGCCTCTGCGCGAACCAACTCTTCCCTTGATTCGGGTGACGCGAGAGAACGCAGAGCGCTCACTTCGTTTTGCGTCTGGCGGCTGCTTTTGCCTCTGCGATCGCTTGACGTTCCGCGACCGTTTGCGCGAGCACCGGGCGGAAGTAGCTCAGCTCGACGCGAGCAATCGCGATGCTAGCGGGATCGTTGAGCTGCTCGCTCCACATGCGCCACGCTGCCAGTCCAACGCTGCTCGCGCGCAGGGCAATCTCGTCGCTGATGAGCGTGAAGCCCGAGGGAATCTCAGCCGCATAGATACGCGCAGCATCGCCGAAAAGCACGCCGCCATCAGGTGCGAACTCGCAAAGCTTTGCCGGTGGGATGACTTCATCGTCGCAGTCGCGCGCAAGCATCTCGTCGCGCTTCTCGAAACGCGCGCACACGAACTCGCCGCGACGCGCGTCGAGCGCGGGCAGCAAGGTCGTGGCATCGTCAGGGATCAGCCCGAGTTGCAGGGCTTCTTCGCACATCACTTCGAGCGCGGGCACGCCGAGCACGGGAATGCCGAGCACCAGCGCGATCGTCTCTGCGGCGGCTTGACCGATGCGCAATCCCGTGTAGCTGCCTGGGCCTTGGTTCACGAGCACGAGCGAGAGATCGCTGCGAGCTGCGCGAGCCTTTTCGAACACCGCATCAATGCAGGGCACGAGCTGGCGGCCATGAGCGCGAGCATCGGTGATGGCGTGTTCGGCAACGACCGAATCGCCGCGCAAGAGCGCAGCCCCGCCCGAATCGCCGGAGCTTTCCAGCGCGAGGATCAGCGGAAGCGAATGTTTGGACTTCCTCATGCGCCTAGTCGTGCGTGAATCGAATGTAGTACGCGACGCTGCCGAAGCCTTCGACGATGTCCTGCGTGAGTGCCGCTGGCGAGCCTTCGGTCGAGCCTTGCGTCGCCACGCGCTTGTAATCGAACACGCTCGACTTCGCGATCTTGAAGCGCTTGATCACTTCGCCTGCGAGATCAACGCCAACTTGCGAATCACCGGCGATCAGTCCGCCATCGCTCTGCTTGGCGAAAGCATCGTCGAACTCTTTGATCGGCTCTTGGCTTGCGATCACGAAGATGCGCTCGATCCATTCGCCCTCGGGGAGCTGGAAGCTCTCGCCTGCGGGCAAGCTAAATGCTTGATGCGCCTGCACGAGCGCTGATCCATTCTTGTTCGGATAGAGAATGCGGAAGCGGCTCGCTGGGCGATTGCGATCTTCAGACTCGGATGCGCTGTAGACCAAAGCGTACACAAAGGCCCGGCGGTCGATGCGGAAATTGACGCGAGCTTCGTTCGCATCAACGAGATCTTGACCCCAGTCCACCAAGCGCCAGCCAGGTGCTTCGCCTTTGGCAGCGACGCCCGCGACCATCATGATGGGCGAGCCGCCTTGCGCGGACGAGTCTTTGTTCGGCACGAGGAACTGCATGGGCTCGCCATGCATGCGCGAATCACGCACGCGAACGGCGCGCACGATCGCGAGCTGCTCGCCGGTAATCGTGATCACGTTGGAGGCGCCCGCGTTGCGAGCGATAGCGATCGGATCGGCCTCCCACACTTTGGTGATGCCGCGCTCGCGCAATTGCGCATAGAGCGTGCTGCCCGCGACGATGTCGAAGTTCCGGCGCGCGAAAAGCGATTCCAGCGAGGGGATCAGGAAGTCGCGAATCATGCCCGCCACGATCGAATCCTGAATCTGATTCAGCAGCACGAGCGTTCCGCGCACGCTGCTCAGCTTCGGTGAGTACTGCACGACAATCGATTCGGCCAGCAGCTTGAAGTACTGCTGCAACGCCTGTTGGCGAATCATGCCCGAGGTGTCCGGCGCCGCGAGATCGCGCAGCAGACGCTCCATCGGATCGATGTTCACGTTCTTGCCGAGGTCTTCGCGCAACTTGCGAGCGAGACGCGAGGCGATGAAGGCCTCCGTCGTATCACTCTTGATGCCGACGACGAGATCGAAAAGGTTAAGCGCTTCTTCGCCTTCACCCATCGCGAGCTTCGACTGACCCAGCAGCAATTGCGCCTGCTGATGGCCAGGATTGCGCGAGGTGATCGTTTCAAGCATCTCGATCGCGGCAGAGTAGTTGTTGCGGTTGTACTCGTAGTTGGCGGAGGCGTAGACGAGCGTGTCGTCCTTCTGCCATTCGCGGTGAATCGCTTCGGCGGCCTCGGCGCGAACAGCTTCAGGCGCACGCACGCGAGCGTAAACGTCGCCACTGCGCGGGTTCTCCCAAGTCGAAACAACTTCCGTGTCGCGCAGAGCAGCGCGAGACTGCGAAGTGATCTTTTGGCGCGATTGATTCGTAACGGATGAGCGATCATCAATCATCACTTCGCTGACGCGGCGATCAAACTCGGCCTCAACCGTCACTTCGATCTGCGAGCTGATGTCTGCGCGAGCTGCTGCTTCAGCGTTCTTCGTTGCCTCGGCCTGACCCTTCTCGCCTTCGCCGATACCAACGCCGTAAATGTAGCCGGATTCCTGATCCCATGCGCGATCGAAGATCCAACGCGGGCCTTCATTGCTGCCGGTGCCGCTGTTGATCTTGCCGCCGCCGCTTCCATTATTGGAAGTGTTGGACGAGCCTTTGCCATTGTTGCCGACGTTGTCGCCACCGTTCTCGCCATTTTCTTCGGTGCCGCCGCACGCCATGGCGATGGTGAGCAAGGTGAAAGCAAGTACGTGCGCAGCTTGGCGCAACCACTTGTGTCTGATGTTGGGAGTGCTCGACATGCTCAACCTCTGGCCAAATGGTCTGAATCTTCCAACCCGAACTGGGCTCAGGTTGGAATCTAGCAGCTTTGCGGCGTCTGACGAGTCCTTACGCGATTTCATGACGGGAGCCGGAGCGGCGCGGGACTCAAAGAGTAAATCCCGCGTCACTCCTTCTCACGGCTTGAGGTCTGCCATGCTCGCGGACCGCGCTAGAAGCCGGGGTCAGCTTGCGGCTAACCGCTTCGAGCGAGGCTTGGCGCGTGCGCAACCCTCAGCAAAGAGTTTAACGCCTGCGCGCCGAATTGGTGCCGCGAGTTTGACACGAGGCGACGGGAATCTGGCTGCGCTTCGGGGCTGCGGATTTCAGAGTGAGTAGCACGGAGCGCACGGAGGAACGGAGATCGCAGAGCCTGCCGGGGAGCTAGTGGGTCCGTGTAGCGTGCTCGTTCGATCCGGGAGTTTAGTGCCCGCAGAAAGAGTAGCTCGCAGGCGAGAGATTGGTGGTTCATCGCCTGCGAGCTCTTTGGCTTGGGAGGAGCTCCTGCCGAATTTGAAGCGTGTTCGCAGACGAGAAGATTGAGCGATCCGCCAGGCTCAGTCTGCTCCGTCCCTCAGTGCGCTCCGTGTTGCTCACTCCGAAATCCGCAATCCCCCGAAACGCAAAGCACCGCAATTGCTCGCGGTGCTTTACGTTGAATCTAGTGCGCGGGATTACTCGTTCACCTTGAAGGTGCGCGTTCCCGGCAGGAAGCGGCCCTTGAGGTGGACGTTGACCTTCTCCACGCCACGGCTGAGCTTGACGTCGCCGCCTTCCAGCACGAACTCGCCAAAGAGCGTCGTGCCGAGCAAGCCGGGCTCAACGCCTTCCACACGCACGATCTCGACGACCGTGTTGCCTTCCGCGTCGTAGCGGATCGGACGAACGTCGACGGCGGTTTCGAGCAGCTCAATGCGATCAGCTTCGAAGAGGTTGTTGCCCATCGGCAGCGTGTTGACCAGCACTTCCTGGCCGATCGTCACGTCAGCCAGACTGACATCAGTCAGCGTGCGCGCATCTTCGCGAGTCCAGAAGGCATCGGGGCGCCAGTTCACGTCCACAATGCTGAAGACATCAGGGCTGCCCGGGCCGACCGTGGTGATCACCAGCATCTGGAAGTAGTCGTCGTAGACGGCTGCAACGATGCCCCGCATCAGCGGATCCCATGTCGTGCGAACGACGCGGCTAGCGCCACCATCAATCTCAATGTCATCCGGGTGCTCGCCGTAATCGTCCGGGTTCTCGCTAGGCGGGATCACACCGGGCTGATCGGGTGGAAGAATCGGATCGTCAACGCCGGGCACAGGGTCATCGTCGCCGGGCTCGGTCGTTCCGCCATCGTCGCCACCAGTCCCTGGATCTTCGCCGCCATCGCCACCGCCGCCTTCGCCGGGGACAACGATATCCGGCGGGAGCGTCGGGGTGACGTGCGAGCCATCAAGAACAACGGTCTGTTGCGGCCAAAAGGTGAAGTCCACGTCGTCGGTGACGTCGACGATCTCGCCGCGCCCGAATTCGTTCTCAACGGTGACGCCTTCGCGCATCACGACCGGCACGGCGAGATTGCCGTTGGGCGTGACGATCAAGCGCATCACACCGGCGTCGGGATCGACTTCGGCGAGCGTTCCGCCCACGCTTTGCACGGGCATCACGCCGAGATCGTAGTTGCCGCTCTCGAACGAGATCACGTCGGCGCCGAGCTGGCCGTTCCACTCCGCGCTTTGCGCGTTGCTATCGACGTTCAAGGTGCTGGCAAGATCGAGATTGATGACGAGCGTGTTGGCGTCGTCAGTCATCATCGTGGAGCTGAGATCGACATCGAAATGCTCCATCGAGTTGACAGCCAAGTTCTGGCCGTAGCTATCGAGCACCGAAACCACGCGCAGCTCAATGCGAGCGCGCACATACTCGCGACCTGCAATCAAGCGATTCGCTGAGACCAGCGCGCAATCGCCGTCAAGCGTTGCCAGGTCTACCGGCAGCACTTCGCCGATGCGAGTGGTGACAACGTCGCCTTCTGCGGTGATCAGTTGTACGTCGCCAATCGCCACTTGGGCGCTGGTGACATCGTTGTGCCCACCGGTTTGCAGAAGAATCACCAGGTTCGCGTCCTCGTTGGCGAGCGGCGCGGGCGTGACTGTTTCTTCCTGCGGATCAGCAGCGGCGTCTGCGGCAGTCACGCCGAAGAGCACTGAGCCTGGGCCACACGCACTCATGGCGAGCGCGGCCATGGCAGCTAGGCCGATTGATAGAGCGGGTTTGATGCCTCGCATAGTTGTCTCCTTGCGCTGGTTTGTTGCGCGTGAGAATAGAATCTGGAGCACTGTGATTTTAGCAAGGTGCGGGTGGTGCAAGGCAAGGCAAATCACGAAAATGCAGCTACTGGGATGCGACCAGAGCTACCAGATTCCTAGCAATTCAGAGTATGGACGCTGCTGAACTGAACCTCAGCAGCTTGCCTTCGTTCTCAAGAAAACTTCGGAGCCAAGAAGAGATATCGGGACTCTTCCGTCAATAGTGGATGAGCTTGCCAGCGCTCCTTCCATTTAACACGCAGCGGAAGGCTTGATCGTGAAGCACTTGACTTTGATCGTTTTCGCAATGTGCGGCGCGCTCGCGGTGGGGTGCCAATCCACTGGGCGTGAGGGTGATGCGATGCAGGATGATCCTCGTCACGCTGGTGGTGGGGAAGTTGATGCTCCCGAAGCAGAGAGCGCGTTCGCAGGGCTGCGCGATGTCTGGTCAGCACCTCGCTCAGCCGAGCGGGAGTATGTGGCCTGCCGCGAATGGTATGGATTGGATAGTAGCTCGATTCAGATCGAAGCGGATCGCTACGAGTTCGGGCGCGAGGTGGCAGCGGTCGAAGTGCTCGCATCGACCGCATAGCGCGAAGCAGACTTTGCGCTGCTCGCAGCATTGCTCAGGGATGCAAGCCACGACCTGCACGAAGCGGCGCGCCGCACGATTGAGCGCCGCTTTCCGGAGTGTCCGATTGCGTTCTCTAAGCTGTGGGACGCTCGTGTGCGGACCGGCGATCCGAAGGCCAAGGCAGAGCTACACGAAAAGGGGAAGCTCCCGATTGTGCTGCGAGAAGACAGGCCCCGCGCTTTCGATGTAGCTCTGGCCTGGTGGCGCGAGCATCGCTCAGCACTCGCATGGGAAGCGGAAGCCGAGGCCTTTCTTATCCCGCGAGAAGAGAAGGAGCGTGAAGCGAACGCTGATTTGCCGCCCGAGCTTGATGCGTTCTTTGCTCTCACCTTGTTCGTAGCGAGCTTGGTCGAAGCTGGAACTACTGGCGGCGGGGGCGGCGGCGGATGGAAGGGAAACCCCTACTCCGGCGCTTTCAGTTGGCGCGTGGGGATGGAAACGATCGCCAAAGCACTCGACTCTCCAACCCCTGATTGGGTGCAATCAACCTGGACAAACTTAAGCGCTGGCCTGAGCGAAGCCGATGCTCGCTCGCTTGCACTACTCGCCTTGCGCGATTCAGACGCAAGCGTCCACGTGCTTGGCCGCGAAGTGTTGCGAGTGGTGTATGGAGTGAGTCTCGACACGGTGACCAGCCGCGCGATGGAAGCGCGAGCGAACGAGTACGGCATCAAGGTGCGAGAGTTCGAGATTCTCAGCCCGATCTTGCCCTCAGATCGCGAGCGCGCGTTCTTCGCAGCGCTCGCGCAACTTGAATAAACGCGCGGCTGAGCTTCTCAGATTAGCCGCGCAGCGTAGGCGCACGAGCTTGTGTGCGCTTGCTTTGCTTCGCTCGAGCGGGGGGGGGCAAGGTGCTGCAAGATGGAGGGAGATGTGCTGCGAGAAAGGCCTGGGCGAGCAATTCAGGGGAAAACTCTTTGCCACATGCGCGTAGAATGCGCTTTGCGTGCTGATTATTGGCGCGTTGATTGATGCATGAACCGAAGGAGCTTCCCGTGCCCGATCCCATCAGTCTGCAAGACGCGGTCAATCGCGTGATCGCCTACATCGACAGCAAGCCAGGCGCGAGCTCGCGTCTCGTTGGCGCAAAATTGCAGGCCCCCGCCAATATCGACCCCGCGCGCGGTGGCGGCTTAGGCCAGCCAATCGATGGTGGCAGTTGGGTGATTGAAGTCGCTCGCGACAAGCGGCCCGGCGAAGCACTCGATCCGCCGACCATCGTCTACACGATCAATATCGCTACAAACCAGATGACAGAGCGCCTCGGCGAAGATGTGAAGGTGCTGGAAGCATAGCGCTTGCCGATGCCGGAACCAGGGCGAGCCGGGCTTAATTTCGAATTCAGGCGTACTTGAGCGGTGGCAATCCCATTACTCAACGTGTTGAATAGCCGTGACTGTTTCTTCATCATCGCTTCTGCGACGATTGAGCATGTCGAGTTCTCCGAGTTATCTTTATTGCGCGAAATCCTTAACAAAGAATCGTGCTAGTAAGCGCTGGAAAAGCTAATGGAAGCTGCAATCATCACGCGAACTGGGTTACAATTGTAAGGGCTGCAAGAAAATTGGGAAAACCCGCCGCCTCGTGAATTGAGTTGGGTGGGATGCGCAGCCGCCATAGCTTCACAGGAGCGTCACCAGTTGGGAACGGCTGAGACCAGCCGATCTGGGACGTTCTGCCTGGAGTACCTGAATGGATCTGAATCGGGAGGAGTCTGATGAGAACGAATCGTAATTTGGGCGGCATCACATGGATGCCTTTGAGCGCATTGTTCTGCGCAATGGTATTGGTGTATGGATTTGCGGCTTCCGCAAACGCGCAGCAAG
>Ga0213866_10002851_pt1 | contig 11994 bp, 9 predicted proteins | sample PICome_11_FD_160079 | JGI IMG/M metagenome (GOLD analysis project Ga0213866, IMG submission 160079) | Coastal seawater microbial communities near Pivers Island, North Carolina, United States - PICO284 | ecosystem: Environmental > Aquatic > Marine > Coastal | place: USA: North Carolina... | reverse complement strand
TCATTTCAAGTTCCCCGAAGTGTTGCCGACCATTACGAGAAAATCGGTTGCCTGGATTAAGGAGCAGGCCAAAACCGAGGAGCCGTTCTTTCTCTACCTGCCCCTCTACTCTCCGCACACGCCGATTGTCCCCTCGTCTGCCTTCAAAGGAAAGAGCCCGCTCGGAACATACGGCGACTTTGTGATGGAGACGGACTGGTCCGTGGGGCAGATCGTTCAGGCGGTGGAGCAGGCGGGGGTTGCCGACAACACCCTGATTATCGTGACGGCCGACAATGGGTGCAGCCCGGCCGCAAAAATCGGGTTCAAGGATAAGCAGCAGATTGCCTTCCGGATGGAACAACCGATTGAGGCAAATCCCGGTGCCCATTATCCAAGCGACATCTATCGCGGACACAAAGCCGATATCTATGAGGGTGGGCATCGCGTTCCGTTTATTGCCCGTTGGGACGGAGCCGTTAAGCCTGGCTCGGTTTCCGATCAGACGGTTTGTCTGGTGGATCTCTATGCGACCTGCGCCGCGATCGTCGGTGATGAAACGCCTGATACGGCGGCCGAAGATTCGGTGAGCATGTTGCCAATTCTCAGGGGCACGGCGAAAGAGGCGGTTCGGGAGGCGACCATCCATCACTCATACACGGGCGTTTTCGCCATCCGTAAAGGGAAGTGGAAACTTGTTTTCGCACCCGATTCAGGTGGGTGGAGTAACCCTGGCCCTCCCTCAAAGAGGGTCGTTAAGGGAAGGACCTACATCGATCCGGATCAGCTGAAGGAATACGAATGGGTCCAACTCTTTGATCTAGAGTCGGATCCGGCGGAGCTGAAGAACCTTTCCGGCGAGTTCCCGGAAGTGGTGAAGCAGCTGACTGTGCTGGCGCAGATGTACATTGATGACGGTCGCTCGACCCCCGGCGAGAAGCAGGCAAATGATGTTGAGGCGAGCCTGACGCACGCTTGGGTCCGGAGATACAACGAGCAGAAGGAACGAGGCAAGCGCTAAACGATGTCCTTGAACGCGTGACGTCTGTCAGATATACGTGGCAGAAAAGAAGCACGTGGTGACAACAAGTGCAGCAGAAGGGGTTAGGTGCCAGGCGTTGGCATAAGAGATTAAGTAGTTAAAAAAGAAGGGCCCGACAAATACATCGACCGCTATAAATCACCCGCACAGCCTCGGTTGAAGTGAGGGTCATGCAAAGCGTTTGTGCTGAAAGGACAAGGAGTCATGATAAAGAAGAAATGGGTAAAGATAGGAGGCGCGATCCTTGGTATCGCGCTCTTGATTAACTATACAGGAGCGCTTTTCGGCGATCCGATGGATGGCATATATCCTGAGATCAAGAAACGCACCGGATACGAGAAGCAGGATCTGCAATTTTTGTCTTATGGACACTCGTACAGCCTCTTTGGTGAAAGAGCCAGCGCGGAGTTCCATGTCAAAGGAGAGGACAAAGGAAAGACAATTCGTATATCTGTCCGCAAGCATTTACACCTGATTCCATGGCAAGTTCAAGAGTTCGAAAACAATTTGTAATAGTACAACCAGACGAATGCCGCGCCGCTGATTTGCGACGTTCGGTAGCAAGCAGTTTCTCTGTTGCTCTTCGGTGAGGTAATCCGTTTGACGTGATCGGTGCCGTCTCGGCAGGCATGAAGTCGGTCTGGGTTAAGCGGTCCGACAGAGCGGTCTTCGATCCTTGGGGAGTGGAACCCACCGTTACCGTCGCCACTTTGAGCGAACTATGCGCTCAAGACTTGTGAAAGCCGAGTTGACTAACAATAAACTTATGAAAACCTCAGATACATACCGACTGATCATCTTCACTTTATGCGGCATTTCCTTTTTGGGCACTGCAATCATTGCGAGCGCTGAGGAAAGGTATAAAGGCGAGATCACTATGCTTTGGCCCAACCATGTCGCGAGTGAGGATAACGAAGGCATGGGAACGATGAAGCCGGGTCGAAGCGAAGGCTCCCTCCGTCTCAGTGATATCACTCAGCCTTACTTGAGTTACTTCCCGGCTCCCGCTCAGGAGGCGCCTGTCCCCGTGGTCATTGTAAGCCCGGGAGGAGGCTACATGCATATTGGTGGCACCACGGGGAGGTACCAGATCGCCGAATGGCTCAATGATCACGGAATCTCCGCCTTTGTCCTGCATTACCGACTTCCCAAGAATCGAAGAGGTGCCTATCAGGATATTCAGCGAGCGGTCCGGATGGTCCGCTCGCGAGCTGCTGAATGGAATATCGACCCAGAGCGGATAGGAGTCATGGGTACCTCTGCGGGCGGGCACCTCTCGGCCCGGGTCAGTACCGGTTATGAGACTCCAAGCTATGAGGCAGTCGATGAGCTGGACGGTGCCAGCTGTAAACCGGACTTCACGGTGTTGCTTTGCCCGGCCTACATGAACAAGGGGAAGGCACTGGCTAAGGAGTTTACGGTTACCGATAAACTCAGCCCCACCCTGATTATCACATGCAAAGACGACGGCTTTTTTATAGGAAGTGAAGTTTACGCCAAGGCTCTGAAAGAAGCCGGCGCTCCCGTTCGCACCCACTTTTTTAAGAAAGGCGGTCACGGTATCAGTCTTAACTCGAAAGATTACCCGCTCTCCACCTGGCCGGATCTCTATCTGCAGTGGTTAAAAGACATGAAGATTATTGAAGAAGAAGCCGAACCAGAGAATGCACCTGACAAGAAATAGCTGCGCCATTTCTTGCCGATGATTCACGCGTTATGATTAAAAAACATTACAAAATTTTGGCCGCGGCGTCCTTGTTGTGGGCGTTCGGAAGTTTTGATCTCCATGCTCAAGCCGCCGAAGCTTCAACGCCAGATAAAATCCTAAGCTTTGGTGTCAATGGCATGCGGAACATGCTCTATGATGCCCGCCAGCGTCCACAATCGGTGTTGTTGCATGGCCGCCTGTACATTGTCTACAACGCAGATGCCACTGCTACAGAAAACAACAAGGGAAAAGCCTATCCGATGCTGATTACCTATGACCCTCAGACGAGGCGGTTCACCAAGCCTGTTCGTATCGGACCGCAAAGCAGCGATCACCATTACAGCCCGATCATTTGGGCCGACGAATCCGATCACCTTCATGTACTTCACGGGTGCCACAGGACGCCGGGCACTCACCTCATTTCGGCGGAACCTGTTGTGGCGGGAACATCTGAGGTGAAATGGGAAGAAGCACCTCGAATCGCCCCGAGATTGTCTTACCCTACGGTTTTCCGGGTATACGATGAAAAGGAAGTTATTGCCTACCGAACCAATGGCCACACCAGCTCGTGGACCTATCGGATCAGTGAGGACAACGGCAAGACCTGGGTTGGTCCCAAGCAAGATGCCATCGATCTCGACAGCAAGGGCCGAACTGACTGGTCGTCCTATCGCACGGCGCTCCCGAGTTTGGACGGCAGATACCTACACATGGTTTACGTAGACTACGACGACTATATAACAGAACTAACTCCAGATCGGCTTTACAATCCGCGCTACAAGCAGGTCGTTAGCAATGATTGGAAGTACAACCTTTCCTACGTGAAGATTGATTTGAAGAGCTACGAGGTCAGCAATATTGATGGAAAGGTGCTCCGCACGCCGATCGACTTGGATTATTCGAAGGAGAACTGTCTGATCTGGGATACGGAGGGGCGCGGCGCGGGTATCCCGCCCGTCATTGCCTTGGATGCAAAAGGCGATCCGACCTTTCTGCACATTCTTTCAGAGGGCGATCTGAAGACACATGGCTACTACTACGTGCGCCATGAAGGAAGGAAGTGGATCCGGACCAGAATTCACTCTTCAAACCACAACTGGAATGGCGGCTACTTGGTTCACGGCGACGATGGAATTATCCATGCTTACCTGGTCACTGGAGAGGGGTATTTGGAAGGTGGCTATATGGATGGCCGTGGCGGCGGAGGTGTTGAAGAATGGATTTCCAAGGATAAAGGAAAGACTTGGAGCATAAAACGTGACCTAACACCGGATCGAGCGCAATATCCCGGCTGGCGCTTCAATCACGTTCAACCAGTAGTTCGTCCCGATGGAACGCGGGTAGCGGGCATGCTGCTTTTCTATGGGTGGAAGGACGCAGATACCCCCACAGCAAAAGCCTTTCTACTGGACGAGGGATTATAACCATGCGCTGGATGTGGCAATCCTCGCGAATGCTCGTACAACACCTCCGCTAATGCGATCGACATCAAGAAGAAACTGGAAATATACACATGAAAGCCTCATCTACATATCGACTAGCGACCTTCATTTTGTGCTGTGCTTCTCTTTTGAGCACCGCAGGCATTGCGAATGCTAGCGAAGAGAAGGCAAGCAATACCATTATGCTCTGGCCCAAAGACGCAGCGGGGCAGGGTATTGAAGGCATGGGAACGCCCAGGCCCGATCGTGGCGATGGGCACATACGCCTCACCGATGTCACCACGCCTTCATTGCGCTATTTCCCGGCTCCCGTTAAAAAGGGACAGGAGCCTGTGCCAGCGGTCATCTTATGTCCGGGAGGAGGATACGTTTCTCTTGTCACAACGAAGATGACCCCGATTGCTGAATGGCTCAATGATCAGGGAATCTCTGCATATATCCTGATATACCGGGTCCCCAAGAAACGTAAAGATGCCTTTCAGGATATACAGCGAGCTGTCCGGATTGTCCGCTCGCGTGCATCAGAGTGGAACATCGACCCAAAGCGGATCGGCGTCATGGGGTCTTCAGCGGGAGGACACCTTGCGGCCCGGGTCAGTACAGGTTTTGATATTAAAACCTATCAGGAAGTAGATAAGCTCGACGCTGTCAGCTGCAAACCAGACTTCACTGTTTTGCTCTACCCGGCCTATATGAACAAGGGTGATTCCTTAAGTAAGGACTTTACTGTTTCCGATGAAATCAGCCCAACCCTGATTGTGTCAGCCAAAGACGACAAGGGCTTTTTCCCCGGGAGCCCAATTTATGCCGAAGCGCTGAAAGAAGCCGGTGCATCCATTCGGGTCCACTTCTTTGAGAAGGGCGGGCATGGTTTCGGACTGCGAACTAAACAGCACCCGCTTTCCACTTGGCCGGATCTTTGTTTGCAATGGTTTAGAGATAAGAACATTATCGAAGAAGAAGCCGAGCAAGAATAGAAACAAAGCACGCCGATTGGCAGGATCGGGTGCGCACCTGGAGCAATGTTATGAGACGATACATACACACTTTTTGGCTCGGCGCTTCCGTCGCCTTTCTGTGGGCGTGCTCCTCGTGCACAGCAGAACCGGCGCATGCTGACGTCTCTCTCTTTCTTGAGAAGGGCGAGTTGATCCTTGATGAGCCTTTCGATGGCGATGCGTTCGACGCTGCCAAATGGCCGACCGCGAGGCACGCGCGCAATCGAGTCAGCATCCGTGTTGACGGCGGCTTCTTTGTCTACGACACGGAGAAAAGCACCGAGACACTGAAGTGCAGCAGTCTGCATCACCACTTCAGTGAACCCGCTGGCGACATGGTCGTCCAATTCCGCTTCTCGCCGGGGGCCGGGTTCAACTGGATCAATATCGGTTTCAACGACGAGTCCGGCCATTGCTTCATCACCAAGTTGGCGACGGACAAAATCTTCAGCTACAAGTACAAGGAGAAGAACGTGCGATCCTTTTCCGAGTACGTCGACCTCTCGGGGGCGGCGTTGAGCGGAGAACAGGAGTATCTCATCACCGTCGAGATCGCCGATGAGAAGGTCTTCGTTCACGTCGACGATAAGCACTTCCTCCTTGGCCAGAACGCCCGGTTCCGCAACCCGAAGAAGACGCTGTTCCTTCAGATGCAGGGTGGCGTTGGAAAGATCGATTGGATCAAAATCTGGAAAGGCAAGCGGATTGAGAACCCGGACGTCGCCAGTTGGGAGGCCAAAAAGTCGGAACGCCCGACGGCGGATCTCGACTCGGATCCGCGTTTCAAGAAGCGAAAACATGAGGCCGATGCACGTGTCGCCCTGAAGAACGACGCCACCTATCGAGAACTCTTCCAGGCCACCAGCGACTTTGAGGCGCAGACCAAAGATGCATTCCCCTTCTTTAAAAGCCCGAGAGCCAAACACAAGGCGCAGCACAAAGAGGCGCTCAAAACCAATGGCGAGTATGCCAACCGCCTCAAAAAACTGCGTGAACTCGAAAAAGCCGAACTCGACTACATTTACAAACGCTTCCCGGAAATCGAAAAGTAGCTGCCGGGTGATCCGGCTTTCATCGTTTCTTGTCTTAACTGAGACATCGCCATGCTCAAGCAACGTACCCGACAGAGCATCTCCATCCTCTTCACGTTGGCATTGATCGGCGTGGTCGCTTTACCCGTTATGGCCCGGGCGGCTACCGGATCTCAACCCAATATCTTGCTGCTCTATGCGGACGATCAGAGGGATCACACGCTGGGCTGTGCCGGGCACCCGATCGTCAAGACGCCGAACATCGACCGCCTGGCAGATCAGGGTGTGCGCTTCGAGAACGCGTTCGTCTCCACATCGACCTGCTGGGTCGGACGATCCAGCCTATTCACGGGCTGCTACGAACGTAAGCACCTGTATCGCGTCACACCCGGGCCGCTCAGCCCCGCGCTCTGCGAGACGTCGTACTTCGCCGTCTTGAAGAAGGCGGGCTACCGCACCGGCCACCTCGGCAAGGAACACGTCAACCTCGCAAAGGAATCGGCGTCCATGATGTTCGATGTGCGTCGCAGGCTGGGCCGCAATCCCTTTTTCAAGAAGCAGCCCGACGGCAGCATGCGTCACGAGACGCAGATCCTCGGCGACTGGGGGATCGAGTTTTTGAAAGAGCAGCCCAAGGGCCAGCCCTTCTGCCTGCAGCTGAGCTTCAACGCGACCCACGCGGAAGACGGCGATAAACGCCCGGGCATCGGCCACTTCCCCTGGCCGAAGGTGACCAACGGCATGTACGAAGACCAGCAGATGCCGCTCCCGCCGCTCAGTGACCCGGCCATCTACGAGTCGCAGCCGGACTTCCTTAAACAATCGATCAATCGCCAGCGCTTCTTCTGGCGATGGGACACGCCCGAAAAGTACCAGACCAACATGCGCGCCTATTTCCGCATGATCAGCGGCATCGACCACGTCATGGGACGCCTCGTCGCGGAATTGGAGAAGCAGGGGCTGGCCGACAACACGGTGATCATCTACACCGCGGACAACGGCTATTACCTCGGCGACCGAGGGTTCGCCGGGAAATGGACGCACTACGAGCAGTCCCTGCGTGTCCCCCTGGTGGTCTATGACCCGCGGCTGCCCAAAGACAAGCGGGGCCGTGTGCTCCCGCAGTTTGCTCTCAACAGCGATCTCGCCTCGACCATGATCGACCTCGCGGGCCTGCCGACGCCGGACGCCCACACCGGCCGCAGCCTCGTGCACCTGCTTCAGGGCAAGGCGGTCGCCGATTGGCGCAAGGATTTCCTCTGTGAGTTCCTGGCCGTCCCCGTCACCATCCCCCGCTGGGAGGGGGTTCGTGGCACCGACTGGGTCTACGCCCGCTACTACGCCGATGGCACAGACAAACCCCCGTTCGAGTTCCTGCACGACCTCAAAAACGATCCGGATCAATTGAAGAATCTTGCAACGACCCAAGACAACCGCCCGGTGTTGATGCGGATGCGGCAGCGCTGCGATGAACTGGTCGCCGAGGTCGGCCCGCCGATGAAAGACGTCAAGCCAACCCAGAGGAACAGGAAAAACAAGGGGTCCGCAGGCAAGTAGAAGCCCGGCGCAGGCAACCGAGTCACAGACGCCCCATCCCCCGGTTGCCCCTCTCGTCTCTATTCAATCAATAAACCCCAAAAGGAACCTGATATGGCTTTCGACGACACATTGATAGTGGATCACATCAAGCAAACACACAGCACAGAGCTGCTGAGTGAACGAGAGAAGCACCTCGTCGGTCTCGCTGTGACGATGACGCGCGGTTGCCAGGTCTGCACTCGAAACCGGGTTGAAAAGGCCCGCAATATCGGGCTCACCGACGACGAACTCAACGCCCTGATCGCGGTGACTTCGGCCGTTAACAGCGGCGTTACGGCGGCCACTGCCCGCGTCGCGTTTACGATGCTTGAGGAGGAAAGAGCAGCCGATTGTGGCGATGTTTGCTCACCGAATCCCCAGTAAGTGAAAACATTGTGAAGAAAGTCTAGACATGCAAGGTGTCGTAAAAGTTGGCACGGGCGGTGAAGAGCGTTTCGTGGTTAGCGAGCAGCACTTGATCGACATTGCTCATAACGGGATGCCCCTTTACCAAACTCCTCCGATATGAGGATATCGCTTTCAATCAATAGCCTTCGAAACAGAAAAGCAGGACAGCTAAAACATGATGCAGTATTTCACACTCCCCCTTGTCCTCATCGCCTTGCTGATCTGCCAGAACGCCCGGGCTTCAGAAGTGCCGCACCACGAGGTCGACGTCTGCGTCTACGGCGGCACGGCGAGCGGTGTCATGGCGGCCCTGGCTGCGGAGAAAGAAGGGGCCAAGGTCATCCTCATCGAGCCCAGTCGCTGGCTGGGCGGCATGACCGGCGGGGGGATCAACCACTTGGACTGGGGCAAAGGCAACACCGTGGGCGGCTCGACCTACAAGATCCTGATGGAGGGCTTGGAGGTGCAGGAACAGAAGCATCATGGTGGGCATGCCAGACAGGGCATCGGCAACAGGCAGTATCGCGAGCGATTCAAGAAGGCGGTTGAGGACCGCGGCATCACCGTGATCTACGAGCACCGGCTGGGCACCGTCCAAGTCGGGGACACCACGATCGACTCGCCGACGCGTCAGAAGCCGATGGCCATGGACGAGTCTTTTAAGGACAACAAGGCGGGCCAATCCATCCGCTCCATCACCCTCGACTACGCCCCTTTCGACAAGATCGGCTGCCCCATTGCCGAGCCCGAGAAACGCAACGCCATCACGGTCTCCGCGAAGGTGTTCATCGATTGCTCGTATGAGGGCGATGTGCTCGGGATGAGCGGCGCCAGCTACACCTGGGGCCGCGAGTCGCGGGAGCACTACGACGAATCGCTTGCCGGCGTGCGTCCGAACCTTTGGGTCCACGACATCGACCCCTACATCGAGCCCGGGAATCCCGAGAGCGGATTGATCCCGTTCGTTCAAGACCGGAAGATCGGCCCCTTGGGCAGCGCCGACGCGCTGTCGATGGGCTATTGCTTCCGATACGAGTTCGACATGAGCGGCAAGGGCATCCCGATCCCCGAGCCGACGAATTATGATCCAGCCGAATTTGAAGTCGTCCGCCGAGCCATTCGCGATGGTGTCGATATCTTCTCAAGCCGAAAGATGCGGACCACACTCAACAAGATCACGACCTCAAAGAGAGGGCCGTTCGTCGGAGGCGCCCAAAACAACCGAAACCTGATGACGTCCACCGTCTACGGGTGCAACGATGAGTACCCCAACGGCGACTGGGCCACGCGGTCACGGATATGGAAATTCCATCAGGAGTTTCTGATCAACTCGATCCACTTTGCAAAGACGGATCCTGCCGCTCCTAAAAGCATGAAGCAGCGTGCGATGAAGACGACCTTCAGGAAGGGAGTGTTCGACGAGACCGGCGGCTGGCCGAACCAGCTCTATGTCCGTCAGGCTCGTCGGATGGTGTCGTCGTACGTCGTCACGCAGAAGGACATGGAGGGCAAAACCGACCCGCCTCACACGGTCGGCCTCGCCGCCTATGGCGTCGATGATTGGCCGTACGCGATTGTCGCGCAGGATGGCAAGGTTGCTGTGCAGGGCGGCGCGTTTTCCATCGTCTACATCGATGGCGGGAAATACAACGGCAGCTACAAGATCCCCTACGAATCCATCGTGCCGCGCAAGGGCGAGTGCGACAACCTGATCGTGCCCGTCTGTGTCTCGGCCAGTCATATCGCATTCACATCGCTTCGCATGGAGCCGGTCTGGATGGTGCTGGGCGAATCCGCGGGCGTGGCCGCCGCCATGGCGGTCGATGCCGAGGTCCCCGTACAGGACGTTCCGTATAAGCAACTGCGACAGAAGTTGGATGATCTGGACCAGACCCTCGATCGCATCCCTGCCCAGGACCCGATTAAACCTGATCAGTCGGCTCAATGGAATTCTCAGGAGCAATGGAACAAGCAGAAGCCGGGGTACGAGTGGCTGTTCCCGCACATCGACACCAACGCCGACGGCAAGATCTCGGCCGACGAGTACCGCGCCTTCCGCAAGTTCAAAGCGGAGCATAAGGACTGGCAAGAAAAGCTGAAGAACAAAGCAGACCCGTCTCCTCAAAAAAAAAGTGAACGGAAATCAACCGATCGGCTGCCGAGCGACCAACCCAACATCATCCTGATCTTCGCCGACGACCTGGGGATCGAAGCGCTCAAGGCCTACGGGGGCCACGGCGTCCAGACGCCACACCTCGACAAGTTGGCGAGTAACGGGATGTTGTTTACCCATTGCTTTGCAAATCCGGCGTGCTCTCCATCGAGAGCAGAATTATTGACCGGAACTTATCCGAGATTTAACGGCATCCAACATGTTCTGGCCAAGTGGGAAGACGACACCTATCTGGACCCGAAGAAGTTCAACAGCTTTGCCAACCAACTGAAGAAGGCGGGCTATGCCACTGCCGTTGCGGGCAAATGGAATATCTCCTGGCTTGAACGAAACGACACCGTCAAGGCGCTCGGGTTCGACGAGCATTGCCTGTGGCAGATGTATGACCGCGAAGGCGTCAAGCGATCGCGTTTCTATCAGCCCTACTTTCGGATCAACGGCAAAGTTGAAGAAGAATCTATCGCCGACCGATTCGGTCCGGACGTCCTGGCAGACTTCATGATTGATTTCATGAAGCGAAAGAAGGGCGAGCCATTCCTGATCTATTACCCCGCCTTGTTGGTTCACACGCCATACATCCGCGTGCCGGGTGGTTCGAATACGAATGCGTTGCCTGATGCAGAGCAAAAGAGTGGCCCGGAGTGTTTTTCTGAAATGGTCGAGTATCTCGACAAGAACGTCGGCCGGCTCGTGAATGCCGTGGATGAACTTGGGATCAGTAACAACACGATCATCCTCTTCTGCGCGGACAACGGCACGCACGGCCCCGTCACTTCCATCTGGGGAGAGAAAAACACCAAGATCAAGGGCGGCAAGATGACGATGACCGACCGCGGCTCTCGTGTGCCGTTGATCGCCAGCTGGCCGGGGACGATCAAACCCGGAACGCGCTGTGACGATCTCGTCGAGTTGGCGGACTTCCTGCCCACGTTTCTTGACATCGCTTCGGCACCGAAACCGATGCAACGCGTCCACGGGCATAGCTTCCTGCCGCAACTCGTTGGTAAAGACGGCCCCTCAAGAGAATGGGTTCACATCGAGTACAAGGATGATCGACAAATCAGAACAAAGGAATGGATCTATACCGCGAAGGGAAAGTTGACCCGGGTCAACGAACTGGGCCGCCCTGAAAACCGGCCTGAGAAACAAGGTAACCATGCGGCAGTCCGGAATGAGATGAAGAAGATTTTTGTCTTCATCGATGATGAATAATAACGGCCAACAAATCATTGGCGTTTTTCAGGCCTGTGTTCAAGACATACGGCCATCTTGTCCGTCATCTGGTCGCGGACGGACGGTCTATGTATGGACAAAGTCCGGATCGGTGGTATTCTCTGACTTTTGAATACCCGGCAGGTCACCGCACACGCTTGGCAGGAATCAAGGGAACCCGACGCACGATCGTGGGACGCAAAAAGAGTGACTCGAGAGGACACAGCATGAGCACAAAATCCACCCGACGTACCTTTATGAAGACTGCTGCCGCTGACACGATCGGCATGCCCACCACTATCCCGGCCAGCGCGCTCGGCAAGGATGGAAGTGCCGCTCCCAGCAACCGGATCGTCATGGGCGGCATCGGGCTTGGCAGACGAGGCAAGGTGTCCTTGGTGGTTTTTCAAACAGGATGACTGC
>Ga0213866_10002848_pt1 | contig 12002 bp, 9 predicted proteins | sample PICome_11_FD_160079 | JGI IMG/M metagenome (GOLD analysis project Ga0213866, IMG submission 160079) | Coastal seawater microbial communities near Pivers Island, North Carolina, United States - PICO284 | ecosystem: Environmental > Aquatic > Marine > Coastal | place: USA: North Carolina... | reverse complement strand
TGATGTCGATGCGCTTAACACCACCTTACTCCCAGATGGCATTGTTGAGCCTGAACTGGTAACGAAACACCACGCTATACCGATCTTCCGTCGTGGCAATAGACTGTTCGTCGCCGTTTCCGACCCTACAAATCTCGTCGCCCTCGACGAAATCAAATTTCACACCGGAATCAATACCGACGCTGTATTGGTCGAGGAAGGCGCACTATCCAAGTTCATTGGTGAGTGGATCGACTCACTGGACTCACTGGGAGAGGGGCTTGGCGACCTGGAGTCCGGTGATTTCGACGACATTGATATCGAGAGCGGCGATGCCGAGGAATCTGAGGAGGGCTCGGAAAGCGTCGACGAGACACCTATAGTCAGGTTTGTGAATAAAGTGTTGATTGACGCCATCAAACAGGGCGCTTCCGACATTCACTTCGAACCCTACGAAAAGGACTACCGAGTGCGCTTTCGTACAGATGGCGTACTGAGGGAGATGGTCAAACCACCCAAAAATCTGGCGCCCAGGCTCGCCGCGCGATTGAAAGTGATGTCGCAAATGGATATTTCAGAGCGCCGAATACCCCAGGATGGCCGCATCCAGATGAAGCTGTCGCGCAACCGCGCCATCGACTTTCGTGTAAACACCTTGCCCACTTTGTTTGGTGAGAAAGTGGTGCTTCGTATCCTTGACCCCTCAAGTGCGACCATGGGCATCGACGCTTTGGGCTACGAAGAAGACCAGAAGGCCATGTATCTCGACGCGCTTTCAAAGCCGCAGGGGATGATTCTCGTTACCGGTCCTACCGGATCCGGTAAAACCGTCTCTCTATACACTGGCCTCAATATTCTGAATCAACCTGAGCGAAATATTTCCACGGCTGAGGATCCTGTGGAAATCAACATGTCTGGCATTAACCAGGTCCACGTAAACCCAAAAGTGGGCCTGAATTTCGCCGAGGCTCTTCGCTCCTTCCTACGCCAGGATCCAGACATCATCATGGTGGGCGAGATTCGAGACCTTGAAACCGCTGAGATCTCTATCAAAGCGGCCCAAACCGGTCACCTTGTTTTATCCACTCTGCACACCAACAGTGCCGCAGAGACGATTACGCGATTGCTGAACATGGGCGTCCCGTCCTTTAACGTCGCGACCTCGGTCGATCTGATCATCGCCCAGCGACTCGCCCGAAGGCTATGCAAGGAGTGTAGTGTTCCGGCGGATGATCTTCCCAAGGAAGCATTGTATGAGATGGGTTTTACCAATGAAATGCTGAGCGACGCCACGCTTATGAAGCCAGTGGGTTGTAACAACTGCAAGGATGGGTACAAAGGCCGAGTTGGGGTTTACGAAGTGGTTAAGATAACTCCTGAAATAGCCCGATTGATTCTGGAGGAAGGCAACTCGTTAGAAATCTCAAAAGCGGCGCGCGCGGAGGGGTTTGCAGACTTACGAACGGCCGCCCTGACCAAGGCGGCCAAGGGACTGATTGGTCTGGAAGAAGTTAGTCGGATCACGGTCGACTAGATGGACCTAAGACTTAGTTAGATAGGGAGTAGGCATACTATGGCTACCACTACAGCACGGGGTGACACGTTCACATGGAGCGGTACCGACAAAAATGGCCGCAAGACTAAGGGCGAATTGACAGCCGCTAGCCAAGCGGTTGCCAAAGCTCAACTGCGCCGGCAGGGGATCAAAGCGACAAGTGTCCGCAAGAAAGCAAAACCTCTTTTTGGTCGCCAGGGAAAAGCGATCAAGGCCGCCGACATCGCGGTGTTTACGCGACAATTAGCAACTATGATGAAAGCGGGAGTGCCGCTGGTACAGAGTTTTGACATCGTCGCAGATGGCATTGACAACCCAAGAATGAAAGACATGGTCAATGGGATCAAAAACGATGTGGCATCGGGCAGCGGACTAGCGCCTTCTCTGGCAAAGCACCCACGTTTCTTCGACGATCTTTTCTGCAGCCTGGTTGCCTCGGGTGAGCAATCAGGAACGCTGGAAGTCATGCTCGACCGTGTCGCTACCTACAAGGAAAAAACGGAGCAGCTTAAAGCGAAGATCAAAAAAGCCCTGACTTATCCAACGGCCGTTATTATCGTAGCTGTTATTGTGACTGGGATTCTTCTGGTCAAGGTGGTTCCTACATTTGCCTCCACATTTGCAAATTTTGGTTCCGACCTACCAGCATTTACCCTGTTTGTTGTGGGAATTTCCGAATTTATGCAGGAATGGTGGTTCATCATTCTGCTCGGCATCATTGCAGCTGTATTTGCATTCAAAGAGATAAAGCACCGTTCCGTGAGATTCTCAGAATGGCTGGATCAGTTGGCACTGAAAGCGCCAATTGTCGGCAACATCGTACATGACGCTGTCGTCGCTAGATTCAGCAGGACCTTAGCCACAACTTTTGCCGCGGGCGTGCCCCTGGTTGATGCGCTTGAATCTACAGCTGGCGCTGCGGGTAATTCTGTTTATGCTAAAGGCATTCGCCAGATCAAGGACGACGTCACTACCGGTACTACCTTGTATCAGGCAACCAAGGCCACTGGCCTCTTCCCCAACATGCTGCTGCAAATGATCTCTATCGGGGAGGAGTCAGGCGCTCTGGACGATATGTTGGACAAGGTCGCCAACCACTACGAAGAGGCCGTCGATAATGCGGTGGACAGCCTCAGTTCGCTAATGGAGCCATTGATCATGTCGATTCTGGGGATCCTGGTGGGTGGTCTCATGATCGCCATGTACCTTCCCATTTTCATGCTTGGCTCCGTGGTCGGATAGAAAGGCTTATCGTATTCCGCAGCCGACCGCATTTTGCTATTGATTCTTGAGGAGCACAACTGGTTACTTTTTTGTGGCCTGCTTTCGCTCGGACTCGTTGTCGGCAGCTTCCTCAACGTCGTCATCTATAGACTCCCGCTGATGATGGAATCGCGCTGGCGGCGGGACTGTTGCGAACTCCTTGAAGTCGAAGAGCGCGGGGACGAGCTGCCACTGACGCTGGCAACTCCGAATTCCCACTGCCCTGAGTGCAAAGCACCCATCAAGCCCTGGCAGAACATCCCGGTCCTCAGCTATCTGCTACTGGCCGGTAAGTGTGCCAATTGCGGGGCAAAAATCTCGATTCGCTATCCCATCATTGAAGCGGTGACGGGCGCACTCACCCTGTGCCTGGGGCTGTATTTCGCACCTTCGCCGGCCCTCGCGGGGGCAGTACTACTCACCTGGTCGCTTGTCGCCCTGACCATGATTGATGTAGACCACCAGTTGCTGCCGGATGACATCACCTTGCCGCTGCTTTGGCTCGGCCTGGTCTTCAATCTGTTTGGAACCTTTGTGCCTCTGGAGCAGGCAGTGCTCGGGGCAGTGTTCGGCTACGGCATACTCTGGTCCATCTTCTGGCTCTTCAAACTGCTCACGGGTAAGGAAGGCATGGGCTATGGTGATTTCAAGCTGCTTGCCGCACTCGGCGCCTGGCTGGGGTGGCAGGCGCTGCCACTGATCATTCTGCTCTCTTCACTGGTTGGTGCCGTGGTCGGCATCGCACTGATGGTCCTCAAACAACGGGGCCGCGACGTACCCATTCCCTTCGGACCCTACCTCGCGGCGGCCGGCTGGATCGCCCTGGTATGGGGTGACCAGATCATGGCGCGGTATCTCGGAACCACTGGCATCTCGGGATGACCCTGGTCGTCGGCATCACTGGCGGAATCGGCAGCGGCAAGTCAGCGGTCACCGAGCGTTTCGAAAAACTGGGCGTGACGGTGGTTGATGCAGACCTTGCTGCCCGCGTGGTGGTTGAGCCTGGCAAGCCGGCCCTGGCGGCTATCGCAGCGCACTTCGGCGACGAAACGATACTCCCTTCCGGTGACCTTGATCGCGCGGCGCTACGAGCAAAAGTGTTCTCCGATCCGGCGGAGCGCGAGTGGCTTGAACAGCTCACCCATCCATTGATCGGCGAAGAAATTCTCAACCAGCTGGCTGCTGCCACCTCAGACTATGCAATTCTGAGTTCACCTTTATTACTGGAGACGTCTCAGGGTGAGTTGGCGGGGATAACCGTGGTTGTCGACGTGCCGGAGAGCACGCAGCTGGAACGCACGATGGCCCGCGATAATAACGACGAAGCCCAGGTGCGCCGCATCATGGCCGCGCAGATGTCTAGAGAAGAAAGACTGGCCCGCGCAGATATTGTCATCGACAACAGCCAACCGATCTCGGCACTGGATGACGTCGTAAGGGAGCTTCACAAGGAGTTTCTGGCACGGGCCGAGTCGATCAGTGCCTGACAGCCAGCACGTTACGGGCTGGTTTTTCTTTCAGAGCTCCGACAGGTAGGCCTTCACGGCGGTAACAATCGGCACATTGGCAGCGGGGAATCGATAGTCATCGAGCTGTTCTGCCGCAACCCACGCCAGAGGCTGCCCCTCTAACCCCACCGCCTGCCCCTTGAAAGTCGGCACGACATGAACATCCAGCCACACAGCCTTGTCGCCGTAATCATGGCGGACGTTGGTCAAGGGGCGTGTCGAGACGATATCAATCCCGAGCTCTTCCTTCAGCTCACGTGCCAGTGCAATTGGCAGCGTTTCGCCAGGCTCGACCTTACCGCCTGGAAATTCCCATAAGCCACCCTGATGCGCATCGCTGTGGCGACGGGTAATCAGAATCCTCTTGTCGGCATCAAGGATGACGCCCACAGCTACATGCACCAAAGACATTCAGGTGCGATACTCAGCATTGATTTTGACGTAGTCGTAGGAAAAATCAGTCGTCCAGACCGTGGCTTCGGCGTCGCCTCGATTGAGCACCACTCTGATCTCAAGCTCCTCGGGCTCCATAGCAGCGACGCCCTGCTCTTCCGTATAACTGGACGCCCTGCAGCCGTTCTCGGCGATGAGCGTGTCACCCAGGAATACGCTGACGTCTTCGACGACCAGATCATCGATGTCAGCGCGCCCGATAGCCGCCAGTATGCGCCCCCAATTAGGGTCGCTGGCAAACAATGCAGTTTTAACCAGGGGAGAATGCGCAATGGTAAAAGCCACTTCCAGACACTCCTGCTCATGCCTGCCCTGCTCAACCTTTACAGACACAAATTTACTGGCGCCCTCCCCGTCCCGAACCAGGCCCTGTGCCAGTTCGACGCACACCTGCTCCACGGCGTCCGAAAGCGCGATTGCAAGCGGAGAATCTATCGAGGTGACAAAGTCATTCCCCGCAGCGCCGGTCGCTGCCAGCACACAGGCGTCGTTAGTCGAAGTATCTCCGTCAATGGTGATGCGATTGAAAGACCTCTGCGTGGCACCGCTGAGCATCGCCCGGAGGGCATCAACTTCTACCGCAGCATCAGTGGCCAGGTAAGCAAGCATAGTCGCCATATTGGGACGAATCATGCCTGCGCCCTTCGCGATGCCGGAGACCGTATACGTTTTGCCATCAAACTCGAACTGGACAGAGGCGCCTTTAGGGCGAGTGTCAGTCGTGAGAATTCCCTCGCCCGCCTCTGCCCAGCCCTCGGGTCTGAGGCGGGACACGACATCAGGAATAGCTTCGACAATCCGGTCCACCGGGAGGGGCTCGCCAATCACACCGGTGGAGAATGGCAGAACCTGGGCGGCCCTGGTGCTGGTGGCTGCCGCGACTGCATCGATGCAGGCTTCAGCGGCCGCTATACCGGCTTCCCCGGTGCCTGCGTTTGCATTGCCTGTGTTCACCAACCAGTAGGTCGGTTGACCGTCACAATCGGCGAGATTGCGCTGCGCCACCGTCACCGGTGCTGCGCAAAATGCATTCTGAGTGAACACGCCCGCGCAGTGAGTGCCCGCCGCCAGCTCAAACAGCACCAGGTCTTTGCGACCAGGCGTCTTGATGCCCGCGGAGGCAGTGCCAACGCGGACGCCGGCTACCGGTAGAAGTTCGGGCAGATTGTCATTACCAACTGCCATGCCCCTGTCCTACTGCAAAGACCCGTGGCACTGCTTGTACTTCTTGCCACTGCCGCAAGGGCAGGGTTCGTTGCGGCCTACCTTGGGCTGTTCCCGCGTGAACGGCTGGGGCGCTGCCGCTTGCACTGGCTGCTGCTGGGCCGCTTCTGGAGCACCGGCCATGGCGCTGGCATTTGCATGTTCAAACGCCAGCTTCTCGCGCTCAGCCTCTTCCCGGCGACGCTGCTCTATGAGCTCGGCCTCGTCCTGGCGCTGGATCTGGACGTGACTCAGGAACTTGACTACCTCGTACTTCAGGTTCGTCAGCAGTTGCTCGAACAGCGCAAAAGACTCTCGCTTGTACTCCTGCTTGGGGTTTTTCTGTGCGTAGGCGCGAAGGTGAATACCCTGTCGCAGGTGATCCATAGTAGCGAGGTGTTCCTTCCACAAGGTATCCAATACCTGCAGCATGATCTGCTTTTCGATCTTGTGCATATCGGGGCCTACAGTCTCGCATTTGGCGTCGTAGGCAGCCTGTATAGACGAAGCGATTTTCTCGCGCAGCGCTTCCTCATGCAGATTATCGTCAGAATCCAACCATTGCTGTATCGGCAGGGTAATGGCGAATTCCGCCTCCAGTTGCCGCTCCAGACCGGCGATATCCCACTGCTCTTCCACGCTCATGGGCGGGATGTAACTGTCGATAGCGTCGTTAACCACATCGCCTCGAATGGCCGTGATGGTTTCTGAGATGTCCGCTTCGGTCAGCAACTCATCACGCTGCTGGTAGATAATCTGGCGCTGATCATTGGCGACATCGTCGTACTGAAGCAGCTGCTTGCGGATGTCGAAGTTGCGTCCTTCCACCTTGCGCTGCGCTTTCTCAATAGCATTGGTGACCATGCGATGCTCAATCGCCTCGCCTTTTTCCATGCCGAGAGCCTGCATGAAGTTCTTGACCCGGTCAGACGCGAAGATTCGCATCAGGTTGTCTTCCAGGGAGAGGTAGAAACGCGATAAACCGGCATCGCCCTGACGGCCAGAACGGCCTCGCAACTGATTATCGATACGGCGCGACTCATGGCGCTCGGTGCCGAGAATATGCAAACCACCCGACTCCAGCACTTGATCGTGCCGTACTTTCCAGGCAGCACGCACTTCCTCGGCCTTCTCTTCTGATACGTCTCCCAGCGCCTTGAGCTCCGATTCGAGATTACCCCCGAGCACAATGTCGGTGCCCCGGCCGGCCATATTCGTGGCGATGGTTACCACGCCGGGCTTACCGGCCTGCGCAATGATCTCGGCTTCCTGCTCATGGTACTTGGCGTTAAGCACCTTGTGCTCGATCTTGGATTTCTTGAACCGCTGCGACAGCTCCTCGGAGGTTTCAACGGAGGCCGTACCCACCAGCACTGGCGATCCCTGTTCTATGCAGGAGCGCACATCCTCAACAATAGCGTCGAACTTTTCAGCGCGCGTCAGGTATACGAGGTCATTCAGGTCCTTACGAAGCATTGGCTTGTTGGTCGGAATCACCAACACTTCCAATCCGTAAATCTGGCGAAATTCGAAGGCCTCTGTGTCCGCGGTACCGGTCATTCCAGCCAACTTGCCGTAGATCCGGAAATAGTTCTGGAAAGTGGTGGAGGCCAGGGTCTGGCTTTCGCTCTGGATGTTCACCCCCTCTTTAGCCTCGATAGCCTGGTGCAGGCCCTCAGACAGGCGACGCCCCGCCATCGTCCTGCCAGTGTGTTCATCAATCAACACGACCTGGCCATCCTGAACGATGTATTCAACGTCTCTTTGAAACAGGGCGTGCGCGCGCAGGCCGGAGTGAACGTGATGCAGAAGATTGAGATTGGTCGCTGCGTAAAGACTGTCGCCCTCTTCCAGCAACTTCTCGTTTACCAGCAGTTCTTCGACGTATTCATGGCCCTGTTCGGTTAACTCAACCTGGCGCATCTTCTCGTCGATGGTGTAGTGACCATCCTGGCCCTCATTCTCTTCCTGTAGTGAAGGAATGAGTTTGTTAATGCGTTTGTACAGTTCAGAGCTGTCCTCGGAAGCACCGGAAATAATCAGTGGCGTGCGCGCTTCGTCAATTAGGATGGAGTCGACTTCGTCAACGATGGCGAAGGCCAGCTCACCCTGCATCTTGTCTTCGCGGGTGAAAGCCATGTTGTCGCGCAGGTAGTCAAAGCCGAACTCGTTGTTAGTGCCGTAAATAATGTCGGCGCTGTAGGCCTCACGCTTTTGCTGGGGCATCTGGCCAGACTGAATAACGCCCACCGACATCCCTAGAAAGTTGTAAAGCGGCCCCATCCAGTTGGCGTCGCGTCCCGCGAGATAGTCGTTAACCGTAACCAGGTGCACACTGTGTCCCGTCAGGGCATTAAGGTAGGCGGGCAATGTTGCGACCAGTGTCTTACCTTCACCCGTGCGCATCTCTGCGATCTTGCCCTCATGCAACACCATGCCGCCAATCAGCTGTACGTCGAAGTGCCGCATACCCAGTGAACGTTGGCCGGCCTCCCGAACCACTGCGAAAGCTTCTGGCAGCAGTTTGTCGAGGCTTTCGCCGCCCGACAGGCGCTCGCGAAATTCCGCCGTCTTAGCGGACAATTGCTCGTCCGAGAGCGACTGCATGGATTCTTCCAGGGCATTGATCTGCTTGACCACCTTGCCCATACGCTTCAACTCGCGATCGTTGCGCGTACCAAAGACTTTTTTGAGTGCATTACCAATCATGGGATGTTTCTACCTGCTAAACAGTGTTCCCGCCTGGCCTAGTGCCGGGCGGTCCGCGTCAGAGAAAGGGCGGATCAGCGAGGGGTGCGGCTGATGTAACTGGAGGGGTCGACCGGGCGGCCGTGTTTGTAAACCTCGAAATGAACATGTGCGCCTGTGGAGCGGCCTGATGTACCCATCAGCCCCACCGGTTCACCCTTGCGAACAACGTCGCCGGGCTCAACCAGGTTTTGCTTGTTGTGAGCATACCGCGTGACGAAGCCGTCACCGTGTGAAATCTCGACCATATGGCCGTAGCCGCTGCGCTCACCCGTGTAGGTCACCACGCCGCCAGCAACGGCAATCACATTCGATCCTTCCTTGCCGGCAACGTCTACACCATCGTGCATGGTGCGCTCGCCCGTAAACGGATCATTGCGGTAGCCAAAGGGTGATGACACCCAGCCCTTCTCCACCGGGCGACCGGATAACCAGGCCTGCTCGTCGAGGTTGCGATTACTCAGCAATAACTCGAGCACGTCGAGTTGCTGCTCCCGATCATTCAGCTGCCGATCGAGGCGGGCGATTTCTGACGACAGGTCAAAGCTGTCGAATTCTTCGCTGAACTGGATGCCCATTGGGCCACCCAGGGCCGGCGGCTGACTGAAGTCGAACTCGCCATCTTGCATATCCGCCATCACGGTCAGGTGCTCACCAAGCGCGTCAAGCCTCGTCATACGAGCCTGGATTTCCGCAAGGCTCAGGGTCATCGCCTGCAGCGTGCTCTGAGAGGCGCCGCGCAACTTATCCAGTTCCTGTGACTGCTGCTCCAGTTCGTCCTGCAGAGCGTCCAGTGCGGCGCCGCGCATTGAGCGCGGCTCGCTTTCCAGACCAGCCACATAGCCAACCGCCATCATTCCCAGCGGCAGCCCAAGGCAGCACAGGGAAAGAAGTGCACGGCTCCAGCGTCCCAGCTCAATGGAGCGAGACCCGCCGTGTTTGCGATTAATAAATATGACTTTCATTTGTCGTCAGGGACCAAAAATTGGCCGGAAACTATGCCACAAAGCACTATCAAAAGCTATGGATATACCCGTTTTGATAGGCTGGGAAATACCCCAAAAACGGTCAAATCAGGTCGCGGGGACGGCGTTCAGGGAGTAGGAAATGGGAGAATCTGCTTCGTCCTCGAAAGTCACCATTTCCCAGGCATCTGTCTGGGCTATGAGGGCGCGCAGTGAGGCATTGTTGAGGGCATGGCCCGACTTGTGGGCCCGGAATTCGCCGATCAGGCTGTGGCCCAGCAGGTACAGGTCGCCAATCGCGTCCAGCACCTTGTGCTTCACAAACTCATCGTCGTAGCGCAGACCGTCCTGGTTGAGGATGCGGTATTCATCAACCACGATCGCGTTGTCGACGCTGCCACCCCGGGCCAGGCCCTTGGAGCGGAGATATTCGATTTCGTGCATGAAGCCAAAGGTGCGGGCGCGTGAGACCTCCTTGACGAAGGAGGTGGTCGAGAAATCGACCTCGGCATGGGCAGTGCGATCGCGAAATACCGGGTGATCAAAATCGATCGTGAATGAGACCTTGAAGCCATCAAAGGGGAGGAAGCTGGCAACCTTGTCGTCATCCTCGACCGTGATCGGCCGTTTGATGCGAATAAACTTCTTGGGCGCGTTCTGCTCTTCAATACCAGCGGACTGGATCAGGAACACAAACGGCCCCGCACTGCCGTCCATAATCGGCACTTCCGGCGCGCTGACATCGATATAGGCGTTATCGATACCCAGCCCGGCCATGGCCGACAGGAGGTGTTCTACCGTGGATACGCGTTCATCACCAGCCACGAGGCTGGTTGAGAGAGTTGTGTCGCCTACGTTTTCGGCCCGGGCGGGGATTTCCACCACGGGGTCGAGATCGACCCGGCGGAAAACAATACCGGTATTGGCCGGCGCCGGCGCAAGGGTAAGGTACACCTTTTCTCCGGTGTGCAAACCCACACCCGTCGCCTTGATGGCGTTACGCAACGTACGCTGTCGAATCATAACTCTCTCACCGTATCCTGTGCCGTTCCAGGGGCTGCTATACCACCGCCGGAACAGGTCCCGGTAGTGGCCGTTCAGTCAGCCTGGCGGCGCAGAAATGCGGGAATATCGAAATATTCCTCGCCGCCGGCTTCAGCTGCGACAGCTGCTGCCTGACCTCCTCCAGATACCGTCCGGCCGCGCTGGCGACGAGTTGGCGGGAGATCGTACTCTTTGTAATCCGGCGTCGTTACAGCGACGTCCTCTTCCGCCTCTGCCGACTGCGTACGGGCGGGAGAATCCACCACCTGCAGCGGCGCGCGGGCTGCTTCGCTACCAAGCCCGGTCGCCACAACGGTGACCTTGAGCTCGTCCGTCATCTCCGGATCGATGACTGTCCCTACCACAACTGTCGCTTCTTCGGATGCAAATTCCTCGATCGTGTCGCCAACTTCGGAAAACTCGCCGAGCGAAAGATCGAGTCCAGCGGTGATATTCACCAGGATACCGCGTGCACCCTGCAAATCTACGTCATCCAGGAGAGGGCTATTTATGGCTCGTTCTGCAGCTTCCCGGGCCCTGTTTTCGCCCTTGGAATTGCCTGTGCCCATCATCGCCATACCCATCTCAGACATCACGGTTCTTACGTCCGCAAAGTCCACGTTGATCATACCTGGACGTATAATCAGGTCGGCGATCCCCTGAACCGCGCCCAACAATACATCATTCGCCTCCTTAAATGCATCGAGCAGGCTGGTATTTTTACCCAAAACCTCGAGCAGTTTTTCGTTGGGAATAGTGATCAAAGAATCGACGTGTTGCTGCAATTCACGCACCCCATCGTGGGCAATCGCCAGGCGCTTTTTGCCCTCAAAAGGGAATGGCCGGGTGACTACAGCGACCGTGAGAATGCCCATTTCACGGGCGACTTCCGCCACCACGGGCGCCCCGCCAGTACCGGTACCACCGCCCATTCCGGCGGTGATAAACACCATATCCGCGCCATTCAAGGTGTCAGCTATCCGGTCTCGGTCCTCCATGGCTGCTGCCCGGCCGATATCCGGGTTGGCACCAGCGCCGAGGCCCTTGGTGATATCGCCACCCAACTGCAACACCGTCTTGGATTCGACATCCGACAATGCCTGGGCGTCGGTGTTGGCGCAGATGAAATCCACCCCCTCCACCTGGTGCTCGATCATGTGCTTCACGGCATTTCCGCCGCCTCCGCCCACGCCGATGACCTTGATCACCGCATTTTCAGGAACGTTATCAATCAGTTCAAACATAGGTTGTATCTCCCCTTTTTTATTGAGCAGTCGCAAAATC
>Ga0213866_10002847_pt1 | contig 12005 bp, 7 predicted proteins | sample PICome_11_FD_160079 | JGI IMG/M metagenome (GOLD analysis project Ga0213866, IMG submission 160079) | Coastal seawater microbial communities near Pivers Island, North Carolina, United States - PICO284 | ecosystem: Environmental > Aquatic > Marine > Coastal | place: USA: North Carolina... | reverse complement strand
GCCCTCAGCGGTGTAAACGCGCTGATAGCTAGAGAGCATATCGGTGCTGCCGGCGAGGTCTTCCACCTCCATCCGCACGAGGGTGCGCACGGCGCGTTCGTTGTCAGCTCCCATGCCGGTTACGCGGTACATCACCTCGCGGCCAGGCATCGAGACCATCGGCTCGCCCCGCCGCAAATTGGAAGGCAAAGACTTGAGCGCGCGCCCGAAGTCCGTGTTCGCAGCCCGCGCCGCTGGCTGATCAGCTTCATGCTGATAGCCCGGCATGATCGAGGTGCGGCCCAACTTGTAAGTCAGCCCGCTTTTGGACAACTGCACCAGAACAGAACTGGCGGGCGTCACGTCGAATCCGATTCCCATCGCCAACTCCTATTCGAGGCTCGATACAAGCTCGTTCACTTCGCGGTCGCGCCTGCGCCAATCTTCCAAGAGCACACCAAGCACACGCAACTCCTTGAGTGGCACATCGGGCCCAGCGATCTCTCGCGCGTTGGCCTCAAGGCGATCGAAAAGTTCTTTGCGCGCGATGGTCGAGAAAGCGTTCAGCGCCACCTTGTCGCGCGAGATACGCACGAAGCGAATGATCTCCTTCGCCTTGGCTTGCTGACTGGAGGCAATGCGGGATAGCCCAAGCGTCTCGCTCTCCTTGGCTTCCTTGATATGCGCTTGCGCCACGTCGAGCAAACTCATCTGCGCTTCAGTCGCAGCATCGCTGAGCGGGAAGCGCTCGATGATGCTGTAAAGTTTCAGCCTGGCTTGCTCGTTGTTGCCGACGCGGACGTGATCGAGCGCGCTCGCAAGCTCGGGTCGCGCATCAACAATCTGACGCTCTACCTTTAACTGAAAGGCGCGCTCTTCGCCGTTCTTCACGATCTCCTGAAAGCTGCCCAAGGCAGTTTGCGTCGAGCGAGGAGCTTCGCCCGGCAGAGCAGCACCCATCTCACTCAGTTTGCGCACCATCTCGCGCATCGCGTCATAGTTCTCATCAGGCATACCTGAGCGGCCACGCTCGCGGTAGGCCTTCAAGAAGGGATCAGACGCCTTCACCCACGCCTGCAAGCTCGCTTGGAGATCGCTGCGATACGTCAAGGCGCGGTCAATCGCGTCGAGGTAAAGATCAACGTTGCGCACCAGATCGCGTCCGGCACCAACAACGTCGCCCAGATCCGTCGACTTGATCTGATAAAAGGAAGCGATTTCCACCACCGCGCGCCGAGCCAAGGCCACGGCCTCGCGATGTGCGGGGAACTCGGCTGCAAGACTCATCGCATTCTCGACCAGCTCGCGACGCAGCGCGCTATCCAGCTGCGAAGGCCCAGTCTCGTGGATGCGCTTGAGTCCCGCGCGCTGTCCATCTTCGTCAGCTTCGCCATAAAGCGCGAGCAGCTCGGCCAAGCGACGCTCGCCTGCGCCAAGCTCAAAGCTTGCACTGATGTTCTGCCCCGCCGAGTAAAGCGCGAGCACGCCAGGCTTGCTGGAGATCGCGCCGCTCATTTCAATCGCGTGGGTCGCATCACAAAACTCGATGCGGTCGACGCCATCTGTCGAGATTTCGCTTCCGCACTTGAGGCCGCGCCCATCGCGCAATGCGACGACTCCACTCGGCATCAGATTGGCAGCGTTCTCCATCACGAAGCGCACGCCAGTTGCGCCGCCATCGCCAAGGTTCACCTTGAGCGTTGACTCTCGCACGCTGATGCTCAGATCGCGCGCACGCGCTGCTTCGGGATCGAAGACTTGCATCGTCCAAACCAAGCCTTCACCACTGCGCGCAGCGCTCGGCTGGCTGACCAGCCATTCGTAGTGCCGCAGTCCTTGATCGCGCGCTGATGCGGAGTTGAACTCCAGCCACGCGCGCTCAATCAGCGACTCGTCACGCAGCGACACAGCCGAAAAGCTGCCGTCCTGATCCATCGAAAGCCCAAGATTCGAGCTCGCGGTGAGGCGAGTCCCCTCCTCCACGCTTGAGCCTACGACATTCGCTTCATCAAAAAAGATCGTGCCCAAACCACCGGTCAAACCGATCCCAAAGCGAGCGCGTTTGGCTCCCTTCGGCGCGAAGAACACGGCGCTTGTCTGCTGCCACTTCTCAGCTTGTCCGCTTGAATCGTTGCTAGCAGCGCTCACTTCACCGCTCTCGTCGCTCGCTGCTGGCGCTGCACTTGGCGCAGCTTGAGCAGCGATGTAGCCGCGATAATCGCGACGCATCGGATTGACGGGGTCCTTGTCGCTGAACCAGTCCATAAAGAGGAAAGCGCTGGCCTGCCCCTCGCTAGCGCTGATCCACACGCTGCCTTGCAAGGCAACAGCCGCGTTTTGATCGTCGCTGCGACCAGGAATAGAGAAGCGCGTGTCGTTCACCCAAAGCGTGCGTTCGCGGCTAGGCCCTTGGCGCTGAATCGCCAGCACCTGCCTGCCGCCCTTGCCGGAGTTGGGCTCGGCGCGAGCATTGTCGTACTGAAAGTTTTCGATCTGCGACCAGCCAGAAATGCTCGTGCCGGGATCAACTTCAGCCGGCCCCTCAAAGCTGTGATTGGAGAGCAGCCCGCCTTCGCCAAGCGGCAGCTCCTCCCATTGCGTCCCCGTCGGCCCGCTGATGCCACCCTTGGAAAGCGTCAGGTAAAAAAAACCCGCGATCGCACCGAGCACGAAAAGGCCCAGCACGGCATTCAGCACCATCACCGCGCGACCGCTACCAGTGCCCGCGGAGTCGACCTGAATCTGATCAAGCTTGGAAAGATCGTCGCCTGATGAACTCTTGATCGCTTGCGTTTCGTCGTTCGAGCCAGGCGCCGCCGCTTTCGCTTTGCCTTTCGCCTTGGCAGGCGCAATGGGCTTGGCGGGAGCTGCGTCGAGCTGATCGTCATCAAGCTCGTCCAGCGCGGGATCGTCGAGTTCGCCCGCACCAATCGAATCAAGCTCGCCCAACTCGCTCTCGATCTCCGAAGGCGGCGGAATGATCTCCGCGCCATCTTGAGATGAGGCGAACTGAATCGCGCCTTCGTCGTCGTCGAGCATCAAGCCCGGCGAATCGTTGCCATCAAGCTCAAGTCCAACGCCCCCACCTTGCGCAGCAGTGCCGCCAACTGGCGTGGCATCCGCAGCGCCACCGGCTCCCGCATCGAAGCGGAAGAGCTGGCTGCCAATCAGCACCTTCGCGCCGTCGCTCAGCACAGCGCGCTTGATCGCCTTGCCGTCGACCTTGCTGCCGTTGGTGGAGTTGAGATCAACCAGCATCACGGTGCCGTCGTCGAGCAGCTCGAAGCGGGCATGCGCGCCGCTCGATTGCTTGTCGCCGTCGAGCACGAGATCGTTGCCAGGCTTGCGACCCACCGTGAATGGGAAGTTGCTGATCGGGATCAGTACATTGTTCAACGTGCCTTGCAGCAGCTTCAGCGAATACGCCGCACCCGGAGGTGCGGGGTGCTTTGCATCAGGATCAGGCTTCGGCGCCGCTGGTTGCGGCTTGGGTGCGGCATCTTCCTCAAGAAACTTGAAGGTGAGTCCACCGAGGGAGATTTCATCTCCATCTTTAAGCACGTGCTCAAGCACGGCGCGGTTGTTGACTCTAGTGCCGTTGCGGCTGCCAAGGTCTTTCACCTTCCAAGCTCCGCCCTCGCGCGTCAGTTCCGCATGCTTGCGGGAAAGACGCTTGTCGTTGATGGCGAGCTGGGCGAAATCTTCGCTGCGGCCAATCACGACAAGTTCCTGGGTGAGCTTGAAATGGCGTCCTTGCGAGCCGTAGACGAGCTTCGCCATGCTATGGATCCTCAGCTCTCTCCGCAGTTAAGTGCGGTGGTGTGGAGTGGCATCGATCGGCGACCTGCATTCACAGGCTACCGCCAGGGGGACGGTCAAAGGCGATGCTAGGTGTGCGGGAAGAGTACGGCAATGGCCTTTTCTGCTGGCTTGTCACGCATCGGACATGGCCCTTGAATCTGATAGCGCTGGTGGTACATCTCTTTTTTAGCACCCACATACAATTTGTTGTCTTTTTCACTTGTTTTACTGTACAGGCTTACGTTATCGTGTCGCCTGTCTGAACAGATTGGTGTGCGTAGGACACAGCCCCGCGCCGAAGAGCTTCGGCCCTCGGCTATGAGCGCAGCGTGCCTCACCTCACCCAGAGTGATTCGAGACTTTTCCATAAGGAGTAGGGCTATGGCCTCCCGCAAGAACAGCAATCCCGTCACCCCCGCCGGCGCGAAGAAGAATGATGCGAGCAACACCCGCCTGCAGGCAATTCAGGCCGCGATTGGCTCGATTGAGAAGTCTTGCGGCAAGGGCTCGGTCATGCGCCTGACCGACAAGCCGAAGGAGCGCATTCAAGTCATCCCCACCGGTTCCCTCGCGCTGGATATGGCGCTCGGAGTTGGTGGCCTGCCGCGTGGTCGTATCGTTGAGCTCTTCGGCCCTGAAAGCTCTGGTAAGACTACGCTCGCACTGCACGCGATTGCGAATGCTCAGCGTGCAGGCGGTTTTGCGGTGCTGATTGATGCTGAGCACGCCTACGATCCTTCCTATGGAAAGAAGCTGGGCGTTGATCCCGACAAGCTCTTCATCTCTCAGCCCGATTATGGCGAGCAAGGGCTGAACATCGCCGATGCGCTGATTGCCTCGGGTGGCGTCAGCCTCGTCGTGATCGACTCGGTGGCAGCCCTTGTGCCCAAGGCCGAGCTTGAAGGCGACATGGGTGATTCCCACGTTGGTCTGCAAGCCCGCATGATGAGTCAAGCCATGCGCAAGCTCACCGCCAGCGCCAACCGCACCGGCACTTGCGTCATCTTCATCAATCAGATTCGCGAGAAGATCGGCGTGATGTTCGGCAGCCCGGAGACTACGCCTGGTGGCCGCGCGCTGAAGTTCTTCTCCTCGGTGCGCCTGGCAATTCGCCGCACGCAGCAGATCAAGGAAGGCGAAGTGTCGATCGGCACGGGCGCGAAGATCACGGTGAAGAAGAACAAGGTGGCGCCTCCCTTCCGCACGGCGGATATCGAGATCTACTTTGATCGCGGCATCAGCTACCTGGCAGATCTGGTCAACCTGGGCGTGGAGCTTGGGGTGATGGGCAAGTCGGGCAACTGGTTCACCTACAACGACACCAAGCTTGGCAACGGCAAGGCCAAGACCATGGAAGCCTTGCGTGACCCTGCAAACCGCGAGCTTTTCCGCGCGATCGACCAAGCGGTCAAGACCGCGATCTTCGAGCACGCCGCTGGCGACGAAGAATCTGAAGAACGCGTGGTGGACGAGCTTGCTCAGGTGGCTGTGGACAACAGCTCCAAGTCGCAGGAAGAAGCTCAGCAGCGCGACGCCGAGAAAGATGCTCGCAGCAGCAAGCGCCAGAAGGAAGCTGAAAAAGAGGTCGCCACGGCCTAGCCCAGAGAATTGCGTGCCCCCACCGCACGCAACGCGACTCGCGAGAGGGTGCCCTCAGCCTCACCCTCTCGCGCAGCCGCGCTTTCTCTTGGCAGATCAGGCGCCCCGCCTGATTCCGGGGTAGCGTAGGCCCCCGAGCCTGCGTATCGCGCGCAGCGCGATCACTCGCCGCAGGCGAGCAGCACCGCGCTACAACGGCGTTTCGCAATTCTGGCACTGGCTCCAGCGAGGGCAAAAAGAGCTCAACGCAAAGGCGCCATGAACGCAAAGTTTCGCAAAGCCTGCCGGATTGGGCATCTTTGGCCGGGCGTTTGGGGTGCTCCAGTTCCGGTAGCGCCCAGAACCTTTCGGACAAAAGCGCGACCTTCGCGGCGGAGCGCGTCAGCTCACGAGCTGCTTCTTGGTTTCACTCTCATATTCATTTTCAGGCGCTCAGCTCAGCAGCGAGGAGCCGGCGCAACCGACCCGCAATGCTTGATCCGACAGGCTTTGCGAACCTTCGCGTTCTTTGCGCATTGGCGTTGAAGTCCGATTTCTCTCGCTCGCATGAGCGCTAAAAATGGCGAACGCTACGCTGCGATTATTGAAGATGTTGCGGGGAAACAAAGGGATCCCTCCCCTGCGGCTGCGCCTTCGGTCGGGATGACGGCACTCAGTCCAAAGCAACTCGACAAGATTAATCGTATCGGGATCCGATCATCGGCAAGAACGGCTTGTCCGAAAATGCCGGCTCCGCCGCGAGAAGTGATAGCTGCATCGCGAAGCGCTTCGCGCCCTTCCCCACCTTTGCGGCCCTCTCTCCGAAGCACGAAAAGGCAAGGCCGACCCAAAGAACAAAGAACTGGCAGGAATACCAGCGCTACTCCAGCATCTCGCGGGTAATGCGTTTGACGAGCTCGACCGATGGCTGGTCGTAGGGATTCACATGCAGGTACTTGCCTGCGTATGCGGTCTGCAGCTCGAAGAACATGAAGAGCGCGCCCAAGTGGTAAGCATCAAGGCGCGGAATGCGCAGCGTCAAATTTGGCCGATGACGCTCAGCGAGCGCGCGTGCGCTGCCCGCCATCTGCGCATGAATCACGCGCTTAAAATCTTTGCCCGCCAGATCACCGATCCCCATGCCCGCGTAATCAAAGCCATCGGGAAAAGCGATGTGCGACTCAAACTCATCCACACCGATAAAGGTGAGCAACTTGTCGTTGGTTCCCTCAAGAAAAAGCTGCATCTGCGAATGCTGATCGCTCGCGCCGACCGCCACCACAACGCTCTGCCCGCAACTCACCGGCCGCCCGCTCAGGTCACGCTCTTTGCCGAGCGACTCCGACCAAAGCTGCGCGTACCAATCCCCCAGCCGCTTCAAGCGTGAGGCGTAAGGGAAAATCACGCTCGTCAGCTTGTCCCTGCGCTGAAAAAGATGCGCATGAGCTGCCGCCGAGAGCATCGGCGCGTTCTCCATGCTGCCGCCAGCATTCAGCGAAGCATCCCGCATTTCGCGCGCGCCATGCAGCATCTTCGAAATGTTGTAGCCCAGCAAACACGCGGGCAAAAGCCCAACCGGACTCAGCACGCTAAAGCGCCCGCCAACATTCTCCGGCACCACAAAGCGAGGAATCCCGTGCTGATCCGCGTAAGCGTTGAGCGCGCCGCCACTCGGGCCGGTCACGATCACCATCCCGCGATCGCGCGGCACCTTATTCGATGCGTACCAGCCATCAACGTAAGCCAGCGCCGCCAGCGTCTCCAGCGTTCCGCCAGACTTTGAAATGACGAGCGTCAATGTGCGGCGAGCTTCCAGATTCCGCATCGAGCGCAGCACCGAGCTTGGATCAGTGTTGTCCAGCACCCGCAACTCGGGCGTGCCCGGCGCGCGCTGATAACTTTCCAGCGCCTCGTGCGCCGCGCGCAAGCCGAGCGAACTGCCGCCAATGCCGAGCACGAGCAGCGCGTCGAATGTCCCGCGCCGCTTCTCCGCGAAGGCGCGAAGCGATTCGAAAACAGCGCTTTGATCGGGGAGTTCGAGGAATCCCAGCTCGCCCCGCTCCCACTCTTCGCGCAGGGCTTGGGTGAACTTCTCGCCGCGCGAAAGCAGCTCGTCAAGCTCATCCGATCGCACGCCGTGCTCGCGTCCCACGACATCCGCCAGCACGTTGCGGTGATCGAGCGAGATAGGACTCTGGTGTGATTCGGACAAGCTCTCTCCACTCTGAGTTGCTCAGGCGTTCGGCCTGAGTCTTGGTAGCGCAGCTCCTCCACCGACGCAGTCGGGGGAGGTGGCCGAAACGCGCAGCGTTGAGGTCGGAGGGGGCTCCTTCTGAGGAAGCGTCTCCGACCGGGCTTGTGCCGCTTCGCGGCATGCCCCCTCAGTCTCGGCTTCGCCTCGACAGCTCCCCCGACTCCGTCGGTGGAGCGGCCTCTAACACCCGCACGGCGATTTGCCGCAGTACGAGCAGACGCCGGGATACTTCTTTCCAACCGCCTCGACCAGATCAACGCCGTGGATGCTGGCGAGCGTGCTGAGCCATGCCAGCACATCGGCGAACTCTTCTTCCAGATTGTCGCGCTCACCTTTGCGGATGGCGCGCGCAAGCTCACCGACCTCCTCGGTGAACCATTGGAAGGTGAGAGCAGAGCCGCGCTCGCGATCTCGCTCCCCGTAGATCTTCTCGATCATCGCTTGGAATTCAGAGATCTGCATGACCGACTCACCTTGCTTCCCCGCGCTCGTCATTTCGACAAGCGAAGCGAGGAGAAATCTCAACCGATGCCCTACGAAGCAGGACCTTCCAACTCATCCTTGCCGAAGCGCTTCGAGATTTCTCGCTGCGCCTCGAAATGACGAAGGCTCCTAGCGCACATCAGCCTCATACCAGCTCATCTGCCCCGGCGCTTCTTCGATGCCGACGCGAATCGCCTTGACCCGATCAAGCTCGCCAACTTTGCCAAGCTCTTCCACCATCCGCTTCCAAATGTGAACGCTCAGCATCTCGGTCGAGGTATTCGCGACGTCAAGAATCAGGCAGTCCTGCTTCGGGAACATGAACTTCGAGCCGTCCCAATACTCGGCATACACCTGCGTCTCGTCGTCCCACACCTTCAAATCTTCGGCACGTCCCGGCAGCACCATGCGATGATTCAACTCATCGCAAAGACGCTTCACCATCGGCTTGACGTGAATGTAGTTCTGGACCATCAGATCGCTTGAAAGCTCGCCTTCGATCTCAACGTAGCAGCGATAGTTGTGCCCATGCAGCGGTTCACGCGTGCGATCACGAAAGAGCAGGAAATGCCCCATCGAAAAGTCGAAGTACTGCTTGTCTACGCGAACCCAGAATCGCCCCATCCGGCGACCCTCCTACCACTTGGCTTGGTCGATGCTTGCTCGGCCAGCGCAAAATCTCATCAGTCGGCTGGCTTGTCCGGCCTCGCAGGAAGAGACCCTGCGTGCGGCGCATTGTTCCAGCGAGTTTGCGGATTGCAACTCAAAGGCCAAACGAGACAAAAAGCTGCGTGCGGGAAAGAGCGTTAGCGACCAACATCTTCCAGCGCATACTCGTTGCCATCCGGATCACGGACGCGAATCCAGCGCGTGCCCCAGTGCGTATCTTCGAGGGGCGTCGTCACCTCGACGTGCTCCGATTCTTCGAGCTTCTTCGCCAACACATCCGCGTTCTCGATCGAGAAGTGCGCAGTCGGTTTGACCTCGCCGCCGTTGGTCAGCACCACGAGAGCCTTTCCGGACTTGAGCTGACAAGCTTTGTACTCGCCCTGCCCCCACTCGCTTACCACGTCAAAGCCGAGCGTCTTCCAAAACTCCACGCTGCGATCAAAGTGCTTCGACTCCAGGTAGAGATGATCTATTCCGTTGACCGCCATGGCGCTCCCTCCCAGCTTTGCAGCCTTTGCCCGCTGCTCTCGCCTCCAAATCCGAATGCCCGCAAGTTTAGAAAATCACTGGCGCGAGCGCCATCACGGCGAGCCACATCAGCAATCCGACCGCCACGTCCACCAGCACGCCGGCGCGAATCATCTGCGCGACGCTGAGCTTGCCCGTGCCGAACGCGACCGCGTTGGGAGGCGTGGCGACGGGCAGCATGTAGCCGCTACTCGCGCCGAGCGTGCCAGCGATCAGGATCGGCATGGGGTCAATGCCCAGCACGCCTGCGAATACGAAGAGCACGGGCAGCGTCATGCTGGTGGCAGCGGTGTTGCTCGCGAGCTCACTGAGCAGCGTCATGATCACGATGATCGCGGCGAAGACCAACCAGATCGGAGCGCCCACCAAAGCGCCGAATGCACCCGTGAGGTATTCGTTCAACCCGCTCTCGTTAAAGCCTTGCGCGAGCGCAAGCCCGCCGCCAAAGAGCAGCAGCGTGCCCCAGGGCAGGCGCAGTTGCGCGTGCTCCCAAGGCAGCAAGCGATCACCTTTATCGCGCTTGCTCGGCAGCACCATCAGCAGGATCGCAGCGAAGATCGCGATCGTGCCGTCGCTGATCCAGCTCTTGCCATCGCCGCCGCTGAACCAAGCGTCCCAGCCGGTTAGCGGAAGCAGGAACTCGCCGATTCGAATCTCGCCGTGCGTGATCCACATCAGCGCTGTAACGAAGAAGATCGCCATCACCGCGCCTTCCGCGAAGCTCATGCGCGAGCTCGGCGCAAGCTGCTTGAGCAGATGCGATGACTCCGGCGCGCCATCCAACTTGCGCGGCACCTTCATCCCGTAGCGCGTCAAGATCAGCCACGCGATTGGCGTGATAACGATGACTAGCGGCAAGCCCAGCATCATCCAGCGCCCGAAGCTGATCGTCACGCCGGGCACGTTCTCGCTCACATAGCTCGCCAGAATCACGTTAGGAGGCGTGCCGATCAGCGTGCCAACGCCGCCGATGCTCGCGCCATACGCGACGGCGAGAATGCAAGCTGCTATGAAGCTGCGTTGCACTGCGCTTTGCTCGCCCTCATCTTTGCCGACGACCGCGCTCGCAACCGTGAGCGCAACGGGGATCAGCATCAGCGAAGTCGCCGTGTTGCTCACCCACATCGAGAGTACCGCCGACGCGACCAGAAAGCCCAGCACCAACATGCGCGGCTGCGTTCCAAACACCCGCACCACGCGAAACGCGATCCGCCGATGCAGCCCGCTGCGCTCCATCGCCAGTGCTAAGCAGAAGCCGCCCAGGAAGAGCACGATGCTGTCCTGAAAGTAAACGCCCGAAATGCTCTTCGCCGCGACCACGCCGAAGACCGGCAGAATCAGCAAAGGCAGCAGCGAGGTGACGGCGAGATTCACCGCTTCGGTCATCCACCACGCAGCCATCCAGAGCGTAAGCCCAAGCACGACGCGAACCGTGAAGGTCGGCGCTTGCATCGCATCACCCTGCCCAAGGGTCGGCAGCGGAATCACGAGCATTAAAAGGAAGAGCAAGGGCCCAGCGATCAACGCGATCTGCTTGATCCTCTCGCCTAGACTTTGATCTGTCTGCTCAACTGCTGGTGTCATGCTTGCCCCAATCGCGTGCGCACCCATCTGGTCGAAGCACCTAGATTAGCAGGTGAGCGCATGGGAAATGCGGCGCTTGTTTTAAAGGAAGCGCGGATTCAACGCAGGCCCTAACGAACCTGTGCGTGCTCCGCGCCATCGCGTTGAACTGCTTCTCTCTCGCTGAAATGCCAACATATGAGATGAAGCGCTGAGTCGCCCTGTGCAATCAGCCTGCGATTTCTCGCCTGCGCATTGAAACAACGCGCACCATTCCGCGAAGCACTAGGCGCGAAGCTGCTGCCCTCGCAGCGATCTTCGCGTACAATGCCCACGCGATGATTTCGCAAGCAACCAGCAGGGCAGAAAGAGCGAGCGCATGAAGTTTGACCTCGGCGGACAGATCAAGTCCAGCATGGAAGACTCCCTCCACCGCGCGAAGATGGCGTGGAAGGCGGGCAAAAGCGAAGAAGCCGCTGCGCACTTCGAGTCAGCCTCGGAGCTGATGTTCAAGTTCGCCGAGTACGCGAACAACCGCGATCAGGAATACGATCGCAAGAAGAAGGCGATCGAGTACCGCGACTATGCGCGCCGCCTGCGCGAGACTGCTGCGGAAGATGCGCGCAAGCCTCGGCCGCCGCGCTCTGGCCCGGTTGGTGGGCCAGATGGCCCCGGCAAGCCTCAAGCTGCGAAGGACTACAGCGATCCCGCGAATCAAGAAGAGAGTGCGCCCGAAATCACGTCGGCCGTTGCGCAGATGGTGCAGACCAGCCCGCTCACCTGGGCGGACATCGGCGGTCTGAGCGAGACGAAAGACGACATCAAGTACACGCTTGGCCTCTCGCTCGCGAAAGCGCCCGAAGGCCTGAACCTGCACACTTTCCGCAACATTCTCTTCTACGGCCCGCCCGGTACCGGCAAGACGATCCTTGCAGCAGCGACCTCGAACGCGCTTAAGAAGTCGACGGACAACTCGATTACTGCGATGTTCTTCAACGTCAAAGTGTCTGGTGTGATGAGCAAGTACTTTGGCGAGTCGAGCAAGATCATCAGCGAAATCTACGGTACCGCGCGCGACAACTCGCCGAGCGTGATCTTCCTTGATGAGTTTGAATCACTCAGCGGGAAGCGCGGTAGCGACGAACAGAGC
>Ga0213866_10002846_pt1 | contig 12005 bp, 9 predicted proteins | sample PICome_11_FD_160079 | JGI IMG/M metagenome (GOLD analysis project Ga0213866, IMG submission 160079) | Coastal seawater microbial communities near Pivers Island, North Carolina, United States - PICO284 | ecosystem: Environmental > Aquatic > Marine > Coastal | place: USA: North Carolina... | reverse complement strand
ACCGGCCGAGCCGAGCGACGTGTGCATCCTCCTCCCGGCTCGCACGAGCCTGCCCTTCCTCGAACGGGCCCTCGACCGGGTCGGCGTGCCCTACCGGGCCGAGACCTCGTCGCTCGTCTACGCCACCCGCGAGGTGCGCGAGTTGATGCTGGCGCTGCGGGCGGTGGCCGACTCCACCGACGAGCTGGCGACGGTGGCCGCCCTCCGATCCTTCGTCTACGGCTGTGGAGACGACGACCTCGCCCACTGGCGGCTCGGCCTCGGCGGACGGTTCTCGCTGCGGGCGCCGCTCCCGGAGGGCTGGCAGGGTCACCCCGTGGGCGACGGTCTCGCCCATCTCGCCTCGCTGCACGAGGCGAGGCTGTGGTCGAACCCGGCCGAACTGCTCGATCGACTCGTCCGCGAGCGGGGTGTGCTCGAAACCGCGGTGGCCACCGGCGCTCCCCGCGACGTGTGGCGCCGGCTCCGGTTCGTGATCGACCAGGCCCGGGCCTGGACCGACGCCGGCGGCCGCGACCTGCGGGCCTATCTCGAGTGGGCCCGCCTCCAGGGGGCCGACAATGCCCGGGTCAGCGAGACGGTGCTGCCGGAGACCGACGACGACTCGGTCCGGATCATGACGGTCCACGGGGCCAAGGGCCTCGAGTTCCCCATCACCGTGCTGGGCGGCATGACCACCCAGATGACCCGGCCGCCGATGGGGCCTTCGATCTCGTTCCCGCCCGGCACGGCCGAGCCCGTACTCCGTCTGTCGAGCAAGGTCACCTCCGAGGGCTACGACGCCTGGAAGCCGGTCGACGAGCAGATGGACGAACACGAGCGTCTCCGACTCATGTACGTCGCCGCGACCAGGGCGCGTGACCATCTCGTGGTGTGCCTGCACCGGCTGGCCGACACCCGGCGGGTCACCAGCGCCAGTGTGCTGGCCGAGCCGGGTCTCGCCTCCGCCGCCGGCGTGCCCTACGACGCGCCGGCCGCCACGGTGCCCGCCAACCCCCGACCGACGCCGACCCCGCTGCCCTCACGCGGCGAATGGGCCACCGCCCGTGAGGCGGCGCTGGCCGCCGCGTCACGCCGAACCGTCATCGCCGCCACCACCCTCGCCCGAGAAAGCACCCCGGGGTCAGGCACCCGTACCTTCTCGGACACCGAGCAACGACCCGCGTTGCCAGACACCCGTACCGCCTCGCCCACCGAGGCCGACCCGGGCGTCGACCCGACCGATCCGGGTCCCGTCCCCGACCTGCTGCCGGTCGACCCCGGACTCGACAAGCGGCCCCGCGACCTCGACCTTCCCCCCTGGCAGAAGGGCCGCTACGGCACGGCGGTGGGGCGCGCCGTGCACGGCGTGTTGCAGGTGGTCGACCTCGCCACGGGTACCGGCCTCGACGACGCGGCGCGGGCTCAGGCCATGGCGGAGGGAGTGGCGAACCGGGCCGAGGTCGTCGCCCGCCTGGCCCGGGCCGGCGTGGAGTCCGCAGCCGGTCGGGCAGCGGCCGGTGCCGAACACTGGCGCGAGCTGTGGGTGGCTGCCCCGCTCGGCGAACACGGCGAGTTCCTGATCGAGGGCTATGTCGATCTGCTGTATCGGGCCGACGACGGTGGTCTCGTCATCGTCGACTGGAAGACCGACCATGTCGAGGGCGACGACGACGTGGCCGCCAAGCTGGAGCGTTACCGACTCCAGGGTGCGAGCTATGCCGCCGCGGTCGAGGCCGCCACCGGCGAGACCGTGGGCTCGATGGTCTTCGCCTTCCTCCGCGAAGACGGCGTCACCGAAGCCGAACTGCCCGACCTGCGGGCCGCGATCGACGACGTCCGCACGCGTGCCGCCGAGCTCGCCCGCGAGTCCGACACCGCCGACGCCCGCCTCTGATCCGGTCAGCGACGACGGAGGCGCTCGCCCAATTCGCCGGCGAGCCGGGCCAGGCCGACGCCGAGCTCCGACCGCTCAGCAGTGTCGAGCTCGCCGATGTCGAGGTCGAACGCGTCGAGGACCAGTTCGAGCGTCGCCTGGGCCGCATTCAGGCCCGCGGGGGTCAACTCGATGAGCGCCCGGCGCCCGTCGTCGGGATCGGCGACGCGCGAGACCAGACCCCGCCCCTCGAGCCGACGGATGGTCTTGGTCGTGCCTCCGGTGGTCTGGATCAGCCGGTCGGCGATCTCACCGGCCGACAGCCGATGGGGTTCGCCGTGCATCCACAGTGCGCTCAGCGCGCCGAACTCGGAGGTGTCGAGCCCGTCACCGGCGAGCGTGTCGGCCAGCCAGGCCTCGACCTGACGGCCGGCCCGGAAGACCCACACCAGAACCTCGACCGTCGTCCAGTGACGGGGATCGACATAGCGCTCGAGCGGACCGAGCGACGCCGCAGCCGGGTCCGGCGCATCGGCCGCAGGGCGGGAAGCGGGGTCACTCACGAACCCAACGCTACATGACCACCCCTTGACATTCCTTCTCAGGAAGGTACTTTCATGCCGTGACCATCACCAACGACGCTTCCGCGCCCCCTGTCGACCCCGACGACATCGACTTCAGCAACCTCGACGTCTTCGCCGATCGCTGCCCCCACGACTGGTTCACCTACCTGCGCGAGAACGCGCCGGTGTGGCAGAACAAGGCCACGCCCGAGGCCGGCGACGAGCCCTTCTGGAACGTCACGAGCTACGAGCTGATCACCGAGGTCCATCGCAGCGGCACCCTCTACAGCCACCAGACCGGGCCCGGCCGCGACGGCGCCGGCGGCATCGCCCTCACCGACCTCGAGGCCGAACGCGGCCCCGGCCTCCAGATGGTGATGACCGATCCGCCCAAGCACACGACCTATCGCAAGCTCGTGAACAGCGGCTTCACACCGCGCATGGTGCGCCGCCTCGAGGACGCGTTCCGCCTCCGCACCACTGCCCTACTCGACGAGGTCACGCCGAACGGCGAATGCGACTTCGTCACCTCCATCGCGGCAGAACTGCCCCTGATGGCCATCGCCGAGATCGTCGGTGTTCCCCAGGAAGACCGCGACAAGCTCCTCGACTGGAGCAACCGCACCATCGGCGGCGCCGACGAGGAGTACCAGACCAGCGAGCCCTCCAACACCGCCGACGACCTCGGCATCGAGGGCGACTTCAGCGATTCCGAGTCGGCGATGGTCGAGATGGCGATGTATGCCCACGAACTCACCGACCGCAAGCGGGCGGAGCCGGCCGACGACCTGTGGACCCGGCTCACCGAGGCCGTCGTCACGATGGAGGACGGCAGCCGCCACGAGCTCAGCGAGATCGAGCGCGATCTCTTCTTCACCCTGCTGATCATCGCGGGCAACGAGACCACCCGGAACTCCATCTCCAAGGGGATGATGGCGTTCTTCGATCACCCCGAGCAGTGGCAGCGATGGCTCGCCGACCCGGAGGGACTGGCCGACACCATGGTCGACGAGGTCCTGCGATTCACCAGCCCGGTCAACTTCTTCCGTCGCACCGCGACCGAGGACACCGTGCTGGGCGGGGTCGAGATAAAGGGCGGCGACAAGGTGCTGCTCTGGTATCCGGCCGGCAACCGTGACAAAGCCGAGTTCGGCCCCACCGCCGACCAGTTCGACATCGGCCGCACGCCCAACCACCACATGGCCTTCGGCGCCGGCGGAGCCCACTTCTGCCTGGGCGCCAACCTGGCCCGCCTCGAGATCAAGATCATCTTCGAGGAGCTGGCCAAGCGCTGCCCCGACATCCGTCCGGCCGGTCCGGCCGAACGCTTGCGGATGAACCTGGTCGACGGCATCAAGCACCTACCCGTCGCCTTCACCCCCAGCCCCGCCCTGCTCTGAGGCGCAGGTAACGTCGGCGCCGAAATGCGCCTTTGCTCTCTGCTCGTCGCCATGGCCCTCGTGGCGGGACTCGGCGCGGGCACCGAACCGGCGGCAGCCGGCGAATCAGACGGCGTCGAACGGTTCGCCGACGTCGACGGCGACCGCTTCTACGGCGAGGCCGTCGAGTGGGCCCACGCCCTCGGCGTCGTCAACGGCGTCACCGATAGGTGCTTCGCTCCAGACCGGACCGCGACCAGGGCGGAGGTCGCGGCGGTGCTGCAGCGACTCGTCGAGCCCGAAGCGACCGACACCACGCACCCGTTCGTCGACGTCTTGGCATCGTGGCAGCAGACTCCGATCGCGTGGATGGCCCGGTCCGGGACCACCACCGGCACCGGACCGGGCCGATTCAGCCCGGACGAACCCGCCACCCGCGCCATGGTCGGCACCTTCCTGTGGCGCATCGAGGGCCGACCGAGCGTCGACGATGCCCACCCGTTCACCGACGTCACGGCCGACTGGCAGGAGCAGCCCGTCGCGTGGATGTGGGAGACGGCAGTGACCACGGGGCGGACGCCGACGACGTTCGCGCCCGACGACCCCGTGACCCGGGGCGAACTGCTGACCCTCGTGTGGCGGTGGCAGGGAGAGCCGCCGATCGACGCGACTCTGACCGAGCCCGACCCGGTCGACTGCCTCGTCGAGACCCGCACATGTGCCGACATCTTCTCCGCCGCCGCGGTGGCCGAGCTCGACGCCCTCGCCGCCGGTCGCCGGGTGACCGCCCACATCCACGACCACCGGACCGACTGCACCTACGAACTCCGACCCGGGCTGCAGATCACGACGGCCAGTGTCATCAAGGCCCAAGTGCTCGCCGGAGTGCTGCTCGATGCGCAGGACCGGGGCGCCGCGGTGAGCGGTGCCGACGAAGACCGCATCGAGCTGATGATGCACTACAGCCACAACTCGCCACCGACCTCGAATCTCTATGTCTCCGTCGGCGGGGCCGCGGGCATGGAGCGCCTCGACGGCCGCTTCGGCATCGTCGGCACCGCCCACACCGGCCGCTACGGCGCCACGGTGTCGACAGCCGCCGACCGGACCCGTCTCGCCGAGCAACTCCTCATCGGAGGCGGCCCGCTCGACGACGACGGCGTCGCCGTCGCGTGGGAATGGATGAGCGGCGTGTCGGTTGCACAATCGTGGGGCCTCAGCGCCGGGTTGCCCACCGACCACGAGTTCGCGCTCAAGAACGGCTTCTACCCCATGTCGGGTCGGGGTTGGCGGCTCGGCACGACCGGAGCGGTTCGCACTCCCGACGGCGGCCACTACGCCATGACGATCATGACCGACGGCAACAGCGACGAGGCGAGCGGGATCGAACTGGTGGAGGTGGTCGCCCGCATCGTCAACGACAGCCTCACCCTCGGCCATCCGGCCGAGCGGCCGGTTGATTCCGTCGAATGCATCACCACTTCCTCGGGCGCGACGTGGACGACGGCCGGCGAGGCGCTCGGCGTGGCCGACCTCGCCCTGCTCCAACGGGTCAACGGCGGGGAGTCCCGCCCGCTCTCAGGCCAGCGGGTGTGCGCACCGTGACCGACGATCCGACAAGGGGCGAGTACCTCGCCACTTACGGCACCCTCATGCCCGGCGAGGAGAACCACTGGATGGTGCGTTCGATCACGGGCGAATGGGCGACCGGGACCGCACACGGCTGGGTGTACCCGATCGGCTTCGGTCCGGCCGAGGGCTACCCAGGCTTCACTCTCGACGCCTCGGGCCCCGCCGTGACCGTCGCCGTGCTCCGATCGGACCGACTCGAGAAACACTGGCGCGAGATCGACGACTTCGAGGGGTCCGGCTACCGACGCGTGCGGTGCCTGGTGACCCTCGACGACGGCACGAACGTCGAGGCCTGGATCTACGAGACCGACCCCGAGGCCGAGTAGCGCTCAGTCGACGCCATCGTGGTGGGCGCCCACCAGCACGACCACCATCTGACACGGCTCGTCGAACGGGTTGCGCCACGCGTGACGGGTACCGTTCTGCACGACGGTGTCGCCCGGACCGAGCTCGACCGTGGCCCCGTCGTCGAGTTCGAGCACGACCCGGCCCGACACCACGAACTCGTAGTCGACCGTCGCCGTCGTGTGCATGCCCGGGTTGTCGGGCTCCATGTGTTCACCGAGGCCCGGAAGATCGGCCGCGAACTGGGCCAGCGCCGCCTCGATGTCGAGATCCTCGGGCATCGCGGTGGCATCGGGGGGCACCGTGAACAGCCCGAACCGGAAGCCGCCGACCTCCGGGAAGTACTGCGGCGCCGAGGGCGGCGACCCGTCGTCGGGGAACTGCGGTGCGCCGTCACCGCCCCACAGACGGAAGAACTCCATGCCCGGGAGGATCGGGATCGTGATCGGTTCCACGACCTCATCGCTGGCGAACACCGCCTTGCCGGCCCCGTCGTGGCCGGTGACCACCCGTCGAATCCCCATGTCGACTCCCCTCGTCGAGGTCCGCCAACCTAGATGATCTTGCCGGCGTGGCCTTCCCAGTACGGGTCCTTGAGGCGGCGCTTGTAGAGCTTGCCGTTGGGGTCTCGGGGCATCTCGGTCGTGTAGTCGATCGAACGAGGCAGCTTCTGCTTGGCGACCTGACCCTGCAGCCACCCCATGATCGCGGCCGTCGTCTCGTCGCCCGGCTCCCAGCCCTCGCGGAGCTCGATCACGGCCTTGATCTCCTCGCCCGTGTCCTCGTTGGGGATGCCGAACACGGCAACGTCGCCGACGGCTTCGTGCTGCTGCAGCGCGCCCTCGATCTCGGCCGGGTAGATGTTGACGCCACCGGCGATGATCATGTCGTTGGCCCGGTCGTTGAGGAACAGGAACCCGTCGTCGTCGAGGTACCCGATGTCGCCGACGGTGAAGAAGTCACGCAGGCGGGACTTCTCGGTCTTGTCCTTGTCGCCCTTGTACTCGAAGGCGTTGCCCGGCATCTTCATGTAGACGGTGCCCGACTCGAACGGCGGGAGATCGTTGCCGTCCTCGTCGACCACGATCACCTCCGCCCCCGGCCACGGCGAGCCCACGGTGCCGGGCTTCTTCAGCCAGTCCTGCGGGCCGACGATGGTGCCACCGCCCTCGGTCGCGGCGTAGTACTCCCAGACGGTGTCGCCCCACCACTCGATCATCTTGCGCTTGGTCTCCACGGGGCACGGCGCCGCCGCGTGGACCATGCGTCGCAGCGATGACACGTCGTACTTCAGACGGGTCTCGTCGGGCAGCTGGAGCAGCCGGTTGAACATGGTCGGCACCATGTGGGAATGGGTCACCTTGTAGCGCTCGATGCGCTCGAGCAGGCCCTCCGGCGTCCATCGGTCCATCAGCACGACGGTGTGGCCCATGTGGAGGCTCATCGTGGTCCAGTTGTTGACCGCCGTGTGGTAGGTCGGGGCCTGCGTGATCTGGACGTTGTCGTCGTGTGGCATCGTGCCGAAGAGCATGAACAGCCCGCCGGAACCGGCCGAGATCTCGTCGACGTCGCCCTCGGGCAATGCCCGCCGCACACCCTTCGGACGCCCGGTCGTGCCCGATGTGTAGAACATGTAGGACCCGGGAGCGGTGTCGTCGGGGCGCTCGCCCGACTGTCCGTCGACCAGGTCGGCAAAGGGGCGGAACCCGGGCACCGAACCGACCGAGAAGCGGTTCGCCTCCGGGGTCACGCAGTCCTCGAGCACCCTCACTGCTTCGTCGGCGAAACGATCGGAGACGATCAGCGCCTTCGTCTCGGAGTCGTTGACGATGTAGCTGATCTCCGGGCCGACCAGATGCCAGTTGACCGTGGTGATGTAGTACCCGGCCTGGAAGGCGGCGAGACACACAGCCACCTGCTCGAACGAGTTCGGCAGCACCGTGGTGACCTGGTCGCCCTTCTGGAGGCCCGCGGCCCGCAGGCCCCGCACGATCTTGTTGGTGAGCTCGTAGAGCTCGCCGTAGGTCATCTGGTTGTGATCGGGATCGACGATCGCGAGATGGTCGGGATCGGCTTCCGCGATCTTCCAGAAACCGGTGACATCAGTGTTGGCCATGCGGGAGATTGTCTGCGGTGGAGCCCCACCGGGTCCAATCAGGACGGACGAAACCCCACCGCCTCAGCCGAGACGTTGGACGGAGGCGCCCGCCATGGCCCGACAGGACCACAGCCGCGGGGCCACGCCCGACCACGACTCGTAGGCCCGGACCACTTCGGAGAGGAACGGTTCGACGCCCACGGCCCCACCCGGGTCGCGCACCAGGGCGACGGCACAGCCGGCGAAGCCACCCCCGGTCATCCGGGCACCGAGACAGCCCGGCGCGGCGCGGGCGATGTCGACCATGCGGTCCAGGCCCTCGCTCGAGACCTCGTAGAGGTCGCGCAGGCTGTCGTGGCTCTCGTTCATCAGCCGACCCACCTCGGCGGCGTCACCGGCGTGCATCGCCTCGGCGGCGGCGAGGGCGCGCTCGTTCTCGGCCACCACATGGCTGGCCCGTCGGTGCTCGAGCGGATGCTCCGACGCGAGCGGCGCGAGGGCGGCGACGTCGTCGATGTCGCGCAGAGCCGGCACGCCCAGCAACGAGGCGGCCCGGAAGCAGGTCGCCGCGCGCGCCGAGAACTCGGAGTCGACCAGCTCTCTGCGGGTCATCGTGTCCATCACGACCACGGCCGTGCCCTCGGGGAGCGGATGAGGCGAGGTGAGGAGCGAGCGGCAGTCGATCAGGCTGGCCGATCCGTCCACGGCCGTTGCGGAAATCAACTGGTCCATGATCCCCGTCGCCACGCCGAGCAGCCGGGTCTCGACCTGCTGGCCGATCCGGGCCACCTCGACCGGGTCGATGCGGAATCCGGCCCGGTCCGCGATCGCCAGCGCCGTTGCCACCTCCACGGCCGCCGAGGAGGACAACGACGCCCCCGTCGGAATGTCGGCCGCCACCGATGCCCGCCACACGGGCACCTCGACGCCCTCGCGCCGCAATCGGTCGCCCACCAGCTCGTGGGTGGTCTGGATGTAGATCCCCCAGTCGGGCACGTCGCCGTCGAGCGTGAAAGCGCCGTAGCCCTCGGATCGGATCTCCGATGCGGTGTCGGGCGGTCCGTCACTGACGGCCATCACGGTGTCGAAGGGCAGGGCCATCGGAAACACGAAGCCGTCGTTGTAGTCGGTGTGCTCCCCGATCAGGTTGACGCGACCGGGCGCCCGCACAACGGCAGCCGGTTCGCCCCACTCCTCACGGTGGGCCGCGACGGCCCGGGCGCGGGCATCACCGACGGACTCAGTCGACACAGGTGGACCCGCCGTCGACCACGAGCTGGGTGCCGGTGATGAACGACGCGTCGTCGGAGAGCAGGAAGCGCACCGCGGCCGCCACTTCTTCGGGTCGGCCCAGTCGCCCCATGGGCTGGCCGTGGGTGTAGATCTCGGTGAGGCCCTCACCCTGCGGAAGGAGTGGCGTGTCGATGTAGCCGGGGCACACCGCGTTGACCCGGATCCCGTCGGCGGCGAGCTGGGCCGCCATCGAACGGGTGAGACCGAGCAGGCCGGCCTTCGATGCGCAGTAGGCCGGAATGAACGCGTGGCCGACGATGCCCTCGATCGACGAGATGCCAACGACTGCGGCCCCCGGACCTCCCGCCCGCAGGTGGGGCAGCAGGGCCTGGGTGAGCATCGCATGGGCCGTGAGGTTGACGTCGACGACCTTGTCCCAGGCCGGATGGTCGAGCGCGCCGATGACGTCGGCACTCACCGTCCCCGCCGCGTGCACGAAGCCGCCGATCGGCCCGATGGCGTCAGCCGCAGCGGAGGCGGCGGCGTCGAGGGCTTCGGTGTCGGTGACGTCGATGCCCGTTCCGACCGCCGCCACGCCGTGGGCATCGGCGATCTCGGCGGCCGCTGCGATCGCGGCGTCGCCGTGCAGATCCCAAAGGGCAACCGGTCTTCCGACCTCGGCCAGCGCCCGCGCGCACGCTCGGCCGATGCCGGAGGCACCGCCGGTCACCACCACACCTGATTTCGGAGACACACCCGGTCGAGTCATGACCGGAGCCTGCCAGCTAGCCGGGCGGTTGGGCCAGAGCGATGATCGAGAACACGCCGCCGGCCGGGTCGGCCGGGCGGTGTGTCAGCCGACCGGTTCGGCCGGGTTGATGGCCACGAGCTCGAACATGTCGAGCTGATCGCGCCACCAGTCGGCGGGCACCATGTTCTTGCCGGGCACGCCGGTGAGCGACTGATCGACCAGTTCGACCACGTCGGGCCGGCCCGCGGCATCGAGCCGCAAGTCGAGGAGCGCGTCGACGACCCGCGAACGGCTGCACACATCGCCGTCGATGGCCTCGCGCAGGTGCCGAATGGTCGTTTCCAGATCGAACTCGCTCATGACCATCCCAACGTCTCCCTGCCGAGTCTTGTTTCCGAATCTCCGAAGAAATTCACCACAATCGGTGTGGCACCGGTCATAACAGCGTCGGCGGCTCGACCGTCGGAGTGAGAGCAAACGGCAGGAAAGCCGCTATCGACGAAGGCTCTCGAGCCATGCGTCGGCCGTGTCGAGGCGCCGGCGCAGGGCGGTCTCGTCGGCCTCGCCGACCCGTTCGACCTGGCTCCGGCGGTTCAGTTCGGCATTGACGGACCGATGGTCCATCCCGGTCGACCGCACGAGTTCCAGCACCCGGTCGGCGTTCCACTGGCGCAGATCCTTCTTGCGGGCGTGCTTCGACCGGAGGCCGCCCAGCGCGGCTCTGGGGTCGGTACCGCGTCCGGGCAGCGCCGGAGGGGGCGGCAGCTCGACGGGGAGGCCGGCCAGCTCATCGACGTCGACCACGACGTCCTCATGGGGGTCGGTGCCGTCGTCGATCGAGGCGGACCCACCCGCGACACCGCCGGCGGTGCCCTCGCCATCCGTCGCGTCGAGCGCCGTCGACGACAGCGCCTGGAAGAGCGAAGGCTGCTCGTCGATCTCCACGGCCTTGGTGAGGTCGTCGAGCGCCGACTCCTTCTGTGCGTCGTTGGCGATCCGCTTGTCGATCGAATGGCGGCGGGTTTCGGCCAAGGTCGCCGCGTGGTGACGGAGCCGCGGGTCGTCGGGCACGAAGTAGTAGGCCTTCTGCGACTTGCGCCCCGGCGTCCAGCGGGCGATGCGGCCGACGGCCTGGCGGAAGAACAGTGGCGTGATGGTGGTGGTCGCATGCACGGCCACCCGCAGCCGAGGGATGTCGACCCCTTCGGAGATCATCCGCACGGCAATCACCCAGGGGTCCTGCCCGTCGGCGAACTCGGCGATCACGTCGGAGGCCCGAGGGTCGTCGGACACCGCGAGGGCGGGCGTCTCGCCCGTCCATCGTTCGAGCAGGTCGGCGATCCCGCGGGCGTGCTCCTGATCCATGGCGATCACGAGACCACCGGCGTCGACCGACTGTCGACGAATCGAGCGGAGACGTTCGTCGGCCTTGACCAGCACCGTCGACAGCCAGTCGCCCTCGACGCTGAGCGCAGTCCTCAGGCGAGCGCTGCGGTCCTCCTTGTCGAGGTCGTCGCCGAAGCTGGCCTCCTTCAGGGCACCGTCGGCGCCGATCCACTCCATGTGGCCGTCGAAGCGGGGGAAGAACACGGGGCGCACCACGCCACCGTCGACGAGCGCGCTGCCGTAGTCGTACTCGTAGTCGGCAACGGCATCGCCGTGGTCGCCGAGGGTGTAGGTGACGAACGGGATCGGGGCGTCGTCGGACCGGAACGGCGTGCCCGAGAGGAGCAGGCGGGCTCCGGCTCGATGGAACGAGGCCTCGACGCCCTCGCCCCAGGTCTTCTCGCCGCCGGCGTGGTGGATCTCGTCGAGGATGACGATGCCGCCCTCGCTGAGCTTGGCGAGGAGCCGCGACGACGTGGCCGCCTGGGCGTAGGTCACGACGATGCCGTGCATGTCGCTGGGCACAGTCGGCTCGCGGCCTTCCCAGTCGGGCTCGAGATGAAAGCCGAACCGTTCCGCGGCCGACGCCCACTGGAGCTTCAGGTGACGAGTGGGGACCACCACCACGACGGGGCGCCGCTGACCGGCCAGCCAATGCCGGACCGCAGTGAGCGCGAAGGTCGTCTTGCCCGCGCCGGGGCAGGCCACTGCGAGGAAGTCGCGATGGCCGCCGTCGATGTCCTTCTCACGAACGACCTTGTCG
>Ga0213866_10002845_pt1 | contig 12014 bp, 11 predicted proteins | sample PICome_11_FD_160079 | JGI IMG/M metagenome (GOLD analysis project Ga0213866, IMG submission 160079) | Coastal seawater microbial communities near Pivers Island, North Carolina, United States - PICO284 | ecosystem: Environmental > Aquatic > Marine > Coastal | place: USA: North Carolina... | reverse complement strand
GGAGGGGCGATGTCATCATTGAAATCGGCTTTGAGAAGGTCTCCGAGCCCTCGGAAGTGCTCAGCCAGCTGGACGCCCTGAGCGGGGCGGGTGAGGACCTTGTCCTGGTCCGCCTGGTGCGGGAGGGGCAGACCATGTTCTTCCCCGTGACCCTGGCCGCCCGGCAGGTCCCCTGACCGCGGTCAGCGCCAGACGATGTCGCGTCCTGTGTAGCCCTGGAAAAACAGCGCCGCGGTGAGATCTGTGTGAAGGATCGCTGCATCAGAGGCAGCCGCCACGACCGGTTTGGCATGCACAGCCAGTCCGAGGCCGGCCGCGGAGATCATCGCCAGATCGTTGGCGCCGTCGCCCATGGCGAGGCTGTCCGCGAGGGTCAGGCCGTGGGTCTCTGCCGCTGCCTGCAGCGCCTCCAGCTTGGCTTGCCGGCCCAGAATAGGCAGGCCGACCGATCCGGTCAGGACCGTGCCGTCATCCATCAGCTGATTGCCCTGATCTGCATGGAAGCCAATTGCGGCGGCAACCCGGGAGGTGAAATAGGTGAAACCGCCCGACACCAGAAGGCAATGTGCTCCGTGACCCGCCATCGTGGTCACCAGCGTGCGCGCGCCGGGCATGAGGGTGATGCGCTCCTCGTAGCAGCGTGCCAGAGCCGCCAGTGAAAGGCCCTTCAGTCGTGCAACGCGTTCTGTCAGGGCGCTTTCAAAGTCGAGTTCCCCCGCCATGGCGCGGGCTGTAATGGCGGCAATCTCCTCCTTCAGACCGGCATAGCCGGCCAGTTCATCGAGGCATTCCTGTTCGATCATGGTGGAGTCCATGTCTGAAATCAGGAGTTTCTTGCGCCGGTGCGTCTGCTCGACAAGGGCAATGTCGATGCCCTCGGGCATAAGGCGCTCGAGGGTCCGGCGGGCTTCCTCCCGGGACGTCTGCAGCCGGACGTCATATTCGACGCAGACCCATGGCGGCGCCTCGCTGAGCATCCGAGCGGGCCCCAGCGGCTCAAGGTCTGCATTTTGGCAGGCCTGTTTGAGCAGCTCTTCAAGCGACCCCGTTCCGATGCTGGGCGGGGCAACCGCAACGGCAACTCTGGTTTCGGAATGAAGATTCGGGGGCATGGGCTGGATCTCTGTCTTTACGCGGCGCAGCGCCCTTCTTACGACTACAGGCATGCAGACCGCAATCTTGATTTACGGCCCGACCGCCAGCGGCAAGACCGACCTGTCCCTCGATCTCGCACGGCGGCTCGATGGCGAAGTCGTGAATGCGGACTCCATGCAGGTCTACCGGGACCTCAAAGTGGTGTCGGCCCGTCCCGACGATCAGGAGATCCAAGGTGTGCCCCATCATCTCTTTGGCCACCTGCCTGCTCGCGAACGCTATTCGACGGGACGCTGGCTCCGCGATGCGACCCTTGTGATCGAGGATATCTGGAAGCGGGGCAAGACCCCCATCGTGACAGGCGGAACCGGGCTCTACCATCTTGCCCTGGTTGAAGGGCTGTCTGAGATCCCACCCATTCCGGACGACGTTCGCCATGAGGTGGCCCACTGGCAGGAAGAGGGGGGGGGCGATGGCCTCTATCGTCGTCTGTGCACCCTTGACCCCGACGTCGCGGCCCGGCTCAACGCCGCCGACCGCCAGCGTATTGTCCGGGCCCTTGAGGTTTTCGTTGCGACGGGGCAGTCGATCGAGAGTTTCCGCGGACAGCGCAAGCGCCCCATACTGAGTGCCGGGCAATGGCTGGGCGTAGCCCTGACCCCGCCCCGGGCGCGCCTTTATGCCCGGATTGATAAACGCTTTGAGGGCATGTTGATGGAAGGGGCGATGGAGGAGGCCCGCGCCTTGCTCGCTCAGGACCTGCCCGATGACCTGCCCGCCATGAAGGCCCACGGCATTCCCTGGCTGCTGGCCTACCTCCGCAAGGAGATGAGTGCGGAACAGGCGGCGCAGAATGCAAAGCGCGATACGCGTCGATACGCAAAACGTCAGTTCACATGGATCGGTCGGCAGTTCCCGTTCTGGGTGCGGCTTCCCGGCATGACTCTGGAAACCCGAAGAAGGGTAATTCTTGCCTTGCATAAGGATCTTGACGGGGGTTAGGGGGTCAGTTATTCCCCAGCGCAACGTTTTTTGGAGGAAACGACCAATGCGGCCTGTGCTTGGTGTGGTGATGAGGCACTTGTAGTTGGCAACAGCCAACTGCAGGTGCGTGCCATTGGGGTCTCTGAAAAGAGACCCTTTTTTATTACCTGCCCTGTACCGTATTACTCCGAGCCGCCAGACTTAAAGGACCCTGTCATGGAAACGCAGACCCCGCCCCAACCACAAAGTGCCACCCGGATGATGACGGGTGCTCAGATCGTGATTGAAGCTCTGAAAGAGCATGGCGTGGATGTGATTTTCGGCTATCCGGGGGGCGCTGTCCTGCCAATATATGATGCGCTGTTCGAAGCGCACGAGATTCATCATGTCCTTGTCCGGCATGAGCAGGGGGCCGGACACGCGGCTGAAGGCTATGCCCGGTCTACGGGACGAGCGGGCGTTGCTCTGGTCACCTCGGGGCCTGGTGCCACGAATATGATTACGCCGATCACGGACGCCATGATGGACTCCATTCCCATGGTGGTCCTGACGGGTCAGGTGCCCACCCATTTGATTGGAACCGATGCCTTTCAGGAATGTGATACGGTCGGGATCACACGGGGATGCGCAAAACACAATTATCTGGTCATGCACGTCGACGATCTGGCGAGGACCATTCATGAGGCGTTCCTGATCGCGACAACGGGTCGACCCGGACCGGTCGTGATCGATATTCCCAAGGATGTCCAGTTTGCCACCGGGCCTTATATCGGGCGCGAGGGGATCAGGAAGCTGACCTATAATCCGCAGACAACCCCGCATCCCGTGGCCATTGAAGAAGCGGTGGCCATGATGCGCAAGGCCCAGCGGCCGGTCTTCTACACGGGCGGAGGCGTGATCAATTCTGGTCCGGCCGCGTCAGAGGCGCTGCGGGCCCTGCAGGCGGAAACGGGTTTTCCGGTGACCAGCACCTTGATGGGGCTGGGCGCGTTCCCGGCCTCCCATCCGGACTGGCTGGGTATGCTGGGCATGCATGGAAGCTATGAGGCCAATCACGCCATGCATGATTGTGACTTGATGATCTGCGTCGGGGCGCGGTTTGATGACCGGGTCACCGGCCGCATCGATGCCTTTTCACCCGGATCGAAGAAAATCCATATCGATATTGATCCCAGTTCCATCAACAAGGTCATACGGGTGGATCTGCCCATCATTGCAGATTGTGGCGAGGCGCTGCAGGCTCTGCTGGCAGCCTGGAAAGGCAGTCGGGCTGTGAAACCGGATCTGTCACGCTGGAAAGCCAAAATCGAAGAGTGGCGGTCCGTCGACTGTTTCGCCTATGAGCAAAGCGAGACCGTCATCAAGCCGCAATTCGCCGTGGAGCGGTTGTACGAGCTGACGAAGTCCCGGAATCCTTATATTTCAACGGAGGTCGGCCAGCATCAGATGTGGGCGGCGCAGCATTTTCATTTCGAGGACCCCAATCACTGGATGACGTCGGGTGGTCTGGGCACCATGGGTTACGGTTTGCCAGCAGCGGTTGGGATTCAGGCCGGGCATAAGGACGCCCTCGTCATCGACATTGCTGGAGAAGCCAGCGTGCAGATGGTAATGCAGGAGCTGTCAACGGCGGTCCAGTACGATCTGCCGATCAAGATCTTCATTCTCAACAATGAATGGATGGGCATGGTCCGGCAGTGGCAGGAATTGCTGCATGGCGAACGGTATTCTCACTCCTATTCCGAAAGCCTGCCGGATTTTGTCAAACTGGCAGAGGCCTACGGGGCCAAGGGCCTGAGGTGTGAGGACCCCAAGGACCTTGATGCCGCCATTCTCGACATGATCAATCATGATGGTCCTGTGGTGTTCGATTGCCGGGTGGCAAAGGAAGAAAATTGTCTTCCGATGATCCCATCGGGAGCCGCGCACAACGAGATGATCCTGTCGAAAATTTCCGGGGATGAAATTGATGAGGCGGGTCGTAAGCTTGTGTAAGCAGAATGGAAGCCATGCATCTTGGACTCTTCCCGAAACATGCGGTCTCTGGCATGGGGAGCGCCAGTCGGGTTCAATAATGGGGAAAGGTGGGAACGATGGATGATCCAGCGAGCGCCTATGATATGAGCCACGTCGATGAACGGGCGGAGAAATGCACGCTCGCCATCCTCGTTGATAATGAACCGGGGGTCCTTGGCCGGGTCGTTGGTTTGTTCTCTGCACGTGGCTACAATATTGAAAGCCTGACCGTTGCAGAGGTCGATCAACGCCGGCACAGGTCCCGGATCACGATTGTGACCATTGGGACGCCAGCCATGCTGGAACAGATCAAGGCGCAGTTGCTGCGCCTCGTTCCGGTCGCCAGCGTCACTGATATTACCAAGTCGCATCGGGGCCTTGAGCGTGAGCTGGCTTTGTTGAAAGTCGCCGGAACCGGCGAGAAGCGCGTTGAGGCCCTGCGCATCGCGGAGATTTTTCGCGCGCGCGTCGTGGATACGACCAATGAGAGCTTCATTTTTGAGTTGACCGGAGCCAGTGAAAAGATTGATGAGTTCCGGAAATTGATGAAGCCCCTTGGGCTTGTGGAGATCAGCCGCACAGGCGTGCTTTCGAGTAAACGTGGCGCTGAAGCCAGCTAGATAGTGACCCATTCAGACCGAACAGAGTTTCAAGGAGTGAGACCGACATGAAGATTTATTATGAGCAAGACGCTGATCTCGCTTTGATCCAGGCCAGAAAAGTTGCGGTAATTGGCTATGGCAGCCAGGGCCATGCGCATGCGCTGAACCTGAAAGAGAGCAAAGTCGACGTCCGCGTCGGTTTGCAGGAAAGTTCTCAGTCCCGGCCGAAAGCAGAGGCTGAGGGACTGAGCGTAATGACCCCCGCGGAGGCCACACAGTGGGCTGATGTGGTGATGATTCTTGTCCCGGACGAGAAGCAGGCCGTGCTCTGGGCAAACGAAATTGAACCCAATGTCCGGGCGGGCCAGCACATCATGTTCGGTCATGGATTCAATATCCATTATAATCTCATTCGTCCTTCGGCCTCCGTGGATGTGTCTCTGTCTGCGCCAAAAGGCCCGGGGCACACGCTGCGCGATCAGTTCAGCCGCGGGTTTGGCCTGCCCGGCCTGGTTGCGATCCACCAGGATGCGACGGGCGAGGCACGTCAGGTGGCGCTGTCTTATTCAAAGGCGATTGGCAATACACGGGCGGGGGTGATTGAAACCACCTTCAAGGAAGAAACCGAAACCGATTTGTTCGGTGAGCAGGCGGTGCTGTGTGGCGGCATCGTTGAGCTGATCAAGGCCGGCTTTGAGACCCTGGTTGAGGCGGGCTACGCGCCCGAAATGGCTTATTTCGAGTGCCTGCATGAGACCAAGCTCATTGTCGATCTGATCTATGAGGGCGGCATCGCCAACATGAACTATTCGATCTCCAATACCGCGGAATACGGAGAATACGTTTCCGGACCACGGGTGATCTCGCCCGATAGCAAGGCCGCCATGAAGGCGGTTCTGGATGACATCCAGTCCGGGAAATTTGCCCGCGACTGGGTTCTTGAAAATCAGGCCGGGGCCCCCAGCTTCCTGGCCCGCCGGGCGCGTATGAACGATCATCTGATCGAAGAGGTCGGAGAGAAACTGCGGGGCATGATGCACTGGGCACAGAATGACCGTCTGGTCGACAAAAGCCGAAACTAGGACGGACGCACATGGTCGGATTACAGGCTCCAGCGTCGCGTTTGCGAGGCCGGAAGGCAAAAATCGTGGCGACACTCGGACCCGGCAGTTCGGCTCCGGACACGATCCGATTGCTGGCAGAGGCCGGGGTCGACGTGTTCCGCCTGAATTTCAGCCATGGCAGTCACGAGCAGCATGCGGCCACTTATGCGGCTGTCAGGGCCGCAGAGGAGACGCTGGGACGGCCACTGGCCGTCCTCGCGGACATGCAGGGACCGAAAATTCGTGTCGGGCAATTTCCCGGAGGGGCGCTGAAGCTCGGTTTTCGGGCGGAATATGCTCTGGTGGTTGGCGAGTCCACCGACCAGCCTGAGACCATCCCTGTACCGCGTGCGGAGATTCTGTCGGTCCTCGATGTGGGAGATGTGATCCTTGCTGATGATGGCCTGCTGATCTTCACGGTGATTGAGGCCGGGGAGGCGCCGCGGGTCCGGGCCGAGTTCCCCGGGACACTGAAAGACCGGAAAGGGTTCACGGTCCGGGGGAAAACCCTGCCCGTCCCTGCACTGTCGACAAAGGACAGGACCGACCTCGCTTTTGCCCTTGAGCTCGGGGCGGATCTCATCGCGCTGAGCTTTGTGCAGTCGGCAGAAGATGTGCTGGAGGCCCGCGCACTGATTGGTGACCGGGCCATGATCGTCTCGAAGATCGAAAAACCCGCTGCGATTTCGGGGATCGACCAGATTATCGCCGCCACGGATGCCATCATGATTGCGAGGGGTGACCTTGGGGTTGAGTTTCCGCCCGAGGATGTTCCGATCATCCAACGCGATATCGTGCGCAAATCCAGGGAGGCGGGCAAGCCGGTCATTGTAGCAACCCAGATGCTGGAGAGCATGGTCGAGAATGCGGCGCCGACCCGGGCAGAATCGTCCGATGTCGCCACGGCAATCTATCAGGGATGCGACGCGGTGATGCTGTCTGCCGAGACGGCGGTGGGACGCCATCCCGCAACGGCGGTGGCGATCATGAGCCGGATCATCAAGGCTGTCGAGGCCGCCGGGGACTTCCGTCAGGCACTGGACCAGTTCCACGGCGGTGGGGCTGCCCGTGATGACATCGATACGATCGGTGAGGCCGCCCACGCCATTGCGACGCGCAACAAAGCCCCTCTGGCGCTGCGCACCGGCGATATTATGCGCCTGGCGCAATTCTCCCGGATTCGCGGTGACCAGCCGATTTTGTATGGTTCACTCGATGATACACGATTGCGTCAGGCCCAGCTTCTCTGGGGTGTCCACGCGGCCCGCATGGCGCCGGGCGACGACTGGGCAAGGCGGCTGATGCATGCGACCGACCTGACCGGACCGGTGGCTTATGCGGCCTGGCAGGGCGGAGATGGTCACTGGGCATGGGCCGTGGGCGTGGAAGATCAGGAGTAGGCAGGTCTGGCCCGCAGCTCACCCTTTGTGGCCCGGGGCCGAATCCGCATAATGCCAGGGCGGCAGGGCCAATCCTTAGGACCGATTTCTGGAGATCAATATGGCTGAGAGTGACACCCAAACCCGACACGCTGAGGTCCTGATCATTGGCTCAGGGCCAGCGGGGTGGACGGCGGCGGTCTATGCCGCCCGGGCCATGCGACAGACACTGGTCGTCGCCGGCATGCAGCCGGGCGGGCAGCTGACCATCACGACAGAGGTGGAAAATTACCCCGGCTTCGCTGAGATCCAGGGTCCTGAGCTGATGGACAAAATGCGGGAGCATGCCCTCAAAATGGGGGCCCAGATGGCGGAGGACCATATTGCTGAGGTCGACCTCAGCCAACGGCCTTTCCGGGCCGTTGGGGAGAGCGGAACCGTCTATACCGGTGACAGCCTGATTGTTTCCACCGGGGCCCAGGCCAAATGGCTCGGTCTGGACAGCGAGAGCAAGTTCCAGGGATTCGGTGTGTCCGCGTGTGCGACGTGCGATGGGTTTTTCTACCGGGGCAAAGAGGTCGCTGTGGTTGGCGGCGGCAACACAGCGGTGGAAGAAGCGCTGGTCCTGACGAACTTTGCGTCCAAGGTCACATTGATCCATCGCCGCGACAGCTTGCGGGCGGAGAAAATTCTGCAACATCGTCTTCTGAACCACCCGAAGGTCGAGGTGCGCTGGAACGCCGTTCTGGAGGAAGTGCTCGGTGAAGAGGACCCGCGCGGGGTGACCGGGGTACGGCTCAGAGACAGGGTTTCGGACGAGGTGGAGACTTTGCCGGTTCACGGGGTTTTCATCGCGATCGGGCACGCGCCGTCGACGGAACTTTTTGTGGGGAAGCTCGACATGCAGGACAATGGCTATCTGGTGACCGCGCCGGACTCCACGGCCACCAACATTCCCGGCGTCTTCGCTGCAGGGGATGTGACGGATGAAACCTATCGGCAGGCGGTAACGGCGGCCGGCATGGGATGCATGGCGGCCCTTGAGGCGGAACGTTTTCTCGACGAGCAGGGTGCCCTTGAAGGCCTGCTGACGGCCTGACGCGTCTGGCGCTCCGCGCATCGGGGACGCGTCTCTACAGGGTGGCGTTGGCCAGCTGGCGAATTTCCCGGGTGCTGAGTTCGCCGAGCGCGGTCTGCAGGGCCTGTGCGCGGGATTGCATGACCCACTCGAGAGGCGTCTCTGTCCGGGCCGCCAGAGCGCGCTCAAGAGCGGCGTGAATCTCTGCCCTGTGCCGTCTGGGGTTCAGGGCCGCCAGAGCGCGTGCATATTGCCAGTGAATGGCGGCGCTACCATCATCCAGCCGCCGCGCCTCGGCATAATGTTCGTGCGCCTTGCGAAGCGAGCCGCCCACCATTGTGGCGCCCAGCTCGCCGCCCCGACGCACAACCTCTATGTGCCAGACGGCCAGAAAGCTGTGGGAATAGAGGTGGTCGGGATCCTCTGAGAGAATGCTCATGGCCAGGTCTCGGGCCATTTCGCCGTATCCGGTTCTGAGAACTTCCCGGGCGCTGAGTGGACGTGCCCGCAGCGACAGGGCAATGGCAAGCTGCAACCGTCCTTCAATGTGGTCTGGGTCTCGACTCAGGGCCGCCCGCGCCAGCGTTTCCGCCTCCAGGATTTCCGTCTCAGACGCCCTATCGGTGGCGGACAGAACGACAGTGGCCAGCTGACTGCGTGCGGCAAAGGCAAGGCTGTCGGCGGTATTTTCGGCCTCGGCCAATCGCCGTGCCTCGACAAAGTCACCCGCAAGAAAGGCCTCTTGAAACGGATCCGTCTCGGCAGAGGCCGGCGACAGAGTGATCAGAGCAAGGGCGACAAGGCGTTTCATTTGCCACATTATAGGATAGATCAGCGGTGGGCCCAAATCTGCGATGGAAGGCATGTGGCGTTATGGACCGATTGGAGGCGGATTTTATCGTGATCGGGGCAGGCGTGATTGGTCTGTCCATCGCGCGTGCTGCCGCGCTTTCAGGGCGCGAGGTCATCGTTCTGGAGGCGGAGTCGCTGATCGCGTCTCACACATCCTCGAGGAATTCCGAAGTCATCCATGCGGGTCTTTATTACGTCGAGGGGTCATTAAAGGCTACGCACAGCGTCGCCGGACGTCGGGCGCTTTACGCTTATCTCGAGGCCCACGGGATTCCCCATCGCAAGTGCGGTAAGCTGGTGGTCGCCAGGCAAGACGAAACCGACCATCTGGAGGGCTTGCTCGCCCGCGCAGTTGCAAATGGCGTTGAGAATTTGCAGCTGTTGACGGGAGATCAGGCGCGAGCCCTTGAGTCGGCTTTACACCCGGATCTGGCCGCCGCGATTCATTCAGGTGAAACGGGCATTTTTGACAGTCACGCCTATTTTCTAGCACTTCAGGGCGAGATGGAGGATCACGGCGGAACCATAGCTTTCGAGACACCCGTTCTGGGCGGCGCCGTCGACTCAACAGGGATGGTTCTGGAAACCGGGGGGGAGATGCCGGCCCTGATCAAAGCTCGAAATGTGATCAATGCGGCCGGGCACCATGCCGTCCGGGTCGCCCGGTCGATTGAGGGTCCCCATGTTCAGACCTTGCCCAAGCCGCGTTTTGTGAAGGGCAGTTATTTCTCGATCTCGGGACAAACCCCGTTTTCCCGGTTGATCTACCCGATGCCCGGACGCGCCAGTTTGGGTCTGCATCTCACGGTTGACCTTGGAGGACGCGGTAAGCTCGGACCAGATGCAGAATGGTTGCCCGAGGGGGCCGCACCACCTTTCGATTACAGGGTCGATCCGGCCCGCAGCGATCTTTTCTACAGCTCAGCCCGGCAGTACTGGCCCGGTCTTCCGGACGGGGCGCTGTCCCCCGATTATGCGGGCGTGCGCCCGAAGCTTGTGGGCCCCGGTGATCCGTCGGGCGATTTTTGCATTGAGTGCGTCGAAGGTCGACTGGTAAATTTGATGGGCATAGAGAGCCCGGGGCTGACATCGTCCCTGTCAGTGGCGCAGTATGTGATGAGCTTGCTGGAATGAAGGAGTTGCCTGCCGGGGACGTGCCGTGTAAGGGACAGCGCTTCGGTTCGGTAGCTCAGCTGGTTAGAGCGCACGACTCATAATCGTGAGGTCGGGAGTTCAAGTCTCCCCCGAACCACCATTCTCTGGACATGACCCCACTCCGGCTCCTTGGTCCGATGATCGCCGTCCGGGCGACACAAGCGATATTGGACGGTCACGATCAGGGGATCGGGGTCGTTAGGGGCATAGTGGAGCTGACTTTTGCGTCTGTTCAGTCAATTGTGTCATAGGATCTGGGACGTGGGGTGTATCCGCCGACCGCTGTGGGAAGGATAGTCATGAGAGGACGAATAGACCTGAATGCTGACCTGGGAGAGGGGTATGGTTTCGATGGCGCCTTGATGAGGCTGGTGACCAGCTGCAATATCGCCTGCGGCGGACATGCCGGTGATCCGGTGACAATGAGGGAGACCCTGATCAAGGCCCGAAATACCGGCGTGGTTGCAGGGGCCCATCCCTCTTACCCCGACAGGGAGGGATTTGGCCGTCGGGCCTTCGATGTGGAACCGGGCCATTTGCTGGACCTGCTCGCTGAGCAGGTGCGGGCGCTCACAGATCTGGCGGCGCAGGAAGGCGTCAGGCTCGCTCATATCAAGCCGCATGGTGCTCTCTACCACGCAGCGGCTGCACACAGAGACACAGCAGAAGTCATAATTCGCCTCATGCAAGCCTGTCTGCCAGACGGTCGATTGGTCGGGCCGCCCACTGGCGCGCTGCGCGAGGCGGCTGCGGAGCACAACATCATTTATCATGCCGAGGGGTTTGTTGACCGGGTTTACCTGGACAGTGGTGATCTTGTCCCGCGAGATCAGGACGGGGCGGTTCTGGACACGCTGGCCGCCCGGGTGGCTCAGGCTCTTGACCTTGCCCGCTCGGGCCGGGTGACAACCTGGTCCGGTTGCCGGCTGGCCTTGCCGGTCCAGACGCTTTGCCTGCATGGTGACACGGAAGGCGCTCTGGACACTGCCCGCGCGATTCGCAGGAGCCTTCTTGGCGCCGGAATAGACGTGGTGTCGCTGGCATGACGAGATTCCGATCAAAGGTGGTGGCGGAAGACTGTGTTGAATTCGCCATAAACAACCTTGGAGTTATCCATCAGCTTGCCGATCAGCTGCGTGCTTCGGGTCGTTTTGAAGACGTTGTCCCGGGGCTGGAGGTACTGACCATTCGTTTTCATCCTGAGCAGGTCGACATCGCGGAGATTGAGGCGCGGCTGGATGAGGCTGTCCTTCGAGATCCAGACAGTTCTGTTACGCCAGAGGTGATGGAGATTCACGTCCGGTATGGTGGAACAGAGGGGCCCGACTTGTCAGATATTTGCCATCGACTGGGTGTTGGAGAGACGGAACTGATCGCATCTCATACAGACGGCCTGTACCCTGTGGAGATCATAGGGTTTACACCGGGTTTTGCATATCTCGGCGGCCTGCCAGCTCACCTGTCCGTTCCACGCAGGTCCACGCCCCGCCCCCGCTTACCGGCAGGGTCAATTGGTCTGGCAGGGAGCCATACGGGCATTTATGCGCTCGATGGTCCGGGAGGCTGGTCTATTATCGGTCGAACCAATCACAAGCTGTTTGATCCGGCCCGGCCAGATCCATTCCTGATCCGGCCCGGTATGTCGGTTCGGTTTGTGGCCATATGAGCGCTGTCATCATCAGGTCGGGTATCCAGGCCAGCCTTCAGGCGGGCCCGCGGCTTGGGTTCCGTCATCGGGGCATGCCCTGGG
>Ga0213866_10002843_pt1 | contig 12015 bp, 10 predicted proteins | sample PICome_11_FD_160079 | JGI IMG/M metagenome (GOLD analysis project Ga0213866, IMG submission 160079) | Coastal seawater microbial communities near Pivers Island, North Carolina, United States - PICO284 | ecosystem: Environmental > Aquatic > Marine > Coastal | place: USA: North Carolina... | reverse complement strand
AAGCGTGCCCAGGTACGAGCTATTACGCGCCAAAAGACGATTGGTCATTTCTCGACATGGTGTTGTGGCGTGAGACAGCGGGCTGGCAAATGACAGGAAGCTTCCTGGCGAACCAAACGCCAGAGCAGGTACTACCCAATGGAACACCAAAACGCTTCCAACTCCCCGAGGTCTCAGGCGTATCGGATCACTGGCCGCTTGTCATGCTGGTTCAGCCTGTCCCTTAAACGAATACGGCCTTAGCGTTAACTCGCTCGCGCTATAAAACAGCTAATCCGTCGAATTCGACAAGCAGCCATGACTACAATAGCCGACTAACTGCCTTGGATCTTGCAACCCTACCCTCATCAAAATAGGCATCGTGATTTTCCTCGATGTTATTGAGGTCGTACAAGTAATTCACCATGATGCCCACCGATTGTTTAAGCCCACGCTCACTCAAATCTGCAGCCCAATTAATGGCGTGCAAGCTGGCACCGTTCCCCAGATGAAAGCGAGCGACCGGGTCAGCAGCTAGGTTATTGTGGCGAGCGTTGACAAGGTAATGTGCGCAGACGGCAACCGCTGATTCCCAGCGCCGATCGTGAGTCTCGCGACCCTCCTCTGCTGCGAGTATACGTAGCTCCTCAACCGCTGCTTCTCCTTTTTCCTCACTGAGCCACTTGGCAAACCCCGGCACTGGTGACAGCGTGATAAAACGGTTTATCAACGGGAAACGTTTCCCCACCTCTTTTATGACCTGCTTGATCAAAAAATTGCCGAAGGACACGCCTGCAAGCCCGGGATGACAGTTACTGATGGAGTAGAAGACCGCCGTATCCAGATCAGTTACTTCATCAGGCTCATTTGTTTTTTCGATAATTGGTGCAATGGCGGCCGGTGTCCCGGCAGTGATTGCGACTTCTACAAACACCAGCGGATCATCCGGCATCGTCGGATGAAAAAATGCAAAGCACATCCGATTCTCACTTAGCCTCGATCTGAGATCATCCCATCCCTTAATCGCGTGCACCGACTCATATCGAATAATGCGCTCAAGCACCACCGCAGGAGATTGCCAGTCAATGACGCGCAACTGCAAAAATCCACGATTGAACCAAGAAATGAAAAGCTGCTTTAAGTCGCTCTCAACAACCTTTAATTGAGGATATGGTTTGCAAAGAAGTAGAAGCTCTCCACGCATTTTGACCAAAGTCGGCGTTGCATCAGGCGCCATATTCATTCGGCGAAAAAGCTTTAATCTCGGCGCTTCGATCGCCTTTGAGAGCTCGGTTAGGTGTTCGCTAGTGGTGCTCGTTTGATACTGCTGAGCGGCTGCGATGACCGCTTCCGCATCGACACTAAACTGCTTTGAGAGCGCTTCAAAAAACAACAATTTGTTGGACTTATCAAGTAGGCGGTATTCATCAATCACCTCGCAGGCTAGCGCCAATCCGGAGGCCTCTCCCCGATGGTGTAAGAGCTGCTTACATTTATCGATTAAGTCGCTCGATGGGGACTCCATTTTCGACTTTCGGCGACGCGCCAGAATGTCTCGTCCGGCGTTGATAACGGAATACAGCAGTCCCGAGATGCGGTGGCTATCTGGCTCTGGTTCAACGGTATTCTTTACTTCCATCGCGCGAGTCCCATCTTAACGCCCTCGTACAGGCACGCGTTTAATATAGCGAAGCTTTCAACCCGGCTCACGCATTAGTCGCGATGTTCACGATAAAATTAAGTGATCGAACCTCGCATATCCTATGCGCAAAAAGCTAGTGCTGAGGCGATGTATTGAGGTACTCGGCTTGGCCTGCTAAAAGATTGAGCTCATTTGGCGTAGCTTATGCTCAAGCGCGTCTATAAATCACAAATCGCGAATGGGTATTGCAATAGAAACACCAGCTGCCCGTCGCCTGATTCTTTTGAGCATGAAACCGAAGCATGATCAACACCAAGACGAATAAAAAACACAAGAAGGAATGGAATAGATGACACACCCTAAAGCGCTCCGACCGGCAAGCACCGTCGTTCTCCTTCGCGATACCGACAATGGCATGGAGACACTCATGCTAAAGAGAAATAAAGCGCTCATGTTCGCTGGCGGATTGTGGGTTTTTCCGGGAGGCGCGATTGATCAAGCAGACATGGCGGCGGCTGGCGGCGACACCGATGCTGCTGCAAGGTTTGCAGCGGCACGCGAAGCTGAAGAAGAGTGTGGCCTCACACCGGATCTCGGCAACATGGTTCAACTAAGCCAGTGGACCACGCCAGTTGCCGAGCCAAAGCGTTTTAAAACCTGGATTTACGCAGCGCCCGTGGCTCACAACGATACTGTGAAGATTGATGGTGGTGAGATTCATGACCATCAATGGATGCGGGTTGCTGATGTCGTAGCCGCACACAAAGCAGGCGATATGGGCATGATGCCGCCAACATACGTGACACTATGCAGCCTGATGCGCTACAAAAATACGGAAGAAATGATCGCCGGTGAGCGGCAGATCGAGCCGGCGGAGGTGCTACCTGTGTTTGCAAAAGAAGCAGAAACCTTCCTAGTCATGTTTGAGGGTGATGCGGGGTATGACAACGGACAAAGTACAACGCCCGGGGCCAGACACAGAGCCGTTATGCAGAACGGGAGCTGGGAGTACATTTACGAGGGTGTCTCCGCTGACTTTCCCACGTTTATCTCTGATTGAGCTCGATTCACCGGAATAGCTGCTTCGACAGCACCCTGAAACAGCAAAGCGGTAAGCGTATTTGTACTGATTCCGCGCTGGTTGCAGCCTGACCTCTTTACTCATAAGTACATCTGGCTATTATAGATCGCATAAAATAATTGCGAGAACACATACCTTGCAGCGAAAACGAACCCGATTAACACCTGCGGCGCGAATAGACCAACTGCTTGATACAGCGGCAGTGCTTATTTGTCGGGGTGGCCTCGCCACCTTTACCATGGAAAACCTTGCGGCAGAGGCATCTGTCTCAGTGCCATTGGTCTACAACTACTTCTCAAGCCGAGTGTTGCTGCTTCAGGCTCTCTTGAAACGTGAATACCAGCGCTTTGGTGCGAGAACAGGGAGAGCTGCAGCCGAGGCAAAGACATTTAGGGACATCGTGCGGGTATCGGTGCGCAGTAATTTCGAACACAACGCGCCAGGCACTGTCCTTCCGATGCTTATTACTCAACCGGAAATTGCTTGTGTGATTCAAGACGAACTCAAGCGAAACAGCCAAAACGCCGCTGATTTTCTGATAGAACGCACAGCAAAGCACTATGAATTAGATCTCATTCGTGCTCGGCTAATTGTTCAACTTTCCAGAGGTGCTGCTTGGGCAGCTGCCGAGTGGTCGGGCAAGCACAAAATAGATCAAGACGAGATGATTGAAATGACAGTGGGCTACATTATTGCTGGTATCGAGCAACTCACAAAAAGGTAGGCAAGGTAAACGTTAATGACAATTAATCGGCAATGGCGCTTAGCAAAACGCCCCGTGGGCATGGTCGGGCAAGATAACTTCGAATTCGTAGAGACCACGGTTCCCAAGGTTCAAGATCAACAGATACTCATCAAAAATCTGTACTTTTCTTTCGACCCCACCCAGCGCGGCTGGATGGTCGATCGACCAAGTTACCTTCCCCCTGTCGCAATTGGGGAAGTAATGCGCGGAGGCACCGTAGGTCAGGTGGTGCTATCTAATCACAGGGATTATGCAGAAGGCGATCTCGTACAAACCATGGGTGGCTGGCAGGATTATGCTGTCATCACCCCCGGCGAGGGTGTCACAGGCGTCACCAAAATACCCGAGGGTGTTACGCCTGAGATGATGCTGTCTGTTATTGGGCTAACAGGCATCACCGCTTACTTCGGCATGCTAGAACTAGGACAACCAAAAACCGGAGAAACCGTATTAGTCTCTGGCGCTGCGGGTGCGACCGGTTCGGTCGCTGCTCAAATCGCCAAGATCAAAGGCTGCCGTGTCGTCGGTATCGCTGGCGGGCCAGAGAAATGTGGATGGCTTACCGAGGTTGCGGGCTTGGACGCAGCCATCGACTACAAACAAGGTGATTTGGATGCACAGATTGCGAATGCCTGCCCCGATAAATGGAATGTCTTTTTCGACAACGTGGGCGGCGACACACTCGAGGCGGCGCTAAACCACTTGGATCTCTATTCCCGTGTTGTCTTGTGTGGGGGCATTTCCGGTTACAACGCCGAGGACCCGATCCCCGGTCCTTCAAATCTTATGAATTTGGTCACCAACCGCGCGCGCATGGAAGGTTTTATCATCCTCGATTACATGCCAAGAGCAATGGAGGCGATTCAAGATCTTATGGGCTGGGTAATGGCCGGTGATTTGAAGTTTCAGGTGGATGTGCAGGAAGGCTTTGAAAACATCCCCAGCACGCTACGTCGGCTGTATACCGGTGAAAACCATGGCAAGCAGCTACTTAAGCTAGCCGACCCAAGCTAACGAATACCCAGAGATGCTTCTGGTAATGAAAAGACGGCGTGCTGACCTTAGAAAAATAGAGAGCTCCAACATATGAATGGCAACACGGTCGGTCTACTCGACGTTCCTGACATTATCGATCGCATATTTGATCATATTGATAATGGTACGACCGACCTTGGTACGGTGCAGTGGCGTGAGCCGGTAGAGCACTACACAAGCGAAAGCCGCTTCGCGCAGGAGATTGCGCTGTTGCGACAGAGACCGGTTGTATTTTGCCCATCAGCAGCCATCCCTGAAGCGGGTAGTTATGTCTCGCGCACTGCGGCTGGAACACCTCTACTGGTGGTTCGAGACAATGATTTAACGGTTCGCGCGTTCATCAACGCCTGTCGCCACCGCGGCATGAAGGTCGCATCGCGCGAGGGATGTGCTCGAACCTTCTCCTGTCCCTACCATGGGTGGACATACAACCTCGATGGATCGCTCCGAGGCGTCCCCGGTGAATGCGCATTCCCTGATCTCGACAAAGAGACCTCAGGGCTTAAAGAAGTGTTTGCCGTTGAAAAAGGTGGGCTAATTTACGTCCAACAGGAAGGTGAGCCAAAACTCGAAACACTCGATACGGCGCTCAATTTTTTTGAGCCATCCCAGCCCCTGTTCTTTCAAAGCGATACGGTGGACGAGGCCAACTGGAAACTACTCACCGAGACGTTACTCGAGGGCTATCACATCAAGTCACTGCATCGGGAGAGTTTTTATCCCTTTGGTCTGGACAACGTAAACGTGGTGGAATCATTCGGTCAGAACTCGCGGATTGTTTACCCCTTCAAGCGCATTGAAAAACTGCGATCTCTCCCCAGTGCCGAGCGAGAGATCGAGGGTTTTGCAACGCTGGTTTATCACCTATTCCCCAACGTCAGTGTCGCAGTTCTCTCAAAACATACCAGTGTAACTATCATCGAGCCTCTGGCTCCAACGCGAACGCAGATGTTTTCCTATTACATCAAGCACGCGACTAAAAATGGTTTGGAAATTAGCCACGACGAGGCCATTCGCGATGTCCATTTTGTGAATCAATCCGGTCAGGAAGAGGATCGTGCTGCAGCTAGAGATATTCAAGAGACAGTCACCACCTGCGCAAATTCTCATCTGACTTTTGGCTATTTTGAGAAAGCCATTGTCAGTTTTCATCAGCAACTGCACAACGAATTTGGGGAAGCCTAAATTGCCAAACTCGTGATCGGCGTTGCCCATTAAGATTTGGACATGACTCACTTCAAAGAAAAATAGCCCTGGGGAAAATTTGCATGCAAGACATTTCAAAATCGATTGATGCCTGCGCGGCACGCTACGGCGAACAGTCAGAGGCAATGCGCGAATACCTGCTAGCCGGACAAGCGGCTGCACTTGCACTCGACAATAGAGGACCGATCGAATTCGATGCGTCGGGCAAGCTCGCTCAACACATAGCAGAGGCGTACTCCAAATACGGATTTTACATCTTCACTCAAGTACTCTCGGAAACCGAGTGTCTGGACATCGAGACCGACATTGTCCAGCTCAAAGAAACGTTTCCAATATCGCCCGACAGCGCAGTAGACGAGTTTGGCCGACCCGCACTCGGGGTGGATTCCAGCACCCCGCACCTCGTTTGGTCTAAACCACTGGGAGATCCACTAGGTGGCACGCAGCTAGCCAACGGAAGGCACCAGGTAAAAATGTTCGAGCCTGAGCCCACCGCTGACACACCCCTCGCATCGCCCTTCATTTTACTCGGCTCGCTGCGTTTCTCGGATGCCTGCTTACGGACCTACGCCCACCCTGAGCTTCTCCGCATCGCCGAGGCGATTAACGGGCCGGACTTTGCACCCTTTAACGAAGCGCTATTTATCAAAGAGCCCGGCATTGGTGCGGCCGTATCCTGGCACCAGGACGGTGTAACCCATTGGGACAGCCCGGAATTTGACGAGAACATTCATGGCTTTAACTTTATGGCTCAGCTGTACGGCAGCACTGCGGTCAACGGTGTATGGGTTCTGCCCGGGAGTCATAAACTGGGAAAAATTGACATAAGCAAGCTAGTCTCAGAATCCAAAAGCGAGCGCATTGAAGGCGAGGTCCCCTTGGTTTGCGATCGCGGTGATGTTGTCATTTGCAATCGTCAGGCGCTGCATGGCTCGTTCCCCAACAGTGGCTTCGAGCCTCGTCTCACCGTCAACTTTGGATTCCACAAACGCTCATCGGTTCTCGGCGTAAAAGGAGGCGGTATCCATAGCGATGCGCAAGTGTTTGATGATGAAATCATTGCGCGACGTTCAAAGGTACTAGGGTATGCAATCGCTGCACGTAAGGAGCGTTACCCTGACGAGGTGGCCTATACCTACCAACCCTTTGAAACAGCAGGGCTTACATTTCAGTGGAACGATGCAGCGCGCCGTGACATGCATGATTACAACCGGGACGATTTGAGTATCTAGTCCCTAATTTTCACTGGAGTATAACCACACACATAGAGAATTAGATCGGTCGCCAAACCAGTTTAGGCTTCAGCTACACATTTGTGTGCGAAAGCATCAAACTAACCTGAGACATCAGCGCATCAGTTCAATTGGATCGTTGATGTTTCTTATTCAAACGTGAGTGTTTGCAGAGGAGAAGCGGCATGAGTATCAGTTTGGTGACTACGTGTAAGGGCCGGCTCGAACACCTCAAAACAACGATTAACAGCTGGATTGATTTCGGTCCGGACGAAATCATAGTCGTTGACGCGCAATGTCCTGACGGAACAAAGGATTGGCTAGCCGCTAACCATCCTGAGGTGCAATGTGTCAGCTTGGAAACCCCATCATTTAGGGTGGCACAGTCACGTAACGCTGGAGCAGAAAGTGCTACGTCTGACTATATATTCTTTGTTGACGCGGATATTGTACTCAGCAAAGAACTCAAAAAATGGATCGAAGAGAACCTCAAGCTGGGCTCGTATTACAGCCGCAAACGCAATAATGCTTACGATGGCATTCACGAGCAAGGCACGGTCTTGTGCCATAAATCTGACTTCAAAAAAATAGAAGGTTATGACACTACGTTCAGCGGATATGGTGGGGAAGACCACGATTTTTACTTCAAATTACAAAGGATAGGTGCGCAACAGGTGGATGTACCCAGGGAGTACATAAATAGTCTGAGTCACTCTGACGAGATGAGAACTGAGTTCTACGAAGAAAAAAATAAATTTAAGCAATCAATAATCAACCGAAGCTACAGTGCAATAAAAGCCAAAATTCTCTCGGAGCGACCGGGTCTTGGTGAACTGCCAAAAGCCACTCGCAATCAAATCTGGCACGAGGTCAGCACAAATATCAAACCTGATTTCGAGAACTTAGAGGGACCACTTACCTCGATAAAATTTTCCAGCCAAAAGTGGGCTCCTGAGCCGTATTATCTTGAGATAAATCATCAAGTATCCGTATCAATAAAGCGCCGCAGAAAGTGAAGACTTTGTGGCTAAAGCGAGGGGCGCGAAGTGCTGTCGCGGTAACACATGAACTTTCTGAAGCGGCTATAAACGCATGGGCTAACCTTCGTGGGTTGGTATGCGAGGCCCTAGAAATCGCGCCGAATGAGGATTCTCTGACCGCATTGGCACACCGCTTTTCCCTCGCACCGGATATCGTTGCCGCGAAGATGGAGGTTTCAACGCTAACTACCGAAGCGATGTGTCCTGCGTCTGCGTGGCTGTTTAATCGTAATATTGAGGCGATGCTACGACATGCCGACACGGTGAGACCAAATCGAATCGAAGACCTAACGAGGTACGTTAACAAATTTGGGTTTCAAAATAGGGTGTCCAAGATAAATGGCAGTGAATTTTTGGAAGGCGCGCGTCGGGCAGGTTACGACATAATTCGCACATCAAGCCAATTTCCAACCTACGTTATCAGAGACATCAATGGAGGCACGATTTCCGTTCTACAAAATTTCACTGATTTAACGAGTCATATAGCCACTAAAGCCTCCACCAATAAGTTAGTAACCGCTGAGATGCTAAATCTCGCAGGCTTGCCGACCCCCAAAACCTATAAAGTCTTGTCAGCGAATGAAGCCTCAGAGATTTTCAAACGCGAGGCACTACAGTCGGCAGTAATTAAACCCCAGGGGACGGATCGCGGCCTTGGGGTTCACACATCGCTCACAACGAAAGCAGAGTTATCCACCGCCTTTGATAACGCGAAACAATTTGGTGGCGTGATTATGCAGGAGCATGTGAAGGGTGATGATTTCCGAATACTCGTTGCCGACGGAGCCGTTATGGGCGTCACTCGCAGAACCCCATTCTTCGTTGTGGGCGACGGTACGCTCTCGGTCGATGAACTTATGGCTGAAAAAATAAGACGGCGAGCATCGCATCCCTTCTACAAACACTATAATAAAATCGCGACGCATACATCAGATACCCAATTACTGCTTCAAAAGCAGGGGCTAACGTATGACGCCATTCCTGTAAGGGGTCAAAAAGTAGTTCTGCGTTCGAATGCCAATGTATCCACCGGTGGGGAACATGAAGAGGTAACGCAACAGTGTCATCCAGACATAAAAGAGTTAGCACGCGAGTGCGCCGCGCTATTTGGTCTCGATCTCGCAGGCGTTGACTATATTTCCAACGATATCACGCAATCTTGGAGATCCACAGAAGGTAAAATTTGCGAAATTAATCCAACTCCCGCGCTCTCCGTAGACGGAGTCCCCTCAAAGATATTTTCAAGATTAATCACCAACAAACCGGAAATAAATCACCTGAGATCAGAGGGCGATCTAATCTGTGTTCGAAATTGCTCCTGTAAATCGATACAGGGCTTGAGACTTAAGTATAACCGACACACTGTTTTAAATTTGACCGAATGTTCCGAGGCTCAATATTTCTTCCAGTCCTATTTAGTCACGCGAAATACAAATTATTTATTGGTAGTGACGAGTGAGACGCTTAATAAGTATGGCCTCATTAACTCGAACGTTCGTACTCTGCTGTTTTGCGAAACATGTATGTCATCGAATATCAGTAAGCCGGAGATTAACATTACTTCACCTTACGAGCTAACACGCGGATTGTTTTGAGCGTCAGCGCTCGTTTTTTTGGCTGCACCCTCTCGACCTCTGCTAACGCGTCAATGACAATCTGGTCGTGGTTAGCGGCTAATGCGTTCTGAAAAGCCTAGCGATTGAATCCCGTCGTCTCCCGAGACATCTATGCCATACTATGAAAGGGGTGTAGCGTTTAGACTAAAACCATTGGCTACAAGACTTAACTGCATTTCTTCAGCCGTCTGCGTTTCGACTCAGGATTAATCACTCGCCGTGTCTTTAAACCAAAACCTCTATCTACCGATTGGACTCGCACTGGGGGGTGTTTTTTTATATTCGGTTTTGGATGCTGTGATGAAAGCCCAAGGGCTCGCCATGGGTGCCTACAGTGCTATGTATTGGCGAAACGTGACAGGCGCGATTTTAGCAGCAGCACTCTATTTGCCAGTCAGACCACCAAGACCCAGTCGCCCCGCTTTCAAGTTACACCTGATTCGCTCTGCACTGACTGCAGTCATGATGTACTGCTTCTTTTTTGGTCTCACCCGCGTTCCGCTCGCACAAGCAATCGGACTCACCTTTATCGCGCCGATCATCGCCCTGTTTCTCGCCGCACCATTTTTGGGTGAGCGTATTGGCGCACATTCGAAACTCTCAGCTCTTTTGGGCTTCGGTGGGGTCATGGTGGTCGTTGGTGGAGATCTCCTGAGCATGAACGCGGAGACTGACTTTCTGGGCGTGAGTGCCCTGCTGGCTTTCGCGGTGATGTATGCCGTAAATTTAATCCTCCAGCGGAAGTTGGCACTCATCGCCAAACCTATGGAAATCACGTTTTACCAAAACGCCTTTGTACTGCTATTCATCACACCCTTTGCGCCGTTCTTTCTGTTAATGCCCGCCAATGAATGGCAATGGGGAGGCGCAGTACTGGCCGGATCAGCGGCCATCGGCTCGCTCATACTGGTGTCAATCGCCTACCGTCGCGCTGAAGCGCAACGACTTATCTCCACGGAGTACACCGCGTTCGTATGGGCAGCCATGTTCGGATGGTGGTTCTTTGGTGAAACAGTTACCGCGCAGACACTCTTAGGCACAGGTCTCATCATGGTTGGATGTATGGTGGGTGCACGCAGAGAAACAAGGTGAACAAACGGCCATAAAGCCACCCCGTCACCGCCATAGAGTGAGTGAATGACACCCATGACAATCTTTGATCGTATTTTTCTATATGATGTGCGATCTCAAAACGGAGCTTCACGCGTATAGGAAGCACGTTTAATTAACCCCACTGCAGTTATGCGATTCGCGAGACTCGCACGGATGTTTATGAAAACTCAGGTAACGACAGTTTGCGATCTCGAGAAAGAACTACCACCGGATGCGCCGAATGCACCCGACTGGTTGGTCAGGGCTCTGCAGGTGCCCCGCGAAGAGGGATTCATCGAGTCACAAGGCTGCGACGTTCACTATTTCCGTTGGGGCAATCCGGAAAATCCACCGCTTCTTCTCCTTCATGGCTTTTTAGCGCACGCCCGTTGCATGGCCTTCATCGCACCATTCTTGGCCGAGAATTACCATGTAGTTGCTTACGACCTGACGGGCATGGGTGATTCCGGCGTTCGTGAGGAGTACCCCGACCCGGTACGCGCTCAGGAAGTTGTCGACGTCGCACAAAAAACAGGGCTGTTTGACCACGCGCAAAAACCCATTGTTATCGCGCACTCCTACGGCGGCCATGTTGGCATTGCGGCGATGAACGAACACCACGAATTATTCGGTGGCTTAATTATTTGTGACTTGATGGTCCTCCGGTTAGAGCGCCTTAAAGCCCACTTTGCTGGTGGCAGACCGATGCGTTCAGATACCAGCCGACCCAATAAGGTGTACCCGGATTACGCAGCCGCAAAGTCGCGCTTTGTACTCTCGCCCAACCAACCCTGTGGAGAGCCTTACCTCTTCGATTACATGGCCTATCACTCGCTCAAAGAGGTTGAGGGTGGTTGGACATGGAAATTCAGTACCAGTGTTTTCGATAGTGACTTCTCACTGCGGGACCGCATTCTCAGGCAAGCCGAAGCTGTTGTTGCAGCCCCCGGGCGCAAAGCCTATATCTACGGTCAAGATAGCGCCCTTTTTGACGATGACTCCGCAGATTACGTACGTGAAATGGGCGGCACCGATATACCTTTTATTGGTATACCCGGCGCTCGCCATCACCTCATGCTCGACGAACCCATCGCCTTTGTGAGTGCCCTTCGCTCAGTACTAGCCATGTGGTCTATCAAGCAATGACCATATCGGCCATCACGAATGAGGCTGAGTGACACTCACATTTTGTATGTAGCACGAATAAATACATTCGTTCCCTGAGCAGGTAATCGTTCCATAACGCCGATATCGGGATTGCGCGCTCGGTTGTATCCGCCTAAGTGAGGCGAGTATTTTTTGTCGAACAGGTTTTCAACCCCTAGTGTCAATGTCAGATCCTGGGAT
>Ga0213866_10002842_pt1 | contig 12019 bp, 12 predicted proteins | sample PICome_11_FD_160079 | JGI IMG/M metagenome (GOLD analysis project Ga0213866, IMG submission 160079) | Coastal seawater microbial communities near Pivers Island, North Carolina, United States - PICO284 | ecosystem: Environmental > Aquatic > Marine > Coastal | place: USA: North Carolina... | reverse complement strand
GAGGATGATTCATCAAAATATCTATATGTAGGAACAGACCTTGGGATTTCACGATTGGATAGAAGTACAGGGATGTTTGATCACCTGAATCGATGGAAAATGGACGTTACAGGTAACACGGAACCGCAATTTACCGCGATGTCTTCATATTGTATAAGTGAGGATACGCTATTGGTGGGTTTTGAGGATGGGCTTTTTAAATTAATTATTTACTCTGATGCGGCGTACAAATATGAAAGGCTTCATTATTTGGATAAAAAGCGAATGCCTGAATTTAATCGTGTATATGCTATAAAAAAAGATAAAGGAGATTCCTACTTCTTAGCAACAAAAGGAGGGGTTATCCATTTCAATCTAAAGACAAAAAAAAGTCAAATTTTTTCTCACCAAAGAGAAAAGCCTCAAGAGACAATCACTAATGGATTTTGTCGTGTTTCCCATAAGGATCGATCTGGGAATTATTGGTTTGCCACAACTGAAGGCCTAAATATTTTAAGTTCAAAGGATGGAAAATATTCCGTTATTCCTCATAGCATGAATAATCAAATATTAAAGGCCTCTAAAAATCAAATTACAACGATTTGTGATGATGAAAAGGGTAATTTATATCTGGGAACATTAGGTTCTGGGATACTTTATCTTGATGTAAAGAAGCGAACAATTGACATAATTAACAAGAAGAATGGATTACCGAATAATGTATTGTACGGTTTAATAAAAAAAGGCAATACGCTATGGATGAGTACTAACATGGGAATTGCTTCTTATGATACAAGAACAAAAGAAATCAATTCTTACAAAGAGGTCAATGGTCTTGTAAGTAATGAGTTTAATAATAATGCATATTTTCAATCAAATTCGGGGGACTTATACTTTGGTTCAATATACGGATATAACTATTTTAAACCTGAAACCCTTAGTGATAAAAAAACGGACCTAGAGGTTATTATTACCAAGTTTAAGCTTAATAATGATTGGTTGAAACCTGGAGACAACGGCTCTCCTTTGACAAAAGTGATTTCACAAACAAAGAACTTGTCGCTATCATATAACCAAAGAAGTTTTACTATTCGTTTTCAGACAAGCGATTTATTGCACCCAAGATTGACGAACTATAAATATGAATTGGTTGGCACTGAAACTGGAGAGCAATTGATTGGCGAACAAAATGAGCTATCGTTCAACTCACTATCTCCGGGAAATTACACCATTAAAATATATGCCCGTATTGGAAATGGGCCATGGAGCTCAAATCCTGCCATACTTAATATTTCAATTGAACCTCCATATTGGTTGACTTGGTGGTTTTGGACCATTGCAGCATTAATTATTACCATTATTGCTTTCATGATTTTTAGAAGAAGGATAGAATCGGAAAGAAGAGAGCAGGTAAAATTGGAAATAAAGGTTACTGAGAGAACTAGAGAAATTCGCGAACAAAATAAACAGATTGAAGAGCAAAATAAGCTCATTGAAAAGGAAAAAGATAAGGTAGTTCAACAGCAAAAATTACTTCAGATAGAAAAGGACAATGCTGAAAGATGGCTTTCTAATGCCCTACCGGAAGAAGTAGTTCGCGAATTAAAGGTGAATGGTAAAGTTGAGGTAAATGCTTTTAAGGTTGTTTCTGTAATGTTTACAGATGTTGTAGGCTTCACCAAGATATCTCAGAAAATCCCCCCAGGAAGGTTAGTGCGGCGCCTTGATGTTTTGTTTAGAAAGTTTGATGAAATCATAAAAAACAATGATTTGGAAAAGATTAAAACCATTGGAGATGCCTACATGTGCGCTGGAGGAATCCCAATAGAGAACTCTACAAATCCTATGAATGCTTGTATTGCTGCAATTCAAATACAGGACTACATGTCAAAACTTAAATTTGATGCTATTGCCAATTATAAAGATTACTGGGAGATCCGACTGGGAATCAATACAGGACCAGTTACCGCGGGAATTATTGGCGACCTAAAAATGGCCTATGATGTATGGGGGTCAACGGTAAATGAAGCACAACAAATGGAAAAATTAGGGAAGCCTGGAGAGGTTACCATTACGGGTAATACATTTAATTTCATTGAGCCATATTTTGAATGTGAATTTTTGGGTAAGGTGACAACTAAGGGAAATGTTAATGTTGATATGTATAAGGTGAAGCACATAAAAGCTGAGCTTTCTCGAAATGGAAAAGGAATTGTTCCGAATAAAAAATTCGGTGAAATAGTTCAGCTGCATCATTTCAGCTCAATAAAATATTATAAAACTGAGCATTTTGTACTGGATTATCTTAAAAAAGGGCTGTCTAAAAAGTTATTATATCATTCTGTAAATCATTCCGTAGATGTAGTTAAGGCTGTTGAAAGAATTGCATTACTTGAGGGTGTTACAGATGAGGGATTATTTTTATTAAAAACAGCAGCTATTCTTCACGATGCGGGATTCGTAAAGCAATACGAAAACAATGAAAGTATTGGTGCTGAGATGGCTTCTGAATGGTTGCCTAAATATGGTTACACTGAGCAGCATATTAAAACCATTGTAGAATTGATACATGTAACCGCAATTCCTCATAAACCAATAAATAAGCTTCAAGAAATTATATGTGATGCTGATCTTGATTATTTAGGAAGAGATGATTTTGATGAAATTTCAGATCGCTTAAGAAGAGAGCTTAGAAGTATGAATAAAATTGACAGTGATAGGAAATGGGATGAAATTCAGGTTAAGTTTTTAAAGAGTCATCAATTTTTTACCAAAACTTCAATTAATTCACGGAGAAAAAAGAAAATGGAAAATCTCAAAAACGTGATTGCTCGACTCGAAGAAAATAACTATAAGGACTAAGAATTCTCTTGGCAAAGCTCAACCAGTATACCCTTTGTTGATTTTGGATGCAAAAAAGCAATTCTCTTGTTATCTGCACCTTGTTTTGGTGTTTGATGTATTAGGTTGAAGCCCCTATTCCCCAATCGACTTATTTCTCCCTCTATATTTTCAACTTCAAAGGCTATGTGGTGAAAGCCTCCTTGATTTTTTTCAAGAAATTTTGCAATTGCTGAGCTCTTATTAGTTGCCTCTAGTAATTCGATTTTTGATTCTCCAACTCTAATAAATGCTGTTTTAACAAATTCGGAGTTTACAATTTCAGTTTTATATGCTTTTTTATCAAATAAAGCTTCAAATACAGGCAGTGCTTCGCTAATTGAATTTACTGCAATCCCAATATGTTCTATTTTCTTAATCACTTGTTTACTTTTATGAACTTTTCGGTTTTATTGTCATAGTTGATGTAATAGATGCCATTCACTATGTTTTTACAATCTACGTTATTTGCAAATCCAGCCTTTAATAGGTTTCCATAGGCATCTAAAACCTCAAATCTCGTTTTTGTTTTTTTATCGTTGGAATAGAAGTAAATATAGTCCCTTACGCTGTAGGGGCCCACTGAAAATGGAGCTATTTTTGAGCTGTGTTCAAGTGTTTTTGAAAACCTTGTTTTTCCTGTATTATCAATTTGAGACACCCTAACTTTATTTATGCCAGAATGCAGAGGTAACTTATAGGTATATTGGTTTATTTTTCCTTTTCCTTTCCCTCTTACTTGCCCTACACTTATCCAATTATTCCATTTGAATTTTTCAATTTGAAAATCTAGTATGCCGCCTTCGTTTTTTGTTTTCCATTTAAGTATTGCATTCTTGTCTATTTCAATATCAATTATATCAAACGTACTTTTTGGTAATAAGACTTCTGGGTTTAAAAATCGTGGTATACAACCGTCAAAATGTTCAATAACCACAAATACATCGTCTCCAATTGTTAAATCAAAAAGATCGAAGTTGATTTCAAAATTGGAGGATTGTATGGAAGCTGGAAGCACATCCCCATTGACAGTAACTTTAATGACACAATAACCAAAGCCATCGTTTTGAAGTGGATTATTGACATATAATTTTTTCCCTTGATATTTCCCTTCAGTTGACAATAATTTGTATTGACTTATACAGAAGAATGGGAGTAAAAAAGCAATAATCATAAAGGGCTTCATAAGCATAAGCTTTATAATACATTCATTATTATGAGAACAATTGAAATGCCAAGATAGTACAAAATAGACATTTAAATGTATTTTTGTGATATGAGCTTTGACGTGTTAAAGGCCCTTCATATTATTTTTTTTGTAAGCTGGTTTGCTGGTCTGTTCTACATGGTGCGGTTATTTATTTATCATACAGAGGCTCAGGATAAAAAAGAAATTGAAAAAACCACACTTTCGAATCAATTCATAATTATGGAAAAGAAATTATGGTGGGTAATAACGACACCTGCTATGATTTTAACGGTTATTTTTGGTTCTTGGATGATTGCCTTGGATCCAGACTATTATTTGACTCAAGGTTGGATGCATATTAAACTAACATTCGTAGTTTTTTTATTGGGATATCACTTTTACACACAAAAAATGATGTTTCAGATGGCGAAAAATCAATTCACTTATTCAAGTACTCAGCTTCGGTTATGGAACGAGCTAGCTACGTTCTTTTTGGTTTCGATTGTTTTCATTGTAGTTCTTAAAAGTAATATCAATTGGATTTATGGTATTGTTGGTTTTTTCTCCTTTGGAATCATGTTGATGCTAGCCGTCAAAATTATCAACAGAATCAGGTCTTAAATAGCCTTTGAATTGTTCAAAAATAGTATTGCTACTTGTAAAAGTTTAGTTATCTTTGCACCAAATTTTTGAAAAATCATTTTAAAGGTGAATAGATTAATAAAATATTTTGGATTAATAGTTCTGATAACCTTGTTTTCATTTTCTCTTTCTGCAAGTGAAGACACTACAGCACACGCCGAAGAAGAGGAGTTCAATGTTAGTGAAATGATTATGCATCATGTTAAGGATGCTCATGAATGGCATTTATGGGGTCCAGAGCATGGTGGAACATCTATTTATTTGCCAATAATTCTGAAAACTTCTGAAGGAATTAAGGTCTTTTCTTCTTCTCATTTTTATCATGGAGAAATCGTTCATGAGGGAGATTATCACTACTACAAGGGAGAAGGTCCTGCGGAGGGTCTTGCCATGTTTCATGAAAAAATTTATGAACTGGATAGTGAGGGAAAATTGCACTTTGAAAAAGGGCATGTACATGGTAACGTTAAGCCATTGGATTTTTCAATAACGAAGAATGTTACTTCCCTTTTCATAGGTTCTTTGATTGTATTCTTGATGATGTTCTCTTGTGCTCGATACTACAAAAGAAATGGTGCGGTTGCTCCCAAGGGTCTGGCTAAATTCATGGAACCATTAATCATTTTTGTTCAGGATGAAATCGCAAAATCGCATATCAACGAAAAGAATTACAAAAGATTTGTCCCATATTTGTTAACCATCTTTTTCTTTATTTGGATAAATAATTTATTAGGTTTGGTTCCCATTTTCCCAGGAAGTGCAAACCTAACGGGAAATATATCAATTACATTGTTTTTAGCGACACTCACCTTAATACTTACTTTGGTGAATGGAAATAAAAATTATTGGGGTCATATTTTTTCGCCTCCAGGAGTTCCTAAAGCATTGTTACCAATAATGATACCTATAGAAATAGTTGGAATTTTCACAAAGCCATTTGCCTTGATGATTCGTTTATTTGCCAATATAACAGCCGGTCACATTGTTATTTTGGCATTAATATCATTAATATTTATAAACAAACATGAGGCATGGGGAGCACTTTCTGTTCCAATGGCGTTGTTTATTTCAATTTTAGAACTTTTAGTAGCTGCTCTTCAGGCGTATTTATTTGCGTTATTGTCAGCTTTATTTATCGGTGCGGCAGTTGAGGAGGCGCACCATTAATTAGTAATTTTTAAATTCTATATAGTTATGTGGGGAAGTATAGCCGCAATTGGAGCAGGACTTGCCGTATTAGGTGCAGGTATTGGTATTGGACAAATCGGTGGTAAAGCCGTTGAAGGTATCGCTCGAAACCCTGAAGCTTCAGGAAAAATTACAACTACAATGATTATTGCAGCAGCCTTGATTGAAGGGGTAGCGCTTTTCGGTGTAGTAGTTGGTCTTTTAGGAGCCCAAGCGTAAATTGATTAATTCCGCCATTACGGTTGGTAATGGCGGAATTTTAAATGATTTTAAAAAAACAAAAAAATGGATTTAGTAACACCAGATTTAGGATTGTTGTTTTGGACAGGAATAGTTTTCTGTACCTTACTTTTCTTATTAGCAAAGTTTGCTTGGAAGCCAATTCTTAGTGCTGTAAACGAAAGGGAAAAAAGCATTTCAGACGCATTAGAACTCGCTGAAAAGACAAGAGAAGAAATGAAATCTTTAAAAGCAGAAAATGATCAGATTTTGAAGCAGGCGAAGATTGAAAGAGATGAAATTTTAAAAGATGCAAAAAACACGGCTTCTTCAATGATTGAAAAAGCAAAGAATAAAGCAAAAGATGAAGCACAAAAAATAGTTGATGATGCAAGAGATTCAATTCGTTCAGAAAAAGCTGCGGCAATGGCGGAATTGAAAACCCATGTAGCTGCTTTATCATTAGAAATTGCAGAAAAAGTTGTGAGAACAGAGTTGTCATCTGATGAGAAGCAAAAAGCATTAGCAAATAACTTGGCTTCAGATATTAATATGAACTAATCATGAAATCAACAAAATCTGCAATTCGATACGCTAAGGCACTTTTGGAATTATCTATTGAGAATTCTAATCTTGAAGAAGTTTCATCAGATATGAAGAGAATTGTGGACTCATCCAATGAGACCAATGACTTCAAAGTGTTTTTGAACTCGCCGGTTATCAAAACGGATAAGAAAATCGAAATAATGAAAGTCCTTTTCATAGGGTTTGAAAAATTATCGATGTCATTTATTGATTTAATTACAAAAAACAAAAGAGAATATCTTTTGATTGAGATCGCAGAAGCTTATATATACCTTTTAAAGAAACATCAAAACATTGTTCCTGTTTCTATTCGAAGTGCAAGAAAACTCGAGAAAGGTACTTTAGATGAAATTCTAAATAAAATGAAATCACAAGTTGAGGGTGATTTTGAATTAAGTGAAGAGGTTGACGAATCCCTTATTGGAGGATTTATAGTTAGAATGGATGACAAACAAATTGATGCATCCGTTTTGACACAGTTAAATAGAATGAAACAAGAATTGGCAAATTAAAAATTAAAATAAATTAAAATGGCAGATATTAAACCAGCAGAAGTTTCAGCAATTTTGAGAGAGCAGCTCTCAGGATTTAGATCTGAAGCAGAATTACAAGAGGTTGGAACAGTACTTCAAGTTGGAGATGGTATTGCTCGTATTTATGGACTTACAGGAGTTCAATACGGTGAATTGATTGAATTTGATGGAGGAATGCAAGGAATAGCCTTGAACCTCGAAGAAGATAACGTTGGAGCTGTATTGCTTGGTAAATCTTCAAGCATTAAAGAAGGAGATACCGTTCGAAGACTTGGAAAAATTGCCTCTGTTGAGGTCGGTGACGGAATGTCTGGTCGAGTTGTAGATACACTTGGTATGCCTATTGATGGAAAAGGACCAATTGAAGGAGAACTTCACAATATGCCTATCGAGAGAAAAGCACCAGGAGTTATATTTAGACAGCCAGTAAATGAGCCTCTTCAAACAGGTATTAAGGCGGTTGACTCAATGATTCCGATTGGTAGAGGTCAAAGAGAATTAATTATTGGTGACCGTCAGACGGGTAAAACTACTGTTGCTATTGATACCATTATCAATCAAAAAGAATTTTACGATAGAGGTGAACCTGTATACTGTATTTATGTCGCCATAGGTCAAAAGGGTTCTACAGTCGCGGGAATTGTTAAGAAATTAGAAGATGCTGGGGCAATGGCCTACACTACTGTTGTTGCTTCAAACGCCTCTGATCCGGCACCGATGCAATTCTATGCGCCAATGACTGGTGCAGCTATCGGTGAATACTTTAGAGATACGGGAAGACCTGCATTAATTATTTATGATGACTTATCGAAGCAAGCTGTTGCATATCGTGAGGTTTCGCTTTTATTGAGAAGACCTCCGGGTCGTGAGGCATATCCTGGGGATGTATTCTATCTCCACTCTAGATTATTGGAAAGAGCTGCAAAAGTTATTGCTGATGATGACATTGCAAAACAAATGAATGACCTTCCGGAATCATTAAAGAGCAAAGTAAAAGGAGGAGGATCTCTTACGGCACTTCCGATTATTGAGACTCAAGCTGGAGACGTTTCGGCTTATATTCCGACAAACGTAATTTCAATTACAGATGGTCAGATCTTTTTGGAGTCTGACTTATTTAACTCTGGTATTCGTCCGGCCATTAATGTGGGTATATCTGTATCGCGTGTTGGTGGTTCGGCTCAGATTAAATCGATGAAAAAAGTAGCAGGTACATTAAAGCTTGATCAAGCACAGTACAGGGAGCTTGAGGCGTTTGCTAAGTTTGGATCTGATTTAGATGCCGCAACAAAATCTGTTTTGGATAAAGGAGCACGTAACGTCGAAATCTTGAAGCAACGTGAAGGAGATCCCTTTACGGTGGAAAGACAAATTGCAATCATATATGTAGGAACAAAAGGATTGATTCAAAATGTTCCTGTTGAAAAGGTAAAAGATTTCGAAAAAGAGTATTTGGATTTCTTAGAAGCGAAACATGCTGATGTAATGGCTTCATTAAAAGCTGGAAAGTACACTGATGAGAATACATCGGTTCTTGAGAAAGTAGCGAAAGAGATAGCAAGTAAATATTAAATACTGTTTTTGAAATAGCATAGTTTATGGCGAACTTAAAAGAAATACGAAACCGAATTTCATCTGTTGGATCAACAATGCAGATTACTTCTGCTATGAAAATGGTTTCTGCAGCAAAACTTAAAAGAGCTCAGGATGCCATTACTCAGATGAGACCCTATGCTTCAAAGCTTAAGGAGATTCTTACAAATTTAAGTGCTTCTCTTGACCTTTCAGATAACGCATATTCTGAAGCACGTGATAGTGGGAAGGTTCTCATTGTCGGTGTTACATCAAATAGAGGACTGTGTGGGGGATTTAATAATAATGTAATCAAAAGGGTTAATGAACTTATCAAAGATGATTTCAGTGGAGATGATGTTCACGTATTATGTCTAGGTAAAAAAATTAGAGATGTAATTAAACGGACTGATTACCATTACACGAATGATTATTTGGAATCACGAGAAGACGTCTATGCGAATTTGACATTTGAAAATGTAGCTGAAGTAGCAGAAGAGCTAATGAGATTGTTTAAATCGGGTGAATTTTCAAAAATTTGTGTTGTTTATAATCGTTTTGTGAATGCAGCAACTCAAGTGGTTGAAACAGAACAGTTTTTACCAGTTCAAGCACCAGAAGTGGAAGGACCTTCTCAGGCTGGAGATTATATTTTTGAACCTTCAAAAGAAGAAATAGTTGAGGATTTAATTCCTAAATCCTTAAAAGTACAGCTGTTCAAGGCCATCTTAGATTCAAATGCAGCGGAACACGGTGCGAGAATGACTGCTATGCATAAAGCCACTGACAATGCTAATGAGCTTCAAAAAACACTCAAGTTGAGCTATAATAAAGCAAGACAAGCGGCGATTACAAATGAAATTTTAGAGATAGTTGGTGGTGCGGAAGCTTTGAATGCTTAAATTAGTAAAAAAACTCTTCTATGGATGCCAATATTAAAGTTCTGATTGTTGATGATCACAAGCTTATCAGCGAAGCTTGGTCTTCATTGTTAAAAGATGCTCCAGATATTCTGGTGGTCGGTACAGCAGACAACGTTGATGATGCTTACGATATGTCTTTACAGCACAAGCCCGAAATCGTTTTAATGGATATCAACTTAGGGGCGGGGAGCGGTTTTGATGCAACAGAAAAAATTAATAATAGTCTTCCAAAAACAAGGGTTATCGGATTGTCATTACACGATGATATCACCTATGTAAAAAAGTTTTTATCTATTGGTGCTAAGGGATATTTAACAAAGAATACTTCAAAAAGCGAGCTCATTGAGGCCATTCATGCTGTTCATAATGGAGAAACCTTTATCGCGGCAGACATCAAGGACAGGTATTTCACTTCCTTGTTGAATGTTGACCCGGCAGAAGCCAAAAAGGAGCTTACGATGAAAGAAATCGAAATCGTAAAACACATTGCTCAAGGTCTTACATCGAAAGAGATTGCCGAAAAGCTTTTCATCTCGCACAGGACAGTGGAAACGCACCGTCACAATATCCTGAAAAAATTGGATATGCCGAACTCAGCTCAATTAAGTAGCTGGGCAAAGGACAAAGGGTACGTTTAAATTCTGAAAATTTTAAATAATGGTATTTTGTAAATGTATTGTGAAATACCTCTACCTATTATTAATATTATTACTTTTTTCATGTTCTAAGGATAATTTAGATGTATCCGAAGAAATGTCAATTGATTATTCCTTTTTTATTGCAGGACACACTTATGGAACTCCGGGAGTCGATAATCAGGGTCTTCATCCTCCATTTAGAAATAAATTTGATTTCATTCAGGATGTTGAAAGTCTCATTTTTGGTGTTTTTACCGGGGATATTGTAATCGAAGGAACAACACAGAATTGGGATGAGATAGATCAAGAATTAAATACATTGGATATACCCGTTTATTTTGCGGCAGGCAACCATGATATTACAGATAGAGTACTTTATGAATCTAGATATGGTCAAAGCTATTATAGTTTTACAAACCATGCAGATTTATTCATTGTACTTGATCCAAATATTGATTCTTGGAATATTTCCGGGGACCAGTTGGTATTTCTTGAAAATGTTCTTGACTCGGAGGCTCAAAATGCAAACAATATATTCGTATTTTTTCATCAGTTATTGTGGTGGGAGCCTGATAATATCTATCAAAATGTTGCATTAAACTCATTGGCAGGTCGAGCAGATACCATAAATTTTTGGAGTCAAATAGAGCCATTATTTACGGAATTATCTAATCCAGTACATTTATTTGCGGGGGATGTTGGTGCATTTAGTACCGGAAGTGAATTTATGTTTCATCAATATGATAACATTACTTTAATTGCAAGTGGTATGGGAGGAAATGTAAGAGATAACTTTGTAATCATCGACGTGTATGATGATGGCTCAGTAGGTTATAGATTAATCGCTTTAAATGATCCTGATGTAACAGCCCTTGGGGAATTAGAAGATTATATTCTTCCATAAATTTGATTTCCTATTCAAATTATCTTCATAAATTCATTTATATAAAATTTTACAACTTGAAGATAATATTGATATTATTGATTTTTTTGAATATTTCTTATTCATGTACCAAGGATAAAGTACCACATCCTGTTGTGGGGAATTATAATTGTTTAGTGACACATACCTATCAGGACATTACGGGAAATTATTCGTCTTCAACTTACAATGATGTTTTTTCAGTAACACAGGAAGGGGATTCGGTCAACGTTTCAAATCATAAACTGCATGTAAATGATGTCGAATATGGTAAAAATTATTTTTTCGGATTTTCGTTCAATCAGTTCAATTTTCGATTTGAAGTTGACAGTATATTCATCAGTACATTCACTGGAGGATTGGGAGGGGGGACATCTACCTATTGGATTGGAGGTAAAAATTGACCCCATGTAATTAAACAGTACAATTTACGTTGTTACAATAGTCATGAAATTTTCAATCTTTCTTACAATATTTTTAGTTTTTCTCAGCTCATGTAGAAAAGTGAATAACGACTGTAATGTTTCTGAATATCCAAATGCCCCTGACAAAGATTGGTTTACAAGCCACGAAGGAAGTGGTGAAGAATCACATGGTCATTTTATTCTAGCCTGTGAGGATGGTGGGTTTTTACAAGTGGGAGAAACTGGATTTGTTCCAAATTCAGCCAAAATACTTGTGGTAAAAACGGATCAAAATGGGGAATTATTGTGGAAAAAAGAATTCTCAGGAGAGACGGGACATAACCT
>Ga0213866_10002841_pt1 | contig 12020 bp, 10 predicted proteins | sample PICome_11_FD_160079 | JGI IMG/M metagenome (GOLD analysis project Ga0213866, IMG submission 160079) | Coastal seawater microbial communities near Pivers Island, North Carolina, United States - PICO284 | ecosystem: Environmental > Aquatic > Marine > Coastal | place: USA: North Carolina... | reverse complement strand
GGCAAGTGAAAAGGCTTTCTTAAAAAGAAAAGACCTTTTATCTATTCGTAAGATTGCTAGAGACTATACAAGAAAAGAAGCAATAAATTTTTTAGTTGCTAACTTTGTTTCTGGAGATAGATGGGGAGGCATATTTGATACTCAATCTAAAGAAAGATATGAAACATGGAAGGCTAGAAATACTAACTTCGCTTATACTTTTGAACAAGATATCGCAAAGATAGATTATGAGATGGAGAAAGACAATATTGAATCACCATTTTTTGCTGATAACGGTAAGCACCCTTTGGTATTCAGACTCTACTTTGGTCAAATGATTTGCTTAGAAACGCTGGTAATACTTGACAAATTCTATAATTATGTTAATATAGACAATGATGATATCTTCTTACAAGACATTAGTTTGTTAATTAAGAAATATCGTCCATTTACCCAAATTAGCGATAGAATCAGAATCGCTGGTGAAATGCATTATAAATAGTAGTGTCCGCTGATATAGGACAATACACAAACATACAACGCTTATACGGAGAAACAAATATGTCGTTTAATTCACTTTCAGACTTGCGCAAGGCAAGAGGCTCTTTCGATAATCTAATGAAAGAGGTCGAAAAAATTGATTCCCCTAAACAACAAGGCAATAACGATAGCAATGAATGGAAGCTGTCAGTAGATTCTGCTGGCAACGGATATGCAATCATTCGTTTTCTTGCCCCACCTAAAGGTGAAGAACTACCCTGGGTTCGCATCTGGAATCATGGCTTTCAAGGTCCCACAGGCAAGTGGTACATTGAAAATTCTCTCACAACTATGGGTCAGCCTGATCCTGTGTCTGAACTAAACAGCGAGTTGTGGAACAGTGGTGTAGAAGCAAACAAAGATGTTGCAAGGAAGCAGAAGCGGCGTTTGTCTTATTATGCTAACATTCTTGTAATCAAGGATCCTGCTAACCCTCAGAATGAAGGTCAGGTAATGCTTTACAAGTTTGGTAAGAAAATCTTTGATAAGATTAAAGATGTCATGCAACCAGAGTTTGAAGATGAAACTCCAGTAAACCCTTTTGATTTCTGGGAAGGTGTCAACTTCAAATTGAAAGCACGACAAGTTGAGGGTTATCGCAACTACGATAAGTCTGAATTTGAATCTTCACCTTCTGCTGTTGCAGACAGTGATGAAGAGATTGAAGCAATTTGGAGTAAGCAACACTCTCTTGCTGAGATTGTTGATCCTAAGAACTTCAAAACTTATGATGAGTTGAAGGCTAAACTTAATCAGGTACTTACAGGTGGTGCAAAAGTCACTACTGCTGAATCTATTGCCCAACAGACGGGTGATGACGATGTAGAAGATTTGATGGCTGTTAAATCTGCAAGTCCTGTATCTGTTAAGTCTAGCACAGATGATGATGAAGAAGATACATTGAGTTACTTTGCTTCCCTAGCTGAAGAAGATTAATTCTAGCTTGGTGACCTTGGAGGGGCGATTCGCCCCTCTTTTTTTAACTCCTAATCGCAGTAAAAACACATGAAAAAATTATTTGTTATGGCTCTGCTTGCATCTTCAGTAAATGCACAGCAGATTGAAGAAATTGTAGTACTAGGTTCTAACTTAAATAGAATTACAACTGACACACAGTTAGATTTTTCTCTTATCGAAACTATCAGTATTGACCAACCATTTACTCAAGGTGGTATGGGAGGTTTTTCTGGCTTTCGTGAACGAGGAGCACAGACTATTCACACCACAGTATATCGCAACGGTATGCCTGTCAATGATCCTAGCACGGGCTGGTATGACTTCGGACATATCATTCCTACTGGACAAGAACAAGTAACGGTATCACACGGCTCTAACAGCACATTGTATGGCTCAGGGTCTCTCGGTGGGACTGTTTTCATTGAGGATAATATCACCCCAGGGTTCAGTGTACGAGGAGGTACTGACTCAGCACTACTGTCAGCGTCTACGCAAAGATTCAATATTGCATATGCTTATGGTGATAATGGCTCTGTAATGAATACGAACAATGAAAGAGACTTGTATGAAAATTTCACGGCAAGATATAAAGATGATTATGTTTCTGTAGCAATTACAGATTATAGTTATGACTATGATGATTGTTGGGGAACTGATGACTGCCAGCAACAGGGTGTAACAGGTAACATATCATTAAGAAATGAATACGCTACAATAGGATATTCATTTAATGATATAGATTTTTATACTGCGGATGAGAAAACATATACATCTAAAGCTGATAATTTATATTTTGATACAAGAAAAACATACGAAAACATTGTACTAGGTGTTACATATAATAATGGTACAGAATTTTATGGGATGTACCAGCCGACTGACACACTGCAATTTTCAGCAAGAGCAATAGACGGTCACGCTGTGGCAAGAATAGGCATACAAGTAGATGAGTTTTCGCTGGGCCTAGGCTCAGGATACAGGCGCCCCACTGAATACGAGGTTGAAGGCGATGCTTGGGTTGTTCCTAATCATGGATTGAAACCTGAAGAGTCAATAGGATTGGATATTGGCTACGCTAACTTCTCAGCATTTAGATATGAATTCCAAGAAGGCATAAATTATGATTGGAACACATCACAGTTTATAAACACTGGTGAGTATACAACACAAGGTATTCGGTATAACAACAATTGGTTGACATTAGGATACACAGATTCAGACCAGCCTTATGTAGCAGAATACAGAGCAAAGTTACAATACAAGTGGGCATCTTGGACATGGACTGATCTTGGTGTGAATACTGTGGACCTAACATACAGAATAAATAACTGGTACTTTACATTGCGAGATGTATTTGATAATAACTATGAGATAATTCCTAATTATGAATTAGGAGGGAGACAATTTTATGTTGGATATAATAAGAAGCTGTAGCTATGGTGCTATGGGTGTATTGGTGCTTTGGTTGTCTTACAAAGTGTTTCTTGAAATTTGGTGTATCACATACGGATTATTCTATTAATGCACGGCATTATAATGGGTGGGTTTATTGAAACTCCTCTACATCAGGCAGTTAATTACACCTCTGTAAAAAGAGCCGCAGGTGCCCATCGTATTGCTTCCTATCTAAGAGAGCATGATTGGGACATAGAAGTATTAGACTTTATGCCTGCATGGTCCATAGAAGAGTTGAAAGAATTCTTTAAACAAAGAATACGAAAAGACACTGTTTGGATAGGTGTAAGTACAGTGTTCAGTCTACAAGCCAAAGAACATGAAATTATAGAATTTATGCATTGGCTCAAGAAAAAATATCCTGATGTTACTCTGGTAGCTGGCGGTAAAATGCTTTTGACAAGTCACATGTTGCCTGCTGACTATCATCTTGCTGGTTACGGAGAACACGCAATACTAGCACTGCTAAAAATGCTTACAGGAAATCATAGTAATATTGTGATTGAAGAATTTTACATGAATGAGAGAAAGTACAAGTTTGTAAATTGTGATAGCTCTCATCCGGCGTATCCAATGGATGACCTTCAAGTAAGATATGAAAAAAGAGATTATCTAGAACCTGGAGAGAATCTAACATTAGAACTGACTCGAGGCTGTAAGTTTAAGTGTAAATTTTGTTACTTCAATATCATAGGTTACAAGGGCAAAACTTCAAGATGCATGGATAATCTGTACGATGAGCTTTTGCGAAACTATGAAATGTGGGGTATTACTGATTATAGCTGTGCAGATGAAACTACTAATGCAGAAGCCACTGTATTACAGGGTGCTGGCAATGTAATTCAACGACTTCCCTTTGAAACAAATATTCAAGGTTATGTGAGACCTGACTTACTTGCAACAAGACCAGAAGATTGGGAACATCTAGCAAAAATAGGTTTGTGGGGACATTATTACGGCATTGAAACATTCAATCACCAGTCAGGTAAAGTGATCGGTAAAGGAATGAACCCCGATAAACTAAAACAGGGCATTCTTGATGCACAAGATTATTTTTTAAAAACTCTTGGTAAATATAGAACTACATTTAGTTATATTATTGGTTTGCCTCACGAAACAGAAGAAACATTCGATGCAGGTGTAAAGTGGATGTTTGATAATATTAAACATCCGTCTATAAATTTGTTTCCCCTACAAATGCATCATAGACTTACTGACTCAAATCTTAGAAACACTTACTCAGAATTTGAAGAGACTTGGGAAGAAGCTGGTTTGTTCAGAGAAACTACACTAGAAGCACTAGGCGCAACTAAAGATGGTTTGGGTGAACATGTGCCAGAAAGTCATAAAAACGCAATATGGAATCGTCTAACACAACCCACTTTTACAATATGGGAACACGATACTATGAACATATGGGAAGCCCATCAAATATATGCTAGATATCAAGCTAATAGAGATTTGTGGCTTGACCAGTACCCTCACATGTGGCATTTTCATACATTTCAAAATGCAGGAATGACATATGAAGACTTGCACAAATCATACAGAGAGCATGGTTCAACTGCTTTAGGTGTTGACGAATCTATTGAGAAAGTTGAAAGATATAAAAATCAAAAACTAAGTTAAAAGTCTACATTTGAGATAAATCGTAGACCAGATGCATCTTGCGGTCCAATATTTTTAGGCATAGCTACAACAACATTAACGGCTGGAGCAGGCTGCGGGGGAGCCGGTGGAGTTGAGTTGTTTACAATTATAGGGGCATTATTAGTAGCAGAAGATGCGTTTTCTGTTGCGCTCTCTACTACAGACGCATTCGTATTTCCAGAGTTTCCGACGGGCACATACTCACCTCTTGTAAGGGCGTTCTCGGCAGCAGTAGCCGTCATTGTTCCTTGTTCTAATGAGTCGGCTGACTCATTCTGCGCCGCTCGTCTTGCTTCTCGATTAGCTAGAAATTCAGTGTGCCTCCTGCCTTGTTCAACATGCATTGTATCAGGGTCAACAACCATGCCACTATCATCCATGCCAGTAGAGATTCGCTCTAGTTCAGCATTATATTCTTCTTCTGTTACTGGTTTGCCGTATAACTCATAAGATCGGTTATTCTTTGTTGGTTCAGTACCAGCATCTAATCTGGCATCGGCTTCTTCTCTTGTCTCGCCTGTGAGTGCTTTGCGAATGCCTGCCATGGAATCAGTAGGTGATGTAGGTGAATTAATCTCTTCTCCCTGATCTGATAATTCCGCTAATCTAGCCTTTACCATATTCATGTCTTCATCGCTGAGATCATCGTCTGCAATGATTGCTTGAAGCTGTGCCGTGTCTGTTGTCTGTGCTAGAATCTCAGGATCAATTTCACTGTTACCTATCATGTCTTTGTCATATAGTCCGCTTTCTTCTGCGGCTTCTAATGCGGCTTCACCTGATGTTGTTGTTGCTAAATCACCGGCTGTCTCACCAAGTGCTGATCCAGCAAAGTATCCTCCTATACCACCCACTACTGATCCTACAAGTCCGCCAACTACTGTACCTACTAAAGGTACTGCTGATCCTATTGTGGCACCTATTGCGGCACCTTTAGCCGCGCCCGCAAGTCCTCCAACAAAACCACCAGCAGCCTTTGTTACTGCGGTAGTTTTTCCTGCTGTTTCATCTTGCTCTGTAAATGCTTGACCAGTCTCTTCGTTAATCGCTCCAGACTCTACTAACTGGTCAGCTTCTTGATAACCTTGATATCCTTCATACACTGCCATTCCAGCGGCTAATGGTCCAGACGCTCTACCCAGGGTACGGGCTGTACCACGCAAAAGACTTGATCCTGTTGACTTTGCTGTTTGTGTTGCCGTTTGCCCAAGTGTAGATGTAGGTGTTGCTCTTGCTACTTGACTAGCAGACGAAGCAGGTACACTACCAGGTCTTGCATTTACAGGTCTAGACGCTCTTTGTTGTCTTAACTCTTTAGCTCTAGTATCTCTTGCGGCTTGCTCTTGTGGTGTTCTTTGATTTCTTGGTGTTCTAGTATTTCTTGGTGTTGTTCTTGGCGTTCTTAAGGGTGGGTTTGGTCCCCCACCACCGCCGCCCCCCGAACCCATTCGAGCAAGCATTGTCTCCATGAGTTTGATAATCGTTTTGCCTTGATTAACACGATCTTCTCCTTGTTTAGCCATTTCTTCAACAAAGACATTCTGGTCTTCGATAAGAGCAACTAATTTTCCTCTTTCCTTGACAAGGAGACTAACTGGTCTGTCAGGATCAGTATACTCCTCTTCCTGCATCTCTTTTATTGCATTAACATTATCGTTTATTTCTGTGACTACTTCAGGAATTGTTACTGCATCTTCTTTTGTTTCAGAGACAGGCGTGTTTTCTTTTGCATACTCTCTAGCAACATCTCTTTGCTCGTCTGTACTAAAGACCTTACCCATGAAACTGTCTGCACCGAAAACATTAGCGGCAGAAAAGCCTTCTTTCATTATGTTTCCGAATCCCTCAGTTTCCCTTCTTACACCTAAAGAGTCTTTAATACTTCCGATCGATTCATTTACAAATCTATCTTTGACTGTATCACCTAATTTGTTCTTCTGTTCTTCTGTGGGGTCCAACACTTTACCCGGCATGCTGTCTTGACCAAAAACATTTGAGGCAGAGAATCCCTCAGACACTATATTTTTAGCACCTGTTGTTTTTTTATCTACGCCCAGGGAATCTTTGAGTTTGTCGGCTACGACTTGTCCTATCTCTTTCCCTTGCTCTCTTGCCTTTTGTTTTTCTTCGGGTGTCATCTTTGTTTAGCCTTATCTGCTTTTTTCTTTAAGTGTTCTATTAGCATAGCTATGTAAACTTGCCTCTCCCACGGCAACCAATTTTCAATTTCACTTAGAGAGTATTTATGTTCTTGCATTAATAAGAAATTGGTCTTAAAAAAATTCTCTAGTGAATCATGGGAGAGGTTTAGACGAAAAAATTTTGGTAACCATTAAAATCAATGTAGTTTGGTCTTCCACAACTCCCACAAGTAAAATTAATTTCATGTGCTAGAACAGGCATTGTCTCAAAGAATTTTTTAAATTTTCCAAACTGTTCTAGTGACAAACTCTCTAGCCAATCTTGCTTCTCTTGGTCAGATGATTCATATGCATTAAAAATCTCATCTCCTTGATACACTACATGCAGACACTTAGACATAATTTTATACATTTCATCTGTGCTAGTGCTTTTAAACAACTCCTGTACTTCAAATGCGCTAGGATATTCCATATCTACAAAAATATCATCACTTATTTTTATCTTCTTAGAATGCTCAGGGTTCTCTGATACTTCTAAATCTTTTAAATCAATTTTATGATTGTGTGGTGTATCACAGCCACCACACTTCAAAGTTAATTCGATGGTGCTTGCTACTGATTGCGCTCTCAAATCTAAAAAAATCTTTTGTAGTGCAAAAAGTGGAAGTTTTTCTCCATCAATCTTTCCAAAAGAGCAGTTGGTTACAATTTGCTGTGTTGCACGAATCATGTCTTGCTCTTCACCCGATTCGTTTGCCATTATCAACAGTTTTTCCTCTTTTACCAAGAAAGGTCTGAATTTTTCTTTTCCCTTAGTATGAGGTAAATCAATTTCAAATGTTGGGGTTTCAATTATGGGTAGTGCCATTATATTCTCCAATAATAATTATACTGTTATTGATATTGCGGGTGATGAAATGTTGTTTGTTACTCCCAATGCACCCGGTTGCCAGAGTTTGTACGCTAATGAAATTGAAACTCTGGCAATAGATTCATTTCCCTGAGAGACAGGTGTTAGTGATATGTTTCTAGGAACTGCCTCAATCAGAGTCCAAGATTTCTCTATTTGATCTTTTCTATTCAATGTATGTACTATGACAGATCCAATATACTGCTCATAAAAACCAACTTCTTTGCTGGTTGGATCTGCGGCGGTAAACATCCAGTCTTCAAAATACTGCCTAACATTCCACTTAGTGTCACAATAAAAAGTAAATGTCGCATTGTCTCCAAAAAATTCTACTCCATGTACTCTAGGTTCTACCCAGTTTCCTATTTTGATAGGGGAATAGGGCACAAGCAATCCAGGTATGGCTGCATCTTCACACAATATAGAAATGGTTTGTCCTAATGTACCTGAAGAAACAGGCGAAAAAAATTCAACTTCAAAGCGATTACTTCTAGCTAAATCGTTTTTTCTAATTTCGCTTATAAAATTTTCTAGATTGCTCATAGAGAAGCCCTTGATTTATTGAATACTCTTTGTTTAGTAAGCCCTTCAAATTGCTCGACCGGAAGCATCGCGGCGATATTCCAATCTTCGGGATTTATTTTTAACACTCTCGATTTTATGTGAGAGAACAAGTATCTTTTTACTGTAGGTTTCACTCCAGGAAAACGAGAAGCGGATTGCAGTATATTCCAACTCAAACTTAATTCCGTGTCACTGTCAATTGTCGTAGTGGTTTTAGTTTTCATTAACGCTTCTAGTAATTGAAATCTTAATCCATAAGGAAGATAGTGCAAATTCAATCCTCTAAAACCACCAGGTGCGGTGTCATAAGGTAAAACTAAGGGAAATTTATCATAGTAAGGTAATCTATCTTTTGTTTTAGGATCATACAAGTAAAGATACATGCTACCTATTTCAGGTCTGCCTACCATGCGACCCAATCCTGAACGCATAATACTTCCGGGTGTGTCAAATTGATTGGAGAGGGCGTTTATCTGCCTTCTATACCAATCTGCAGGTCTTGGTTGTGTTAGAGCCTTAGCTCTGATGTCTTGTAAAGTAGCCATGTGACTATTTATACGAGATGCCCAGTTCCTTTTCTGTGATTATCTTAAATTCCCACCCCCTATCAATGCAATATTCTTTAGCACTTTGCCACTTTGCTAGATTCACTCCCCATTGCTTCACTTCACTGATAAATCGCTTTGTTTTTCTTTTAGGTATCTTGGGTTCCTGAGTAAATCTTTCGGGTTTTATTTCAATCAAATACTTCTTGTCTTTTACTTTTATGTAAAAGTCTGGGAAATATCTATGCACTCTGTTGTCAATAGGAGAACGATAAGGTATGATAATTTCTTCAGAACCCCACTCTACAACATCTTCATTCATATCGCACCAATTCATGAATTTTAACTCATATCCAGAGCGATAAATAATGTTTGTGGGGTTCCCTTTGTATTTGTGAAGATTTTTAGGTTTAAATCTTCCTTGATGTAATTCTTTGTTATAAGGCATATAAATAGTCTAATCAAATATATTCTAATAAGGTATTTATTCTAATGGCAGATGACAATTTCGTACCCGCGGGGGCAAGGCGAAGAGCGCAACGAGAGCGACAAAGGTCTACCCTTGTACCTCCTACTGACAATACGAATACAGTACAGGAGGAAGATTTACAGTCCTCGGCAGATTCTGCTGTAGTTGAAAGAAATCCTAGCAGAGACAATCAAACAGCACAAGAAATAATTGAAAATGACGATTATAAAAGAGGTGGAGCAAAAATATATAGATACCCTCTCAATGTAGAACAATATGAACAACCGCACTCAGTTACCTTCAGAATAAAAGTTAGAGAAAAATCAAAAGCCGGTCAAAGGTATGTTTCAGAAAATAGCAATGTTCAATATGATGAAAGTAATAAAAATCGTTTAAACGATGAGGAGCTTAAAAATTTGACCGGGGCGGCTGCCGCATTGGGTGGCGCTACGGCTGGCGGTATTATTGCAAGAAAAGCAACTGCGGGCGGCAACAATTCTGTAGCAAGTGGTATTATTACAACCGGGGGGACTGTAGCTGGGGGTCTTGGTGGTTATTTTGCCGGTAAAGCTGTGGGAGATGCATTTGACGGAAACAGGCTTGTAAAAACTAATTCTTTTATTACATTATATGTTCCTCAGTCTCCGCAAGTGAATTATGGAGCACAGTGGCAGGAAACAGATATAGGTGCGCTAACAAGGTTGATTGCACAAAACCCAGGGGGCGAAGGTGATATTATGGACATTTTGCAGGGTGCTGGAGAGTTTGGCGTAAGAACCTTAGCAGGACTGGCTGATTTACCAAAAGCATTGGGTATTAATGTAGACTTTAGAGGTGCAATTCAAGCAGCCAGCGGTAAGGTAGAGAATCCAAATAAAGAACAATTGTTTAAATCAATGAACTTTAGAAATTTTACTTTTGAATATAAATTTGCCCCAAGAAATCTGACAGAATTACAGACTACTTATAAAATTATCAATGAATTCAAAAAGAATATGCATCCAGAAAAAGATCCTTCAGGATTATTTTTGTTATATCCTTCAGAGTTTGATGTTGAATTTAGATATAGAAATAGCATAAATCAATGGTTACATAAAATAAAATCCTGTGCGCTTGCAGACCTGCGACTCACATTTGGTAATGGCGGAACATTTACTGCTATTAAAGGCACAGATGGCGCCCCGTCTGAAATTACAATGACTCTAGTATTTAAAGAGTTGGAAGTCCTAACAAGAGATGACATTGGTGGTGATGAAAACGGGAAAGGAGGGTTTTAATTAAATGTTTTTTAAGCAATTTCCAAAATTACTTTATCCGTTTGATGATTCAAGAGAGGTTGTAACCGACATCTTTAGAAGAGTTGCCCCGAGAGATAAATTTATTGTAAATGAATTTTATCTTGATAAGTATAGTTTACAAGCGGGTGAAAGACCTGAAGATGTTGCATATAAACTATATGGTGACCCAGAGTATCATTGGATACTTTTACTGATAAACAATATTATAGACCCTTATAATGAATGGTATTACACTGACGAACAAATTTTGCGTATGGTAGAACAAAGATATGGAGCGGGCAACGCAAATGATACACATCATTGGGCTACAACGGAAAGACCTGAAATTTGTGTAGATTATGATGCAGACTTACTAGCCAGCGGTGATATATTTGAAGTAACCCACTATGAACACGAAATAATTGAAAACGAAGCTAGACAGGAAATCAATGTTCTTCATCCTAGGTATTTGAATAATTTTGTAAGTGAATTTAAACAATTGATTAAGAGATAATAATGACAGATTTACAAAAAACTGCCGGTGACATTGTTGTTGAAGAATTATACTTAACAACTTCACAGGGTGAAGCAGTAGACCTTACAAATTTTCAATTAGAGATTTCTATCTCTGAAAGTATACACACGCCTTGTTTATTTGGATATTGCATTTTAGTAGATGCCGTAAACCTTTTAGGAAACTTGTTTACAGGTGACGAATATATTACATTGAAGTTAAGAAGTCCTTACTTAGAAGATCAAGAATCTAATGTAATACACAAAACTTTTTCGATATATTCAGTAACAGACCGGAAATTAGAAAATGACCGACAACAGTTTTATCAACTCAATTTTATGTCGATTGAAGGATTAGCAGATAGTATTACAAGAATTTCTAGAAAGTTTTCAGGCGGAACCGAAGCAATAGCATCTCAAATATTCGAGGATTATGTAAAAGATAAGCGAGTATTGCAGACTTCGGGTCAAACCGGAACTCAAGACTCACAACTTATTTTGTTTGACACACCTCACTCGACAAATAACTTTGAGTTTATTTCTACTTACTGGTCTCCTTTTAAATGTTTAAATTTCTTGGCTAAGAATTCTATCGGCACGACTTATAAAATGCCTAATGTATTATTTTATGAATCTTCTAAGAACTTTTATTTTACTTCTATTACAGCAGTAATACAAGAACAAAAAGAAGCTGGTGTTCTGTATGATGAGTACAGTTACATCCAAAATCTTGATAATATCTTTAAGGACGCTAAAGACAATAGAAGAGGTGGCAGATATACCTTCACCTCTCCTTTCTTTTCTCCTACTCAAATTACTATAAGCAATGTAGACTATCCTGCTTATTATGACCAGCTTCAAAATAGAAGCTCGGGTTATTACGGTAATACAACATTTGCGTATGATTTTGCTAATAAAGACATGTACGATATTAGATTTGACTATACTAAACAACACGAAGAAAGAAAGAAAACGATAAAGAATTTGATACCTGAGACATTCTCATCTTTTAAGCATATT
>Ga0213866_10002838_pt1 | contig 12023 bp, 7 predicted proteins | sample PICome_11_FD_160079 | JGI IMG/M metagenome (GOLD analysis project Ga0213866, IMG submission 160079) | Coastal seawater microbial communities near Pivers Island, North Carolina, United States - PICO284 | ecosystem: Environmental > Aquatic > Marine > Coastal | place: USA: North Carolina... | reverse complement strand
GGCGGAACTGGCCCGCGATGCTTGATCCGACAGGCTTTGCGAGCCTTTGCGCTCTCTGGGCCTTGGCGTTGAGTTCCGATTTCTCTCGCTCGCATGAGCGCGAAATATGGCGAAACGCCAGTCTAGCTCGCTTCGCGAGCACCCCCTCATCCGACCTCGCTGCGCTCGGCCACCCTCTCCCCCGAGGGGGAGAAGGAGCTGCGCATGCATTCTCGGACAAGCCGCTCCTGTCTGCGCAGTGGAACCGGCATGCTGGCCGGTAGTCGCATTTTGATGCGACTAGTGCTCAAGTATGAGTTCTGCCCCCTAGCGTCATCACGACCGGAGGCGAAGCCGAAGGGGAGGGAACCCTTTTGACTCCCCGCAGCATCTCAATCAATCGCAGCGTTGCGTTGTAAAAAAACGCAACGCGCCACGTTCACCGCATGCCAGCGTGTCGCAAGGGGATCCCTCCCTTGCGACACGCTCCAGTCGGGATGAGGGCATTGCCGCGATCGTGGTGGAGCAAGCAAGCCTGCCCTACTCTCTCGTCAGATCGTCGCGCAGCGCGAGCACTGCGTCGCGATTCAGCTTCTCGGCATGCTGATAGTTCTCGTGATCGACCTTCAGCGTGATTTCATTCGCGCTCGCAAACGCAGCGACTTGCTCGGGCGAGAAGTCAAACCAGAGGTAATGCACGCTGCTCGTCTTCTCTTCCGTGTTGCGTCCAGCTTCGCTCGTGGCGCGCACGCTTTGACCCGCGAAGTTCAGGGTCACCGCTTCATCGACGCCGATCAGCTTGGGAATCCACTCGCGCATTTCAGCGTCGTTCGTCAGCGTGACGAAGAGCGTCGCGACGAGCTGATGCTTCTTCGGCACCAGCTCGTTGTACGTCGCCATCTCGCGTTCGATCGCAACTTGATCCGAGATGTGCTCAACACGCATCATCTCTTGAATCTGATAGAGCATCGTGTCGCGAGATTCGAAGGTCATCATCACCAGCTTGCCAAGCACGATGCGCCGCACGCCCTTATGTGCGGTCGACTGTGCGCGGCGATCGTTGCGCACGGCGTTGTACTCTTCGTTCGTCAGAATGTCGTCTAAGGTAATCGGCTTCATCGTGTGTCCTCGTTCTTCGCGCTCAGTCTCGAGGTAGCTCGCGGTCATTCGTCGGAAGCGAAGAGCTTGAGTTCAAGCTTCTCGCCATCGTCAAAAGTCAGCTCGCCAGAGCGCACGTCCTTCAATTCAACCTGGCCCTCAAAGAGAACCCAGTAGCGCGCTTGCATGTCAGGCTTGAGCTCGCCGCTCGCGCGATGCTGGATCAGGCGAAGCTCCGTTAGTTCGTCATGCGCATTGGGTGGCAACGCCTTGTTGCGAATCAGCTCACCGCTTGTAGTGCGTAGCTCGATCAATCCTGCGTGATCACTGAGCGGAAGCGCTTGCTCGTCCCGCAAGTTACTCACATGCAGTTGCAGCAAGACGTGGCGCTTGGGGTCTAGCCCCATGTGCTCCATGTATGTCGCGCACAAAGCCTCGCCATGCTCGTGAAAGCTGTAGAGCTCGCTCAAGCTCGCTTCCAGATCCCTCGCCTTGTTCACGCCGATCAGCTCGAACTTCGACGCCTCGTGACTCAGCTCAGCCACGACATCGCTATCGCCTTCACCCGGCATCATGTACGCGAGAAACCTGCCGCCGATCAACGCGATCACACCCATGTAGAAGAAGGGCAGAATCATTAGCGTGATCGAGCGCCAGCGCGGCTCGCTCGTTGCCTCGCCAAGATGCTCTCCCTGCTCAACCTGCTCGTAATCTGACATGCGCGTGCTCCTTGGTTCGCTTGATCGTTCAGGATAGCAAATGCCTGCAGATTGCTCGCACTCCACTAATCATATCTATTCTTATTTAGGATGTACAGCGGAATGGGTCGGGCATCCGCTCACCAGCTTGACTTCCTCGATCTCAGCAACTCGCCCACACTCCGTTAATATGAAGCTAAGCTCCCACCACGCGTATGCGTCGAGGCGACAAACCCGCGACAAGCCACGGAAACACCATGACCGACAAGATCTTCTACATCACCACGCCGCTCTACTACGTGAACGACGAGCTGCACATCGGCCACGCGACGACCACGCTTTACGCCGACACAATGGCGCGCTTCAAGCGGCTCGACGGTTACGACGTGCGCTTTCTGACCGGTAGCGATGAGCACGGCCAGAAGATCTTCAAGGCCGCCGCCAAGCAAAACATCACGCCCAAGCAGCTTGCGGATCGCATCGTCGGCAAGTTCCTTGATGTCTGGGAAGTGATGGGGATCGAGTACGACCAGTTCATCCGCACCACCGATCCCTACCACGAAACCACGGTCAAAGCGCTCTTTGGTCAGATCCAATCGAACGAGCTGATCTACAAAGGCACCTACCGCGCGCTCTACTGCACGGACTGCGAGCAGGCCTATTCGCCTTCGATGCTCGTCGATGGCAAGTGCCCGATTCACAAGACCGAGCCCGTGCATCTCGATGAAGAGAACTATTTCTTCTCGCTCAGCAAGTTCACGCAACTGCTGCGCTTGCGCCTCGACGACGAAAAGATGAGCGACGCTGAGCGCACCGAAGCGCAAGGGTTTGCCGATGCGCTTGGACTGAAGATCACGCCCGACGCCAGCTCGATCACGCCGGAATCTCGCCGCAACGAAGTGCTTGGCAAGCTACGCGAAGGCCTGGAAGACACGAGCATTTCGCGCACCGCTTTTGACTGGGGCGTGGGCATGCCCGGCGACGAGAAGCACGTGATCTGGGTGTGGTTCGACGCGCTGATCAACTACGTCTCCGCGCTGATGAAGCCTGCGGTCGAAGCGCTCGGCGAAGATGCTCAGCCCTCGCTTGCGGAGCTGCGCGACAACGCGGACTTCCAGCGCTACTGGCCTGAAGTGCATCATCTGATCGGCAAGGACATCCTCTGGCATCACAGTGTGGTGTGGTGGTCGATGCTGCTCGCTGCTTCGATTCAGCCGCCAGCGAGCGTGTTCGCGCACGGCTGGTGGACGGTCGAAGGCGACAAGATGAGCAAGACCCTGGGCAACGTGATTAAGCCCGGCGAAGTCGTTGAAAAATACGGGCGCGATCAACTGCGCTACTTCGTGCTGCTCGAAGGCCCGGCGAAGGGCGATGCCGACTGGCGCCACGAGCGCTTCATCGGCGCGCTCAACGGCGAGCTTGCGGGCACGCTCGGCAATCTGCTTTCGCGTACGCTTGGCATGTCCGGCAAGTATCACGACGGCGTGGTGCCCGAACCTGATGCGAACGCTTCCGGCGTGACGGGCGAAGGCGCGGCTGATCTCGAAGCGATCGCAAAAGCGTTGCCCGAGAAGCTGCGCGCGCGTATTGATGCCTATGACTTCACTGGCGCGCTCGGCGATATCTTTGCGCTCGCGAATCGCGCGAACAAGTACATCGACGACACCAAGCCCTTCAAGCTCGCCAAAGATGAGAGCGATGAAGCCAAGGCTGAGCTTGCTCACGTGATGCACGCGCTCTTCCAAACCCTGCGCGTTCTGAGCGGCGTGTTGATCCCCTTCCTGCCGGAAGCCGCACCCCGCATGCGCGAGCAACTCGGCCTGAGCGAAGTCCCCGCGACGCTCGACTCCACCTGCGGGTGGAGCGCGAGCTACCCCGGCACGCAAACCACCAAAGGCGAAGGCCTCTTCCCGCGCATTGATGAGTAGAGGGGGCGACGCTGACCGCCGCCACGCCAGCAACCTTTTGAGAAGCAACACGAACAAAGAGCCATGGCAGACACGCCACAATCCCACTCCATTTCGCGCGGCGTCGAGATTCACGCTAGCCCGGCGACGGTGTACCGCCTGCTCACCGAGTCGGCTCTTTTCGCGCGCTGGGCAGGCGAAGGCTCCGAGATCAGCGCGGAGGCTGGCAGCCCGATGATCGTGCGCTTTCCCAATGGCGATACCGCCGAGGGCGAGGTGATGCAAAGCGAGCGCGACGAACTCGTCGTGTTCACTTGGGGCTATCCGATTGAATCGAAGGGCGTTCCGGTTGGGTCGACTCGCGTTGAGATCACGCTTGATGCCCAGGATGATGGCACCGAGCTTGAGCTGAAACATAGCGGCTTTGCGAACGCCGAGATCGCGAATGCTCACGTTGGCGGTTGGCGGCACATGCTCTCGAAGCTCTCAACATCGGCATGCGAAGAGCAAGTCGGCGAAGGCTTGGACGAGCGCATCGATGCCTACTTCGCTGCGTGGAACGAGGATGATCCCGCAAAACGCCCGGCCTTGCTCGCTGACTCGGTGACGGAAGACTTCGTGTATCGCGACAAGCACGGCATGACGACTAGCCGCATTGAGTACTTGGAGTATGTGAACACGACCCGTGCGCACATGCCGAACTCGCACGTGGTTCGCATGGGCCCCGTATCGCTCTCTGAAGGCCTGGTGCTCGTGCGATGGTCCGTCACCAGCGAAGGCAAACCCCTCGCCTCCGGCACCAACGTGTGCTACCTCTCCGGCCGCGGCCTCCTGCGCGAAGTCCGCGCGTTCTGGGAAGATTAGAGCGGTTCTAAAATCTCTTGCTTCGTCGTAAAGATGAAGGCGAAGCTAGACGAGCACGACCATATCTCGCCAAACGGCGCACTCCGCAAAGTGAGCGCGCCTCGGGAAGGGTGAAGGAATCAGGCGTCGAGCTGACCCACTAGTTTCGCTGCCCCGTTTTGATCAGCGAGACCTTCCACGAGCCGTACTCGCGAATGCAAATCCATTCGCTGGACTGGTGCCCCTCGTACACGGTTACGATGGCTACGTTGCCATTGATGCGCTCAAAGTAACGTGGTTCGCGCGTGTCCCAGTACAGAACTCCGCGACGAGTTTCCGTTAAGAAAGTTTGAGCTAGGTGCTGCTCTTCCGAAACCAAACATCGTTGGGCCTGATAGACACTATTGTCTTCGATCGCTTCTAGCAGGTCGTCGAGCACGCCGGATGGGCCCAGATAACTCGGTGAACCGCCCAGCCCCGGACTCCCGCCGCTAGAGTATGTGGAATCGTTAACACCGCTAGATCTACGTCTGCCTGAGTTACCACTTTCATCGCTTTGTGCAATAGCAACAAGGCCCAACAGAACGGAGGCGATAGCAAAGCCTGTGGCCACGCGGAACAGGGTAGGTCTCGGACGTGCGGTATAGGGTCGACTCTTGTGGGCGAGTAACACGATCCAGCCGATGACCGCAACTAGCCCCCATAGCCCCATTGCAGTGCGGAGTCCTTTCGAACGAGCTGCGAAACATGCACCAGAAATAAAAACAACGGTACCACAGATGTACGTCCAGCCCCAAAGCGCTACGTTGCCGGGGTCTCCCCAAATCGAGACACCCCCCTTTCCAAATCCTAGCAGCAATAAGCCTAGAAAGCCGAAGACGAGCGAATGACGTGCATCTTTCCGTTTCAACTCGGCCAGGGAAGCGCTGTCAGAGTTAAGAGGCTTCCAAGAGGTGTCCCCACGACCGTAGAGTTCGCCCCAGCTATCGCGCTTGCTTTCCTTGATTTTAAGAGGCTTAGAAACAAAATCGCTAGTGGTAGTAGACCACGCACCATCGCCGTACGCGGGGTATGAGGCTTCCGGTTCGAAGTCCGATTCGCTCAACAAGGTTTCTGGATGCCCCGGCACTTGAAGTGGTGCAGAGCAAGTCTTGCACTTGAAAGTGCGCCCCTCCAAGTGCCCTGCAACCTTGTATTTTCGCGTGCAAGAAGCGCATGTGAACGAGATTGACGGTAGGGCGTGAGCGCCTTCACGGAAGGGATTTTGATTAACCAGTGGATTGAAAGAGTTTGACGCTGAATCCGCCTTCTTCTTTTCTCGGGCTTCGACAGGACTGAGTACTCTTGATTGGGGCGTGGTGGGGAAGAGTCCCGGCACATCTCTCGCGCGTTTCGCTCGCGTCCAATCGGAACGCCGCACCCAAGAGACCTTGGTGATGATCTGATTCTTAGCAAGTTCTTTCAATTGCGGTGGCGTACACGGCCCGCGCTCAATGTCGCTAGGCGTGTCCTGGTAGAACCAGTACCGTGCTACCTTTCCAGCGCTCTGCGACATTGCTCAGCCCTCCCCTAATCCGCCTTGTGGTGCCGCACCGTCACCATCGGCATCGCGAAGGTTTCCTTCTTCTCCGCGCCGACGACGACTTTCTCGATGCGGACGGCGCTCACTTTGTACTCAGGGCAGCCGGTGAACTCGTCGCAGGCATTGCCGATCAGGATGTTCGTGCGCGTTTCCGGGAAGTGGAAGGTCATGAAGACCGTGCCCGGCGTGCAAGCCTTGCTCAGCTCCACCGGCACATTCACGCGGCCACGACGGCTCACCACATCCACGCGCTCGCCGGCTTCAATGCCGAGTTTGCGCGCATCTTTGGGGTGAACGCGAACGCGCTCTTCCTTCGCGCGATCAAGCTGCGAGACTTTCGTGCGGCGCGTCATCGTGCCCACGTTGTAATGGAAGAGCTGACGGCCCGTGGTGAGGTAAAGCGGGAAGTCCTCGTCCGGAACCTCGCCCGCTTCCTGCCAAGGCGTAGTGGTGATGCGAGCTTTGCCGCCCTTGCGGATGAACTCGCCGCCTTCGTGAACGATCTCGGTGCCGGGGTGATCTTCGCTGTAGCAAGGCCACTGCACGAATCCCTCGCGGTCGAGACGCTCGAAGCTGATGCCGCGCCACGCGGGCGTGAGGCTCGCAAGCTCGTCCATCACCTTCGAGAAGTTCACGCCATTGCCGTCATCGAAGCCCATGTCCACACCCATGCGCATGGCGATGTCGTGCGTGATCTGGCCGTCGATGCGCGTTCCCGCCATCGGCTTGATCGCCTGGCGCACGCGCTGCACGCGGCGATCCGAGTTGGTGAAGGTCCCTTCCTTTTCGAGGAAGGTGGTGCCGGGGAGAATCACGTCCGCGTACTTCGCGGTCTCGCACATGAAGATCTCCTGCACGACCAAGAACTCAAGATGCTCGATCGCGCCAACGATGTGCGCCGTGTCCGGATCGGATTGCGCGATGTCTTCCGCAAGGATGTACATCGCCTTGAGCTTGCCCTCGTGCGCGGCGTTCATCATATCGGGGATGCGATAGCCCTTGTTCGACGGCGGCTCGACGCCCCACACTTCGCGGTGCTCAGCGCGAGCAATCTCGTCGGTGACCAAGCGGTAATCGCTGAAGACGTTCGGCAGCGCGCCAACGTCGCTCGCGCCCTGAACGTTGTTCTGGCCACGAATCGGGCAAGTGCCGGTGCCGGGACGACCGAGATTACCGGTCATCACCGCCATGTTGATCATGCCGAACACAGTGTTCGAGCCGTGCCCCGCCTCAGTCACGCCAAGGCCCCAGAGAATCTGAGCTGCGCCGCTGGCTGCGTACATGCGGGCAGCCGCGCGGATGTCGTCGGCGGGCACGCCGGAAAGCTTCTCGGCCCATTCAGGCGTGCAAGTCTCGTACTCGCTCTTGATCTCGTCAAAGCCTTCGGAGTGCTTGGCGATGAAGTCGTGATCCAGCAGGTCTTCCGTAATGAGCACGTGCTGCATCGCGTTGATCACCGCGACGTTCGCGCCTGGACGCAACGGCAGGTGAATATCAGCGAGCTGCGCAAGCTCGGTCTCGCGCGGATCGAGCACGATCAGCTTGCAACCCTTGAGCACGGCCTGCTTGATGCGCGAGCCAAAGACCGGGTGCGCTTCCGTCGGGTTCGCGCCGACGATCATCAGCAGCTCAGCCTTCTCGACATCCTGGAAGCTGTTCGTGCCAGCGCCGGTGCCGAGCGCCTGGCCTAGGCCGTAGGCGCTGGGCGAGTGGCAAACGCGCGAGCAGTTGTCGATCGAGTTGGTGCCGATCACCGCGCGCGTGAACTTCTGCATGAGGTAGTTTTCCTCATTCGTGCAGCGCGATGAGCTGATCGACGCGAAGCTTTCCGGCCCGTACTTCGCCTTGATCTCGCCGAGCTTGCTCGCAACAAGATCAAGCGCCTCGTCCCACGACGCCTCGCGGAAGCTGCCGTCGTCATTGCGGATCAGCGGCGAGGTCAGGCGCTCGCCCGAGCTCGCATAGTGGTGCGCAAAGCGGCCCTTCACGCAGGTGTGACCCTTGTTCGCCGAACCCTCAACGTTCGGCGTGATGTTGACGACTTCGCCGTCCTTCGTGTTCACATCGAGCGAGCAGCCAACGGCGCAGTAAGAGCAGGTCGTGGTCGTCGTCGTGTCGGGCAGACCTTGCTCGCGCGTGCGGTCTTCCTCAAGCGCAGCCACCGGGCATTCGAACACGCACTGGCCGCAGCTCACGCAATCGGCGGCGTCAAAGCCGGTCTTGTTGCCGGCGATGACTTCGGTGTCGTAGCCGCGCCCGGACATGCCGAGGATGAAGGAACCTTGCACCTCGTCGCAGGCGCGCACGCACTTGGCGCAGCCGATGCACTTGTCCATCTCCAACTTAATGAAGGGGTGCGAGTTATCCATCGGCGGATTGTGCGTGCGAGGATTCTCGTAGCGCGGCGTCCGCAGCCCCACATCGGCCGCCAGCGATTGCAGATCGCAGCGATTGTTCGCGGTGCAGTCGAGGCACTCAAGCGGGTGATCGGAGACCACGAGCTCGGTGATGTTCTTGCGCAGCTTGGTGAGGAAGGGCGAGCGCGTGACGTAACTTTGGCCGCCCATCACAGGCGTGTGGCAGCTCGCCACGGGCTTTTCGCGGCCCTCGACGGTGACCATGCAGGTGCGGCAGGCGCCGAAGGGCTCCATGCGATCGGAGTAGCAGAGCGTGGGCACATCCTTGCCGATCAGACGCATTGCCTTGAGGATGGTCATGCCCTCGGGGACTTCGACCTCGTGTCCGTCGATCGTGACGTTCACCGTGCTCAGTTGCTCACCAGCCTGCATAATCATGGCTCTCTCCTGTGTTGCGCTCCCACACCTCAACCTCGATGCGCGGCTTCGCCTGACGCCCCGCATTCGCCCGTGTGTGGAGAAGGTGTATTGTAGCGGCGTGATGGCGCAGCGGAAAGCAGTAGCGCGGGGTTCCAGCGCGCCCGCCGGGAGCGCTGAAGCGCCGGGAAGGGTGGAGCAGACAATCGTGTCTGCTTCTTCGTGCGGAGCACGACACAGGGTTAGCCCCCGACGGAGTCGGGGGTTTGCGTGGATCTCTCGCGCTCCCTCTTCGTGCGGAGCGGCAGAATCAAAGGCTACCCCTCGGATGGCGGAGTCACCAACTGGACGTCAAAGCTTCGCTGAATCAGCTCTCGGAGTGAAATCACGAGCGTCGTCCCTGGATATGCTCGCCCAAAAAAAGACTGACGATTGACTAGATAATAAGCCAGTTTAGGTTCGAAATCCTGCAGCAGACGAACACTTGCAAACAGGCGAAACTCGTCGGTGACCGTCATGTCGTTTTCCACGTGGTCCAGTTCCCACGCAACGATCACATCTGTGTCGCAGAGCGGATGGTTGTATTCCTTCCCGGGGCCGAACGAATACTTGAACTCAAGCAATTTCGCATTTTCTGGCGAGGAGTCAGTGATTGGTTGCGCGAGCGCATCAACCCCTCTCGCATAGTGCGCCAACGGTCTCATCCAGAATCGAAGCAGCCCTTCCTCCCGAACACGGTTCGGTGTGCTTTGTACGATGGCCGAAAAAGTCGAATACAGCGCAACCACTCCGGCCTCTTGTCCATAGTCCGGGGACCAAAAAGAAATTTCTGGACCACCTTCGACAACGCTGAAAAAGAAGCGTTCGCAACTGACTAGCTTGCTGCGGTTATCATCGTTGAGCTGACGTTGTTTATCGAGACTGCGCTCGTTCTGGTTCTTCTGAACACGGTCAAGGAGTTCCCGAAAGACTGGCTGCTCAAGCCTGACTTCCTCTAGGAAGTCGCGAATCTTTGTCAGGAATGACTGGTCCTCCAGTATCCTGCCAGCATCTTCAGCCAAGTCATTGCGGCTGGTTACCAACGGGAAAGGCCCGTTGATAATCAGCGTAAAGTGGTCTTGCGCTTCTGATTTTGCCAGACATCCGTATCGGTCTTCCATGACGGGGTTATTGAATAGTTGATTGTATGGCGTCCCCTTGATGCCTTGGGACGCGATGAACGTCCCGCACTGGTCCGTGAGCCGAATACCAGACAACGCTTTTCCGCGCCGGTCTAGCGAAGAGTATTGCTTTAGCCTCCGCCCGTTGCCGTCGACGGAAAGTATAAAGCTAAAGTATTGATTCTCGTGCTGAACCGGCATTGAAGCCCTGCACTGAAAACGTGCATCAGATATCTTTGCTACCTTGGCTGGTGTTAGTACATCTTCGGTTGACCACCTCAGGTAGGGAAACCCGAAGGGAACATGCATGTACTTGTCTTTGACCCAAATGTTAAGGCGTGCAGGCTTCGCAGATTGCTTTCGGATTACTCCTGACGAATGGGATGAGAAACCAGCACTTTCCTCTAGGTGCTGGACATCGCCATGCTTAGTGTTGAAGCGTATGTAGTTGTATATGTAGCTTGATTCGAAAAGCTCTTCTGGTGAGTTCCCGCGGTCGGCGCGTTTGCCTCGGCCGCTCTGCGGGTTGAAGCACTCGTCAAACCGATTTGCGTTGTAGCCGACAACAACAATCATCGTGCCTGTTTTTAGGTTTTCATGGAACCACTCGTCGCTGAGCTCCGATACCACAGAGCTCACTCTGTCGTCACAATAGCTGAGAAATCGGGATAGCTCTTTTGCCGGAGACTCCGTTGACCTTGGAACGACTTTTGAGGCTTCAGTGAGGTTGTCTCTTGGATTCTCGATGGCGTGGAACCTCCATTTGCGCTCAAAGGCACAGCGGGAGATCACCAAAAACCTCTTGCTTGCAAAGCAGAGCTTCGAGCCCTGACACTTGTATCCGATGGACTTGCCAAAGGTCTTCGTAGACTTACCAATAGAAAAGAACGCCTCGTATGGCGTAATCCCTCTTACTTTGGTCTTTGTGTCCAGTCCGCTACCGTTGTCTGCGAATATGAAGCCTTGATTGTTCGTCCCCAAGAGCGGCAGATACCACATCTCAGACGCAAGTGCGTCGTAGGAGTTCGAGATAAGCTCACGAACAACCTCGCACGGGTCCTTTCTGTTTACAACAAGTTCTTTAAGCACGTGCGCGAAGTCGATCTTCGGTTTCATTTATGCCCCTTAGATTATGCTTGCGGCGTACCCTACTCATCGCGGCATGAATCTGTCAAATCAGATATAAGCGATCCCCCGGTTTCACCGGGGGCTAACCGAATGTCGTGCTCCGCACGAAGATGCAGACATGATTGTCTGCTCCACCCAGCAGACAGGATTGTCTGCGCCACCCAGCAGACAGGATTGTCTGCTCCACGCAGCAGGCGGGTTTGTCTGCGCCACCCTACTCCCACCCTTGCGATTTCATCTGCTCGCCTGCGCGGTGGGCGAGGGTGAAGCGCAAGATGGTGGCGGCGAGGGCGGGTTTGTCCGCGCCATCGGTGGTGTGGATCACGCCTTGCGGGGTGCAGATGCGGACGGCGCCGGCGCCCTGGCCGAAGTTGGCCGGGGAGTTGTGGATCAGCAGGTCGCAGCGCTTCTTGGCGATCTTCTCGCGGGCGAGGCTCAGCCGAGGATCGGCTTCGAGCGCGAATCCCACCAGCGTTTGACTCGGAGCGCGCGCTTTGCCCGCCCAAGCGAGGATGTCCGTGGTGCGCTTGAGCGTGAGCGTCAGGTCGCCCTCGCTCTTCTTCAGCTTGCCGTCGAAGCGCGTGCTTGGCGTGTAGTCAGCGACCGCAGCGCTTGAGATGAACACGTCGCAATCTTTGAAGCGCGATTCGACTGCGTGGAACATGTCAGCCGCGCTCTCTACGTTCACCGTTTCAGCAATGCTCGGCGGCGTAAGCGCGCTCGGCCCAAGCACCAGCGTAACGCGATGCCCCTCGGCGATTGCCGCTTCAGCTAAGCAGATCCCCATGCGCCCGGTGGAGCGATTCGAGAGGTAGCGCACCGCGTCGATCGGCTCGCGCGTGGGGCCAGCGGTG
>Ga0213866_10002837_pt1 | contig 12026 bp, 18 predicted proteins | sample PICome_11_FD_160079 | JGI IMG/M metagenome (GOLD analysis project Ga0213866, IMG submission 160079) | Coastal seawater microbial communities near Pivers Island, North Carolina, United States - PICO284 | ecosystem: Environmental > Aquatic > Marine > Coastal | place: USA: North Carolina... | reverse complement strand
GGATCTGTTTCAGTAACAGTTAAACCATTTACAGTAGCACCTGTGAAGTCTACACTTGTTGTTCCTGTAAAGTCTACTGCGCCTGTGAATGCCGGTGAAGCAGATGATGTAGCATCTGTTATTCCATATCCAGCAAGTGTTGTTGGTGTACTTGTAATGTTTGAAAATGCTGTTGTAACACCTGTTAATGAACTACCATCTATTGCTGGTAGAGCACCTGTAAGTGTTGTGGCGTTTAATGTGCCGTTTACACTATCAACCAATACAGTTGAGTCTTGTGCTACAACGTCTATGGATTGTGCTGAACCACTTGGAATAACAATACTTGATGTGGCGTTAGTAATAGCAGTGTCAACTTGTGTTTGTGTGTATGCATCTGCAATGCCGTATCCTGCTAGTGTGGTTGGTGTGCTTGTTAAATTACTGTAATCGACACTTGCACTTATTGATCCTGTAGCTGTAATATTACCTGTGATATTTAAATTACCACTGCCTGTAATATCATTACCACTAAGATCTAAATTACCACCAAGTGCAGGAGTTGTGTCTGAACCTAGTGTAGTTCCGCTACCTGTGTAAACTTCATCAAAGTTGTCATTAATTTTATCAAATGCTGAACGAAGGCTTTCACCGTCTCCTGTTAATTCACCTGATCCAATATTAATTATCTGCTTCGCCATTTGCCCACCTTAATGATTTAATCGTATGCTGTTTACTGTGCCGTCAGTCCAATTACTTACATATGCTCGTACCCAAACATAGTTGCCTGTAAAATTATAAGTTTTACTAGAAGTTTCATTAGAAGTATATTCTAGTTTACTTGTACTGGCACTTACAAGTTTTCCGGTAGTATCAATTGTTTGTCCTGAACCTAATCTTACAGTAAACCAATCTTCTGTTGTAGGATCTATTGCAAGCGTTCCCTGCAATTCTATATTGCCTAAAAATCCATTTAGGTCAACTTGAAGTGTGTGTAATCCGTCACTACGTCCGTAGTATCCGTCACCCTTGAATTTATCACCGGTGATAGACTCAATGGTGCTATCTCCTGGATGTGTATTTACTGTTAATATTGTTTCACTATTGCTTGGCATACAGTTATTTATCTAGATCTTGCTTACACACAATTCTTTGTACGCTTTGAAAATTGTGTCCTATCATTAAACTAATTAGTTGTAACAGTTTTTCATTACGCACATAGAAGTATAACCCTTGTGCAAACCCGTCTGTAGCCGCTTTTAACGCTTTTTTACCTATTTTAATTTTATTACTATTACGATGCACCCAATTTGCAAATGTAGGGTCTATAGTGTTCTGATTAAACGTAACTTTGAACTCATAATCAAAAGGTCGCTCAACAAGTATAATATCTTTGTCTAATTTATCTTTGTAATTGTTATTAGGTTGCCAAAATTCTTGTACTTGTACTTTAGAACAGATGTTGTGCATAAAGTCCATGTCATTAGAGTATATACACATATTACTACCTTCTATTCTAAGTTTGTAGTCGTAGGGTTTGGCACTAGAAAAGATACTTAATAGTATTTTTCCACTTTCAAAATCTTGTTGCGATACATATGTTTCACGTATACCATATGTTTGTGTTATACGCTTTTCTTCTAGTAGTTGTGTTTGCATACGGTCAAGCTCATTGCGAGCATGATTAAGGTTTTTATCCCTAAACATGGTCGCAACGTGATTCTTGACTACTACTTTGTAGAGGTATTTACGATAGAATAGTTTGTTAGTTTCACAGTTCAACAAGAGCTTCCCCAACACAATCTAATTCTAAACTGTTGGAGTTTTCTGTTACGGTAATTTTTACACTACCACCATTTTTAAGATCACCAAACAGTAATTCTCGTGACAGAGGACGTTTAATTTCATTGTCAATTACTCTTGCCAATGGTCTTGCACCCATTTTAGGATCAAAGCCTTTGTCAACTAGGTAATCTAATGCTTCATCTGAAACTGTAATTTGAACACCTTTGTCTTTGACCATGTTTTTTAATTCTACTAAGAATTTTCCTACGATTTTCATCATAATCTCTTTACTTAGTTTCTTAAACACAATAGTTGCATCAAGCCTGTTACGGAACTCTGGAGCAAAAAACTTCTTAAGAGCTTTGTCTTCGTATTCTACTTCAAACTCGTCATTAAATCCAATTAAGTTTTTCTCTGCATCGCTTGCACCAAGGTTAGTTGTAAGGATTAATACACAATTACGTGCATCTGCTTCCTTGCTGTTAGACCCTGTAACTTTACCATTGTCCATTAGTTGCAATAATATTTGTGAAACGTCTGGGTGTGCTTTTTCAATCTCATCTAATAGCAAAACACAGTTTGGATTTTCTTGTAACTTTGTAATCAACTGTCCTGCATCATCATCAAAGCCAACATAACCTGGTGGGGAACCAATTAATTTAGCAACACTATGCTTTTCTTGGTATTCACTCATATCAAAACGTACAAGTTTTACGCCTAATTCTTCAGCAAGTGATTTTGCTGTTTCTGTTTTACCTGTACCAGTTGGCCCCATAAAGATAAAACTACCAATGGGCTTGTCGTCTGGCTTTAACCCTGCTTGTGCAACAAGTATTTTATCTACAATTTTTTCAATTGCTTCATCTTGACCATATACACTTTTCTTTATGTTAGTTTCCAAGTGTGCCAAGTTACTTGTTTCTTTTTCAGCAATGTTTTCAACAGGCATGTTAACCATTTTTGCTAATTCATATTGAATTTCTTCTTCAGTAACTAGTTTTTCAACATTAGGATCTTTTAAATTGAAACGTGAGCATGCAACGTCAATCAAATCAATTGCTTTATCAGGCAACTTCTTATCTGATTGATACTTAACACTTAGTTTTACAGCCGCTTCAATTGCTTGTTCTGTAATATTTGTTTTATGATAATCCTCATAGTACTTCTTAATACCACGTAGAATATCTTTTGCTGTTTCGTTGCTTGGTTCGTCTACTGTAACACGTTGGAATCTACGCATCAACGCACGATCTTTTTCAAAACTTTTACGGAACTCTTCCCAAGTAGTAGAAGCAACAACTTTTAAGTTACCTTTTGCAAGTGCCGGCTTTAACATATTAGCCAAATCGTTTGATCTTTCTTGTCCACCTGCACCAGCACCATTCATCATGTGTGCTTCGTCGATAAACATAACAGTTTTGCCTTTCTTTTGTAGGCCTTTGAGTACTAGTTTTAGTCTTTCTTCAAAGTCTCCACGATACTTACTACCTGCAAGCATACTACCAATGTCTAGATTATATACTTCATACTCTTTTAAAAACTCTGGTACATCATCATTTACAATCTTATATGCTAATCCTTCTGCGATTGCTGTTTTACCAACACCAGGATCACCTACTAACAGAACATTGTTCTTTTGTCTACGTCCTAGTGCTAGTGCAATGCTATCTAACTCTTCAGAACGACCAATAATAGGGTCAATTTTATTCTTTGTAACTTCTTCATTAAGATTAGAAGTAAATGCACGAAGTGCTTTTGCGGCTGCACCGCTTAATTCTTCATCTTCAAAGTCTTCTTCCATTTCACTTGAAACATATTCGGCAAATCTTTCTTTAGTAATACCTGATTTTTCAATCCAATATGTTGCAATAGATTTCTTTTCACTTAGTATGCTAATAAACACGTCACTAAGTTCAATGTTACTACGACCGCTAAACAATACCTGTGTAAATGCTCTATTTAGAACACGTTCTACGGCTTGTGTTTTCTTAGGTTTCTGTGGTTCAGTTACTTTAATATCATCTAGTGCTGTTTTAAGATGATTTTCTAAGTTACTTTTTAAGAAAGCAGGGTCTGCTCCGTAACCTGTAATTACGTTTTCGAAGTTTTCTTCGCATAACATAGCAAACAGAATATGTTCAACAGTAACATACTCGTGCATAAGTTTCTTTGCATCGTTAATTGACTTTTCAAATACCAATTGAAGTTCTTTGCTGGGTTCTACCATTTATATTTTCTTCCTAATTTTAATTTGTTTTTTCTTTGCCATGTCTAGTTTTAGTCTTGATACACGATTTGTAAACTCGATGCCTGAAAGATGATCATATTCATGTAAAAAGCATCTAGCATCAATATCGTATAATTCCATTATACACTCTTTTTGTTGTATGTCAAGAAATTTTACAACTATACCTTTTGGTCTCGGTACTTTTAAATACAAGTCAGGATGACTTAAACAGCCTTCGGGCATTGTCTCTTGGTTAACACTTACTTTGTCAATTGACGGATTAATAACTGTTAAAGGAGTATTGTCTTCTAACAAGTGCGGTTTCATTACAAATATACGAGCGTTTAGTCCTACTTGGTTAGCACTAAGTCCTATACCACCTTCTTTAGCCATAAGAGATATCATACTTTGAGATATTTCTTCTGCATTATATTTGTCAAAGTCAAAAGGATCTACTTCCTTTTGTAGCCATGCGTTTGGTGATTTAAGTAGTTTCATTGTCATTTTCTATAATTTTCTTAATACTCTTTACGTAGTCTAATACTCCTTCATTAGTAATTTTTGGAATGTCAGCATTTACTATTATATATGCATTACCTTTACTTGCATTACGTCTGTCTGGCAAGCCATGTTGTGCTATATTAAATCTTCCACCTGACTGTGTGCCTGGCGGTATTTTAAGATCTAATTTTTTACCGTCTAGTGTATCTACTATTATACTTGTTCCTACAATTAAGTCAAGTGCATTTATTAAATATTCTCTATAAACATGTTGTCCTTCTCTATGCCAGTGATCATGTGGTAATATCTGTATTTTAACATGTAAGTCACCTCTTGCAAAATTAAGTGCGTCATCGCCTAATCCTTGATATCGAATGACGTCACCTTCACGCATGCCCGGTGGTATATTGATGTCAACTGTTTCTTTATTGCCCGATCTTAGTCTGTAACTTGCAAGTAAATTTTTGCCTGTAATAATATCTTCTAATGTTATCTTAGCCGCTATAGTAATGTCTTTGTTTCTTCTCGGTGGCGGCCTAAAAGGGTCAGTACCATTCCTAAACATTTGTCCGAAAATGTCCTGCATGTCCGGATTCATATCAGTAAAGTTAAAACCACCTTGATAACCATTTTGAAATCCTTGTGGTTGAGGATTATCATATTGCTGTCGTTTAACAGGGTCGCTTAGGGTTTCGTATGCTTCTTTAATTTTGATAAATTTTTGATGATCACCACCTTTGTCGGGATGGTGTTTTGCCGCTAATTTTCTAAATGCGGTTTTTATCTCTTTATCAGAAGATTGTTTAGTAACGCCTAGTACAGAATAGTGATCCATACTATTACTTATTTAGGTTACTTGTCTTTTTTGCTAGTTCCGGTGTATAAGCCAAACCATGCTGCGCCTGCGCCAACAACAATACTAATTAAACCGCTTTGTTCCATTGTAGGAGCCGCTAAGTCCATGTACCATATAACGCATTTGTAAAGTAAAACAATATAAACAGTTAAGAACAATCTTGGGAATATTCTCCAAGCATCAACAGCTCTTGCCATATCAATAAGTCCTTGATATCTGTTCTTAGAACTATCAACTGTACTCGTATCTACTTCTAACTCAATATTTACTTTCTTAGTTTGTGTGTCTTCACTCATTTTTTCTTACCCTCGATTTGTTTAATGCGAGTTTCTAACTCGTCAATCTTGCGAGCAATATTTGGGTTGACTTTTCGCCATGCGTGAGGATCTTGATTGAACCAAGTCCAACCATATCTATCTCTAATTGAGTCTAGTAACCAGTCCCATTTGCCAAATACCCATAGTGCTATACGAGTGTCTCTCATATATGCTATGAATAATGCACCAAATATACTTCCTGCTATTGCTGTGTAGATCCACAAGCGGTCGCTTGCCATTCTTTCAATCATTTCCCACATAATTTTGCCCTCTAGTTTTTAACTACTAGTATTTAGCTGAATATGTGAATAATTCCCATGGCGCCAAACATAAAGCCTAGCACAGTAATTTGGATTATTGAAGGAACAAGTGCGAAAAGGACTAATGGATCAAAGTCCATTTTCATCCAATAGTCCGTTTCGTGCCATGCCTTAATTTCTTCAGGGGTAGCTTCTCGATATTTCATGTTAGAAATGTTGTGTTGCTAGATGCATAATGATCCAGGGTAAAGCAATCGGAAACGTCAAATAAACGAGGCCTTGTGCTAGTTCACAAAAGGCGCATACCCTTTCGTTTTCTTTAAGTTTTAAAATCATCTGTGTCATGTGTAAGTTTTCTCTGTCTAAATGTGTGTGTTTACTCCCATAAGAGCTAAAACAAATATACTCACCAGGGTGGTAATTTCGAGTTTATCTCGAAGAGTACTTATGTTCTTTTTCGTAGGTTTCATCAAATAAATATTACTATAACTTATAAACCTTTATAAGTCAACCTTATTTATCTTTCTGATAAAAAATCGTGTTACTTTCGGTAACGTTGTTTTGATTTAAGAAATAATCGATCTGCTTTGCGTTGCCACGAACGCTCTATCCATCGGTCCAAAATGCCTTTGAACCATTTTTTCATACTATGTGATCTTGCCTTGACTTTTTGGCAGTGCGTGTTTTGCCACTCAGTGGGCTTGTATATGGTACTTCTGAAAGTCCTTTAGTTCCGCCTGATTTGCCAAGTATTAAATCAAGCAAAAAATATCCAAGTATTGAAAGACTTGTTAATGCTATGAAGCATACTAATGTTACTAATGCCATATCTATCATTTGTGTCCTCTTCTTGTGAGTTCTCTTTTGACTTTAGAAACTATTTTAGGTCTTGCACTACTCTTTTCAATGTATTCTAGCAATTCGCTTAACGGAGTAGTTTTCATGTAATAGTGTTGTGTTATATTTTTACCGGAGTTTTTGTCTCTAACAGTTTGTGATGGTTTAAATTTCTCTGGCATTATTTTGGTCCTCCGTTATGTCCTAGCATACTGTCATCCTTTTTAATCATACCGTCTAAAAAGGTTCCTGTACGTCCTGCTTTCTTTTCTTCCCAGTCTTTAATAGCACGTTGTATACTATCTTCTGCTAGTACAGAACAGTGTATCTTAATTGCTGGTAGTTCTAGTGCTTCTGCAATCTCCTTGTCCTTAATTGCTTTTGCTTCTTCTATTGTTTTTCCAATAAGCATTTCTACAAACATACTACTTGATGCAATAGCACTACCACAACCGTAAGTTTTGAATTTTACATCTTCAATAACTTCAGTTTCTGGATTAAGTTTAAGGTCTAGTTTCATAACGTCACCACATGCAGGCGCACCTGTCATTCCTGTAGCAACATTTGGATCGTTGGGGTCAAATCGACCTACCCCATGAGCTCCTGGGTTATTAGTAACCTGCTCGAATCGGTCGATTACTTTTTGTGAATATGCCATAATTTTATTATTCTTATTTTTGTATTATAACAAAAAGATTATTCGTTGTCAACCTTTTGGTCTTGGAGTTCACCCTCGTAATACTCTTTATATGCATCGATAATCTTATTTTGTTTAATCATATATGCACGAATCTGTGCATAGTTCATTCTGAAGTTTTCGTAATCTTCATCAGTTAATCCTATAATTACAGGATCAATGTTTTTGCTTTCTAAGTCTGCAAATACTTCTTCTGCATTTTCTCTATTAATAATTATCCAGCGAACTTGTTCTAGTTCTGCAGGTGCTGGTAGAGGCAAGTTTAGAGGCCTACGTTCTACTTCTGTCTTGAAAACTTCTAATGGCTGAATCGTACTACAACTAGTAAGGAACGTAGTTAGGATTAGCAAGCTCAGGACAAACAGTATTGATCTGTGACTTCTTTGTAGCATTTAACTCCTCTTCAGTTAACTCTGCGCCTTGAATAATTTCAAAACAACGTCTTTCGTTAACTTCATCTTTATTTAATATTCTTTCTATTGACTTTGGCCTTGTCGTGGACAATGCACCAATGTCGCGTCTTTCGCCGGAAGCATTTAGTTTGTTAAATTTTTCATTTAAGTTTTTATTTGCTGTTTCCAACATTCTATTTGTGTCTTCGAGGTCATCACGTATTGCTGTAATAGCCTCAAAGTCTGCGGCTTGTTGTTCTATAACAGCCTTTTGCTCCGAAACCGCATCATTTAGTTTTAGTATATTTTCCTTTGCTGTAGCAAGGTCGGCTTGTAAAGTTTTTACATACCAAAACCCGCCACCGGCGCCGGCTAATACAACTAAAAATAATGCTATTCGAATACTACTAAACATTTACATGTTTCCCTACAACAGCTATTAAATCACCAACTGTTCCAATATCGAAACATTCCTCTTCTGGAATAGTAATTTCTAACTTTTCACTTACCTTTACAGTGACTTCAACAATATCTATCTCATCTCCGTCTAAGTGGTCTAAAAAGTGAGTTGCGGGAGTGAATGTTTTATCAGCACCAAAATGATCTTTTAATGCTTCCATTATTACATCTACATACATAATTTTATCCTAATAGTTCTCCGAGTGTTGCAGGTCCAGCAATTCCGTCTACTACTAGACCTTTGCCTTTTTGCCACTCTTTTAAAGCACGTTCAGTACCTGGACCAAATATACCGTCTGCACCTATACCTAATGCTTCTTGCATTAATTTAACACCTTCGCCTCTACAACCTTTACGTAGAACACCAATGTCTTCTATTTCAAAATCATCATCACCTAGGTCTATTTCTAGTGAAACTGGTTCACCTAGTATCTGCATTGCTTTTGAATAACGTGTTTGACGATCGGCTAGTCCAATATTTCCGCCATTAATTTTCTTCGTCATTTTTACAACATCATCTGTGTCAGCAATAGTGTTTAATTTGTTTGCATTCCAAAACCAGCATGCTGATTCAACAGCACCTTTAGGTGTTGCAACGTATTCAGCAGCTTCTTCTGCTGTCATATCTACAGTTTTACCAAAACGTGTATAGTTTTCGCGTCCTGTCAATTGCTTTAGTCCACGTCCACGGAACAACCAACCGTCACCTTCATTGACGTTACCCATTTTGTACTTACGGAATTCATCCATGTATACATAGTTTGCAATTTTTTCTGGGTTGCGAGCATACTCAGCTGCATTACGTCTTGTGTGTCCTGCTGGATGAACGCCAGTACCAAAGTACCTGCCAAATACAGCATTAAGTGATTTTTCACTATAGTTTAAGTTTTCTTGCAGGCTACGAAAGTTGTTTGACTCGTGAGCACATTGACTTAAAAAGTGTGCTACACGTCTTTTTGTGTTAATTTCGTATTTTGGCATAATTGCAATTAATGCTTCATACCATGCGTCTACTTCTTTGTTACCTGGGATAATTTTTCCAAGTTGTTCTTTAGTGAATTCAAAATTCATGTTACTTCCTAATGTTGTGCTACTTCTGTAGTCTCTCTACAACTAATGTAGATCCGTTATTATCTAGTGAAAACTTATTACCAAACTTAGTTATATTGTAATCACCAAGGTATTTACTCAAATAGATAACTTCTGCAAAATCATCTGTATTGATTTTTTCAGTAATGTTCTTTATTGTTTCTACAGTGTCGCCGAAGTCTAAGACTTGGAATTGAATTGGGTCAGCGTACACCTTTTTCAGTGTAAGAACGTCACCTGTCATATATGACTCTTCTAAATAACTTTTGTTGAAGAAGTCTTTATAATTATTTAATCTAGTTTCTGAAACTATGATATCATATGTGTTGTTGTCTAAAGGAACGTCTTCAGATATAGCATCTGTTGACAAATCCTTAGATGTAAAATCTTTGTAGTATCTGTACTTTAAGCCTTCACAGTCTGCAAGTTTGCAAACACCGTCTGCAATTTCCATAATTTGCTCTGGAATATGACTGTTACGCTCCATCTCAACAAATACTTTATATGTACCGTCTGATTGTTCGCCTGCTGTAGCGTCAGCGTCTAGTACAAAATCGTAACCTTTTTCTAAAAAGTTTTCTAGGTCTTTTGCTGCTTCTTTTTCTTTAACACTAAATGCAAGTGTAACAATATCTCTATCATCACCCATTTTACTTTTGAATGAATCGATCTCAAAGATATCGTATACCATGTTTTTTAAATCTGCTGCAAGTAAACCCATTATGCTAATTCCTCTGTTGGTGCTGGTTGTGCTTCGACGTCAGCCTGTTGCGGTTCTTGTTGTACTTGCGTAGTTTGATCATTTGCTGGCGAAAGAATTGTTTCTTTATAACCGCCATATATGTCTTGTAATAAACTCTTAGGCATTTCAATATTAACTACCCAAATAGGCTTTCTATCTAATTTACCTTTTTTAGTTCCTGAGCGCATGTCGCTTGGCTTTTTAATTTTACGGGGTACAATCATGTCGTCTTTTTTGTAGGATACTTTACAGTCGTAATCTGTTAGTCTTTTGCCGCCCATTGGATCTGGCATTTTATCTCTATCCCACACAAAAGAACATGTAATCCAATGCCGTGTTATGTTAGGTCCTGATAGTAATTCACCATCTTGCCAGTTTGCATATACATATAGATCTAGTTCATCTAACACTCTTTCAAAGTCTTTAAGTACCTGAAAGGCATTGTCACTGTTGTATATGTTTTCAACGTTTTTTATAATATCTAAAGTATCTTGCATTTGTACTCTCCGCTATACTTATTTATCGTAATTGAATTCATAACAGACAGTTTTTCTCTTTGCACCAAATGGTAAATACTTTTGTAGGCATAAACCTACAATCTATTCCATAGGAGGAAACTTAATGGGAGCTAAAAGGAAACAGCGTAACAACGCAAATCCAAACTTTCAAAATGTCGTAGACATTAATATCCACAAAAAACCACAAAAACAAATACAAATACTACCAAGAAATAGAAATCAAGAAGCATACGTGTTAAAGTTGCTAGACTCTACAAAAGACATAGTCTTTGGCGTTGGTCCAGCAGGAACAGGCAAAACTCTTTTGGCTGTGCAAGTTGCTGTAAAACTATTTAAGGATGGGGTAATTGATCGCATAATCGTAACAAGACCTGCTGTATCAGCAGACGAAGATTTAGGATTTTTACCAGGTACATTAGAACAAAAAATGGCACCATGGACAAGACCTATATTCGACGTGTTACGAGACTACTTTAGTGCTAAAGAAATCGAAGGAATGATTGAAGAACAAATCATTGAAATTGCACCTTTAGCATATATGAGAGGTCGAACATTTAAAAGGAGTTTTATATTAGCTGACGAAATGCAAAATACTACACATAACCAAATGAAAATGTTACTTACAAGACTAGGCGAAGGCTCGATGATGGCCGTTACAGGCGATTTAGCACAAGCAGATAGGCTAAAGGACAACGGTTTATTGAATTTTATGAAGCTGTTGCAATCAAGTAACGTATCTTATTTGGACATAGTCCAGTTTGAACAAGGAGACATTGAAAGACACAAGGCTGTTAAAGAAGTCCTCCAAGTATATGGAGACGAATAACAAAGCAAAGTTTAGGGGACTTAGGTCCCCTTATTTGTTACAAGTCATTTGCTAATGGAAATACTTCTGCAATAACCTTTGCACATGCTTTAGCAACATCCATATGCTCAGACTGTGTACCATTTGCACTACGTAGATCAATGTAATGTATCCAACTACGCAAACTACCGTTCATATACAAACGTGTTTTAGTAAGACCTTCCGGTAATACTTTACGTGCTTGCTCTTTTGCAATACCTTGTGAAATAGCCCAATCGTATGCACGGCCGCATGTATAAATTACATCTTGTTGTAATTCTTCCCATTTAACTATTAGTTCAGCATTACCTGGCTCGTTAAGATCTAATGCAACACTGTTTTGTCTGTTTTTAGGATCTTGCATACGTGCTTCGCATGTTACAAATACTTCTTCACCCATTTGACCTGGCTCAGCATATCGTTGCGAAAACTCTTGAAACGCAAAACTTCTATGACGTACAATTTGGTGTGCAATATCACGTGTTGTATCAATTTCAATACAAGCATTTACCATTTCAAGTGG
>Ga0213866_10002836_pt1 | contig 12027 bp, 13 predicted proteins | sample PICome_11_FD_160079 | JGI IMG/M metagenome (GOLD analysis project Ga0213866, IMG submission 160079) | Coastal seawater microbial communities near Pivers Island, North Carolina, United States - PICO284 | ecosystem: Environmental > Aquatic > Marine > Coastal | place: USA: North Carolina... | reverse complement strand
AAACATTTGAGTGCCAGTGTTGCCACCAGGAAGTGGTTTCATGTTAAAAGGTTTATATAACTCTTCCCACAGCTCTAAACCTCCACCCCGATTAACCCATGCATTAATTTCATCTGCAGTAAAACCAAAAGGCACACCTGCGAAAAACTGTGCAGCTGGAACTTTGCCTTTCCAGTAATAAGCACCGCCATGGCCCATTTCTACTGCACCTGAAGAAACTGCATCAAAGACTCCCATGGCAGGAACAAATTCCCCGGCCCCATAAACTGTTACTTTGAGTTGACCTTGTGTCATTTCTTCAACCAATTTGCTAAAACGTTCTGGAGCCATGCCCAGACCAGGATAATTCTTTGGCCAAGTGGTAACCAATGACCATGAATAGTTTTGAGCTTTTGCCTCACCCGTTGTACTTTGCTCTGCCTGTCCACAGCCCATCAGCAAACTTAAAGCCAATCCAATTATTAAAAAATTTTTCATCCCAACATCTCCAATTTAGCAAAGGCTAAAACTAGCCATTTGCTACCAGCCTTTTCAAAATTAATTTGAACCCTAGCTGATTCACCTGAACCCTCATAGTTTAAAACGACACCGAGCCCAAAGGTAGGGTGAACTACTTTTTGTCCCAATCCAATACCCACCTCATCTTTAAAGTCCATGGTCGATTTTTTTGGTTTTCGCACATAAGAAGTGGTCACAGAGGCACGTGGTCTAATCTCTTCAATGAAAACCGCAGGAATTTCTTTTAAAAATCTTGAAGGTGGATTAAAGACATCGGATCCATGCAGCCTTCTAGATTCAGCATGGGTTAAATAAAGTTTCTTCATCGCCCTGGTAATGCCGACATAACAGAGTCGTCTTTCTTCTTCTAGTTGCGAGGGAGATTCGATGGACCTGCCATGCGGGAACAAAGTTTCCTCTAGGCCGGTAATAAAAACTAGTGGAAATTCTAGGCCTTTGGCTGAATGCAAAGTCATTAACTGTACAGCATCTTGATGCTCATCGGCTTGAGTATCTCCAGCATCCAAGGACACAGTATCTAGAAAAATTTCTGCAATCTCTTTGTGAGATTTTTCTTTTTCAAATGATTGCTCAAAGTTTTTTGCAGAGGTAACAAGCTCTTCTAAGTTTTCTATTCGTGTTTTGCCTTTTTCGCCAGCCTCTTTTTTGTGATACTGATAGAGGCCTGATTTTTGTATGATAAGTTCCATCAAATCTGACAGAGGGGTTGTATCAAGCAACTCAATGCAATGGGCAATTAGCTCTAAATATGCCTTTAAGCCTTGGCCAGCCTTGCCACCCATCTTGCCTTCATCGAGCAATTTCGCTGCAGCTTTAATGTAAGACAGATTGTAAGCTTTGGCGGCATCTCTTATTTTTGCCTGAGACTTAACTCCAATGCCTCTGGTTGGATTGGCTATAGAACGCTCAAACGCAGGATTATCATGTGGGTTAAAGACTACTTTTAAATAACTCATGGCATTTTTAATCTCCATGCGCTCATAGAACCTGAGACCACCATAGATTCGATAAGGGATATTAATTCGTAACAATGCCTCTTCCAAAGCCCTTGATTGCGCATTGGATCGGTAAACAATCCCCACATCTTGATAAAGCTCACCACTGTCCATCCAATTCTTAATGGTTCCAGCAATAAACCTTGCTTCATCTTGCTCGTTGTATGCTTGATAAAGAGTAATAGGCTCGCCTTCAAGGGAATCCGTCCACAAATTCTTTCCTAAACGATCCTGATTATTATCGATCAAGGCATTGGCAGCACTTAGAATTACACTGGTGGAGCGGTAGTTTTGTTCTAAGCGAATAATCTTGGCTTTCTCAAAGCTTGCTTCAAAAGATGCAATATTTTCTACCTTGGCGCCTCGCCAACCATAAATGGATTGATCATCGTCTCCGACAGCTGTAATGGTAGAGATATCAGAGGCAACCTCTTTTAACCAGTTATATTGAATGGTATTGGTGTCTTGAAACTCATCAACCAGAACAGCTTTAAATCTATTATGAAAAAAATCCTTCACGGTTTTATTGGTCTTGACCAACTCGTAAGCCTTCAGCAATAACTCGGCAAAATCTACTAAGCTATCATTGAGACAAGCCTCTTCATAATGCTTGTAAATGCCTTTAACTGTCTGAGCATAAAAGTCTCCATTGTCATTTACTTTATTTGCGCGAATGCCTTCATCTTTCCAGCTATTGATCTGCCACTGCATTTGCTTGGGTGGCCAAGCGCCATCATCAAGACCCGCCTCTTTAACTAAACGCTTGATGATCCGTAATTGATCATCGCTATCTAAAATAGTGAAACCAGAAATTAAGCCTGCTTCTTTATGAAATCGTTTGAGGGTTCTGTGTGCTAGACCATGAAAGGTTCCACACCACATATCTCCCGCAGGAGATTGCAGCAACTCTTGAATTCTTGATTGCATCTCTTGAGCAGCTTTATTGGTAAAGGTTACAGCCATAATAGATGAGGGATTAAGACCCATGGCTTCAACGTTCCATGCAATTCTATGAACCAACACTCTTGTTTTGCCAGAACCTGCTCCAGCCAAAACTAAAAGACTCTTATCTTCTGAGGTGACCGCTTCTCGCTGAGGGTCATTTAAGTTTTCTAGTATGTGAGAAACATCCATTAGGGGTTCATTTTTTAATCTAAGAAGCCTATTCTAACCTTTATGCAAACTAAATTATTAAGAGAAATTAAAATAGCGCTGCCTAACTTGAGAAAATCTGAAGTAAAGGTTGCTGAATTTATATTAAACAAACCTAGTGCCATTATTGAATTAACTACCGCCCAGGCTTCTACTGAAATAGGTGTTAGCGAGCCGACCTTGATTAGATTTTGTAAAGCGGTGAATTTTGATGGTTTTCAAAAATTTAAGCTGACCCTTGCGCAGCAACTGGCTGCAGATGACTATTTTAATTCCTATGAAATTGATTCAGAGGATTCCATCCAAGAACTTACGGAAAAAGTTTTTGACAGCACTATTAGTGAAATTTTAAATGTTAGATCGCAGCTTGATCAAGGCTGTCTTGAAGAGGCCATCGAAACTCTCGCCAACGCTAAAAGAGTTGAGTTTTATGCATTTGGAGGATCTGTGCCAATAGCCATGGATGCCCAGCATAAGTTTTTTCGACTTAAGATACCCTCTTCTTGTATTTCTGATCCTCATATTCAATTTATGTCAGCCAATTCACTCAATGATAGAGATGTGGTTGTGGCCATCTCTCAATCTGGTAACACCGCTGCTCTAGTAGAAAGCATTAAAACAGTTAAAAGTTTTGGAGTGATTGTCATAGGACTCATGCCATCGAATACGCCCCTTTCGAGAATATGTGATATCTCCTTAGATATTGATGTTGGAGAAAATGCTAGATTGACCAGACCGCTTACCTCTCGATTGGCTTATATGGCAATCATTGATGTTTTAGCGGTTGGAGTGGCTCAGCTTAAGCCAGAGGCACAAGATCATTTATTCAATATTGTGACCAGTCAAAATTCTTTAAAGCTAAAGTAGTTAGTATCTTAGATTTTCTCTAAACCAAAGATTAACCATCCACTTCTCGCCCTTGATAACAGGCATGCCTCCATGGAGTGATCTTGGGTTAATTTTAGGATGAGTGGCTGCGTCGTTGGGTAGAGTATTATGAAACACTACAGCATCTCCTTTTTTTGGCGGTACATTAATGCCAAGCTCTGGGAACCCAGTCTCGCCCCCTTCTTCGACATCATTTAAATAGGCAATAACGGTGATCATTCTTTGGCCGCCAGGCTCCCAGTTATTTTTTCCATCTTCTGTTTCATAGTCGAATGAATCAAAATGCGGCTTGTATTGGGCTCCTTTTTTATAATAAACAAGCTGATACTGCTCTGCATTTCTAATTGGCATTTGAACCAAGATTGAAAATCTCTTACTGACTTCATGGACTATGTCATTGGCATCATGCTCTATCCAGCAATTTTCACTGGTTCTGCTTTCATGTTGAATATGTTTATCAGGACTGATGACTGTGGACGGTTGAAGCTTTCCTTCAGAGGCTTCTATGAATGCATCACACTCATCATTGCTAAGAAAATTATCGACCACATATAAGATGGGATCAGCAGCATACATGGTGACATTATCAGCAATTTTTTTTGGATATTCAGTATTCATTAGTAGAAATAATTGTATGCTAACCAAGTACTAAACGCATACAAATGAGCATATTTATTTCAATTGCCTCCTACCAAGATCCCTTGCTGGTATCTACAATTTTTAGCGCCTACAACAATGCTGAAAAGAAGGATGATCTAATATTTAGTATCTGTGATCAGTCAGATAATGGGATCAAAGTAAATGACATTGCTTTTGCAAATCAAATTCATTACGAGCACGTGGACCCATTGTTTTCAAAAGGCCCATGTTGGGCACGACATAGAGCCCAAAGTTTTTTTAATGGAGAAGACTTTTTTTTACAGATTGACTCGCATACTCAATTTGCACCTAGCTGGGATAAAATTTTTACTGAACAACTCCAAAAAATTTCTGCCATTCAATCAGATGACAATTATTTCAAAAAACCAATTATTACTTCTTACCCCCGCAGCTTTAAAGTTCTGGATTTTGAAAAAGGTTTATTTTCCCTTAATACTGGGGACAAACATACACAGGTTATAACCTATAGGAAAGACAGCCTATTTTTAAAAGGCTCATTTTCAAGGCAAATAGGTATTCCAACAAAACACAATGACATTACCCATGCAATTTTAATGGCAGCAGGTTGCATTTTTACAAAGGGATCTTTTGTAAAAAACATACCATATGATCCTAATTATTATTTCTATGGCGAAGAGCTCTCAATGGCATTGCGAGCGTTTACTCATGGGTATTCATTTTTCCATATTCCTGATGTTCCATTGTTTCATCTTTATACGGATACAAGCGATATACCCAGACAACTACATTGGGATCCAGAAGATGATGAAAAAAGAGCAATTAGATGGACTGAGTTAGATAAAAAAAGTTTGAATAGACTGGATGACTTGTTTGCTGGCAAAGTTGAAGAACCAATGAACCTTGGGTTTGATAGGTCTTTAGAAGACTATGCTTTGATCAGTGGTATAGATTTAAAGAATAAGGTAGTTTTAGATATAGAAAAGGCAACAGAATCTAGTTTTCTTGAATCCCTTGATTGGAAAATTAGCCCGTTAAAATAATAGGAGAATTTTATGAGCGATGAAGCAAGAGAGTTTTTAAACAGTTATGGAGATTTTGTCACCAAGGTAACAAGTGAGCCAAGCTTGGATCAAAGCAGTTTAGATGCCCGCATGAAGGAAGTTGATTCATCTTCTCCAATAGAATCTGCAAGACTATTAACAGCTGCGCTTGGATTAGGCAGTGAAACAGGTGAATTCGTTGAAATAGTAAAGAAGATGTTCCTACAGGGTAAACCTGCATCAGAAGATAATATTTTTCATATGAAAAGAGAGCTGGGAGACATTATGTGGTACTGGGCTACAGCCTGTATGGCTTTAAAACTTGATCCATATGAGGTAATTAAAGAAAATCAAGACAAGCTTGAAGCAAGGTATGGAGAAAAATTTGAAGTCGATCGAAGTGAACACAGAAAAGATGGAGATTTATAATTTAAAATTAAAGCCTTTCTACAGCAAAGCTAAATTACATTGAGTCTAATAAGTAGATTTTTGATTTAAATCTTTTACAGCCTCTTTAAACTCTTCGGTTAATTGGTCTACTAAAGTTTGAACAGATGGCGAGTCTTTAATGGAACCTATGCCTTGACCAGAACCCCAAATATCTTTCCATGCTTTTGCATCTGTGTTACCTCCAGATCCAAAGTTCATGGATGACTTGTCTGCCTCGGGGAGATTATTAGGATCTAAGCCAGCATTTTCAACAGAGCCTTTTAAATAGTTACCATGGACTCCAGTGAACAAAGATGAATATACGATATCATCAGCCGCACTATCAATCAGCATGTCTTTATATCCCTGATCAGCATTTGCCTCTTCAGTAGCAATAAACCTAGTTCCTAGGTACGCAAGATCAGCTCCTAAAGCTAAGCTTGATGCGACTGCGCTGCCAGAGCTAATAGAGCCTGAAAGAATAATCGTTCCATCAAAGAATTCTCTGACCTCTCTGACTAAAGCAAAAGGCGATAGTGTTCCTGCATGGCCGCCAGCTCCAGCACAAACCAAGATCAAACCATCAACACCTTGTTCAGCCGCTTTTTTTGCATGCCTGACACTAATAACGTCATGATAAACAAGCCCACCATATGAATGTGCGGCTGTAACAATTTCCTCAGGCGGTCTGAGCGAAGTAATAATAATTGGAACTTCATGCTTTACACATAATTCCATATCACCCATCAATCTATCATTAGACGCATGACAAATTTGGTTAACTGCATATGGCGCAATTGGTAAATTGGGGTTTTCAGCTTTTGCTTGGGCTAACTCTTCTTTAATTCTTATCAACCACTCTTCAAGCACGTGCTGAGGTCGAGCATTTAATGCTGGAAATGATCCCACAATTCCAGCCTTGCATTGAGCAATAACTAACTCTGGTCCAGAAACAAGAAAAAGAGGGGAGCCAATAACGGGGATTGCTAAATTATCTTGTAAAATTTTTGGAAGCGGCATGGTAGTCCTTATTTTAAAAAAAGATAGTTTAACTCAAGCCTTGGTCATATTAAATAAAGACTGGGGATTAAAAAATCTCATCAGCAACCCAGCTAATGGACCAATTATGTCCTAGTCGATTGCCCTTATATGTTTCCGGAAGAACAGCTATTAGACTACCTTTGATGTTTATTTGCTGCGGATCATCAGACAAGTCTTTGAAAGCACTATCAAGATGATGTTGAGTTCTCCATTCAAAAAGTGATGTGTTATTTGGTAGCATTTCAATGGGTTCATAGCCACAAATGCTTTTGAGCATTGAGGTGCCTAATAAAGGAGATGCGACAACATGCACCTCAAGCGGCGTGGCTTCATTCCAATGCTTTAAAACATGAGTGACGAGTATGCCGCCATAACTATGGCCAATTAATGATACTTTTTTAAAAGAATTATTTTGACTTAAAAGATTATTAATTTGAGCTGCTAGTTCCTCTGCAGAGTTTTGAAAGCATGCATTATCGGGCCATCGATAAAAGTGCATATGCTTTTGTTTTGTATCAATTGTTTTAATGGGATAGATCCACTCATAACCCTCGCTGCCTCCTCCATGGACGGCAATAAAAATTTCCTGAGCTTCTTCTTCTCTTGGTTCCAGTGAGTTCAATCCATAAGGTAGATTAATTAACCTCTTTCCTAATTTTTTAACAGAAATCTCATCGCTGAAATCACTCAGTTGAATTGGTGGCTGAGGAGCATTACCACAACCAGCTATAAAGAAAACTAGAGCGAAGGTATAGAAAATATGCTTCATAAATTATTTAATAAAATAGGCCACACTATGATCGTCAAAATCCCTGATACCAACTTGATCAAAACCCATCTTCTTATGAAAGTTTAGTGAGGGTTGATTAACAGGCTGCGTATTGACCTCTAGTGCTATAGGCAAACTTTCATTATTAGCTTGAGAAAATAAGTCTTCATATATAGCTTGTCCCAAACCTGCCCTTCTGTGTTGCTCATCAATTGCAACTCTATCCACGTACAGAAATTTCTTCAGCATTTTAGTAAAAAATTTATAATTTTCAGACCCGTAAGCAGCGCCCTCTCTCATGCAAATAATAAATCCAACAATCTCATCCTCTTTCAGAACTAACAAATTGTATGAGCTAAACTCGATTAATTGTTTTAAGTGCTGCATGGATTCAAGCGAGCCAACTTCTGGGGTATTTGCCTGATTTAGATCATAAATTGCCTGAAGTTGGGCTTCATTATTCCTGCTGCTAGAAAATGTATGCAATTTATATTTAGGATTCATTTCTCAAAAATTTTAAGCGCCCATTTAACGCTCTAGTTGCTTGAGCCTTCACTAATAATTTCAACATATGTTTTAATGCCTGAAATAAAACTATCGACTCCTATGCTTTCATTGGTTCCGTGAAAACCTGTCATATCTTCTGGCACAATTGAAAATGGATTAAATCGAAACGAGTTATCAGCTATCTTGGAATAATGTCTAGTGTCTGATGCAGCAATCATAAGCCCAGGAACAGAGATAACATCCCCGTAGACCTTATTTAGAGAGGTTGCAACAATCTCAAATCCGGGGGAGTTCCATGATGAAATGCCGGATGCCTCCATGCCTCCTAATGAACGAACTTCGACCTTTTCCGAGCCAACGACTCTTCTTACATGATCAGTAACACTTTCAATAGTATCTCTGGGATGAAGCCTAAAATTAATTAGTGCGGAGGCCTCTATAGGTAGAACATTGCTTTTTATGCTGCCATTTAGCATTGTGGGTGCAGTGGTTGTTCTGATCATGGCGTTAATAACTGGCGATGATGACATCTGAGATTCTATGATGCGCCCAAACAGCCATCTGTTAGCAAATAAAAAACGGTAGCTAAAGGGCATGTGTTCGCTGACTTCGTCAAACATAACTGCGCTGAGCCCCTCCAAACTTCCTGGCAAAGGTTCTTTTTCAAGCTTCATAAGTGCTTCTGCAAGCAAGGTAACTGCTGTCCTGCTTGGGGGTGTTGAAGAGTGCCCACCTTTTGCTTTTGCAACAATCAATAGATTCATAATACCTTTTTCAGCAACGTTTATTGGAGCAATCAATTTGTCAACACCTGGGAAAAAACCTCTGTTTACAAATGACCCCTCACCCAGCGACCAATGAAGTTGAATATCCTCTTCTCTTAATTTTTTAACGATTAAAGCTGCGCCACCACCACCAATCTCCTCATCATGACCAAAACCAAAATACACAGTTCTTGCGGGTTGAAAATTATTTTTAATTAAATATGTAGCAGCCTCCATCAGTCCAATAACACCGCTTTTATCATCTAGCGCGCCTCGACCCCAAATTCTGTTATTTGAAATTGTTCCAGAAAATGGCATTTCGTCCCATAAATCTTCCGTACCTGGAATGATTGGAACCACGTCATAGTGACCCTCAAAGAGAATAGGTGAAAGTGTTGCATCGCTTCCCTTCCATTTAAAGAGTAATGAGTGTTCTACCTGTTCAAGCGTTAATACTTGATGAAACTCAGGATATGTTTTTGCTGCCCACTCGATAAAATTATCAAACTCCTGTTTGGGAAATTTTTCTTTTTCCTGATAGGAAATAGTTTTAAATTTAATAGACTCCGATAGATTTTCAACTGCTCTTATCTCATCAATTAAAATCACTTCGCCTTCAGCGGGCTTAGCCTGAACGGCTGTGTGCATAAATGTTCTAAATAATGCTGCTAAGAGTAAAGCTGTTAATATCGCAAAAAATAAAATAAGTAATTTCTTTAACATACTTTATACAATAAAGGATTCTTTTGAGATTACGAGAGTTCTGGACGTTTTCCTGCAAAATTGGAAAAGTATTCTTGAATAAATTTTAAATCCTTCTCCACATCCCCTGAGGGGCTGAAAAAATCTCCAAGCTCAATGGTTTTGTTTGAAAAATCAATTCCTGCCATCATGATTCTGCTGTTGGTTTCATTCGCAATTCTTAAAAAGCCTGATTTAAGCCTCTCCACTTTCTTTCTCGTGCCCTCGGGCGCAATAGCAATGATAAAGCCTTTGTATTTCTCGGTGACATTGTATATCTCATTTTTTAAAGCATCAGGATTCGCTCTATTCACAGGAATGCCTCCCATTTTTCTTAGCAGTCTTCGAAATCCTTTTTTAAAAATAGAATGCTTTCCAACCCAATGGATATGGACATCTAAACTTAAAATCAGTGACATGGCCAAAACAAAATCCCAATTTGACGTGTGGGGCCCAGCTATAAGAACTACACGCTCATCTTTTGGCAAATGACCTGTGGTTTTCCAGCCTGTTACCTTCATTAAAAACTTGCCCAACCATCTCATCGGTCTGGGTCTGTATGCGCGTAAATGCTCAGGAATGAAAATTTTGTACTTGCTCATTTGCGTTAGTCTATATGGTTTTAGTAACTAGTTCTATTTATTGAGGCCTGTTAAATTTTCATACTTTTCTATTGCATCTGCAATTTTTTGTCTAATATCATCCTGTGCAGTTTTTTTTGTATTTGCATAGAAAGGATGAGGTAGTGTTGCTAACTCTTTTGCCTTTTCCATGACCCTTTCCATGAATTGATCCTCAGAAACAACCTCATCAATAAAGCCTACTTTGATAGACTCTTGCATTGAATAAACGTCTGAATGATAGACGGCTGGATAAAAATATTTTTTATCAACTCTGGCTTTAAGAATTTCCATAATTTGAGTTGGTATGTCCATATTGTTTCTTACTTCATTTGCCTGACACACATATTTACCGTCAATTGCAATACGATAGTCTGCTGAGCAAGTTACAAATAACCCGAGAGCAATTGAGTGCCCGGAAACAGCAGCAACAATTGGCCTGTCAAACGAAAATAATTCTAAGAGAAGGTTATACCCCAATTGAACCATTTTAGTGATTTTTTCCATGTCACCTGTTGCTAATGTTTTAAGATCAAATCCACCTGAAAATAGCCCCTCTCTTCCAGTTATAACTAATGCTCCTGAGTCTCTTGGCACTTTTGCCAAAAGTTCATTTACTTGGGAGAGCATGTCATATGAAAAAGCATTTGCCTTGCCATCATCGAGCTTAATTATTGAAATACCATCTTGTTGAACTATGCTAGCAATTTCGGTCATTTGTTTAATTTATTTATCAATGTGCCATTATCCCAAAATTCAACAATTTTTTCTCCACTTGGAAATGTATAAACCGTTTCTCCAACCCAATTTCCGGCTCCATCGGTTTGGCCGGTTCTAAGATGACCAATTTCTTTTTCAAAATATTCACATGTCACCTCCCCAAACTGCCGATCTTCTTTCCACATAGAGGAGCAGGAAGCCACAGACGGAAATATGTATTTACCCTTTCCATTGCGAACACCATATTCAAAAGATCCCTCATAGAGTGATCCATCCTCATAAAACTCCTTGCCTATGCCGTGCTTATATGAAATTTCATTTACAAAAATCATTTCGCCAGTGTAAAAAACTCTTCCTGTTGATTTTTTATGGCATGTAAATTTTTCAGTTTCCCAGTCAAGGATGCATTGGTTGTCTTTCATGAGGTCAGTTGCGCAAGAACCTAGACTGATAATGATAAACAATACTATTAACCTAATCATTTAATTTTTAATTTTTATGAGCTATATATATTAACAAGAATTACTCCATTTACTATTAAGAGCAAGCCAAAAATAGCTTGCCAGCTCAATCCCTGACCATAGATAAAATAAGACAAGACTGCAATTGATAAAACACCCAAGCCACTCCAACAAGCGTAAACAATAGCAAGCGGTATAGCTCTTAAAGCAAGTGTTAAGAAATAGAAGGAAGCAAAATAACAAATGCTCATAATGAAAGTAGGTAACTTTTCAGAGAACTCCTTTGTGAGAGGAAGCATTAGGGTTCCTGCAACCTCAAAAACAATTGCGCCTAATAGGGAAAAATATGCTGACATATTAAAATTTTGTCTTATTTATAAATATTGTCTAGATAAGTCTTAACTTTAAGTATGGCATTCTCCCTAATGTCCATATAAAAAAGTGCGTAATCTAAGCCGTGATAGTTTCCTTTTGAGCCGCCAAATGCTTGAAATATAGTGCCGGTCTGATCAGTTGTAAAAAGCAGTCCATTCTTGCACTGGGCTTGAACATATTGCTTAAGTGGAGCCTCCAAAGGCCCAAAAGTTTCTCCCTTGGGGCCATCATCGCCAGTGAAATCTAATGCAAATTCACCTGAAACATATACAGCACCCTTGGCATCAGCAAGATTAGATATAGCTCCCTCGTTTTTCCAAGTGATGGGATTTACACAAATGTTATTTTTGTAAATTGGCATTTCCTTATTCAAATAGTTCACATT
>Ga0213866_10002834_pt1 | contig 12031 bp, 8 predicted proteins | sample PICome_11_FD_160079 | JGI IMG/M metagenome (GOLD analysis project Ga0213866, IMG submission 160079) | Coastal seawater microbial communities near Pivers Island, North Carolina, United States - PICO284 | ecosystem: Environmental > Aquatic > Marine > Coastal | place: USA: North Carolina... | reverse complement strand
TTTTGCAGCTTCTTCAAACTCCAGGTTAGTTGCTGCTTCCTTCATTCTTTTGTTTAAAGCTTTTAAGTGTTTTTTAAGATTACCCCCAATATTTTCATCAGTTCCAACTTTTACATAATCTTTTTCGTAAACACTCTCAAGCACGTCTCCAATTTCTTTTTTTATAGTCTTTGCATCAATTTTATGTTTTTTGTTATAGGCAACTTGAATGGCTCTTCTTCTATCAGTTTCTTTAACAGCATTTTTAATACTTTTTGTTTCTTTATCTGCATATAGTATAACTTTACCATCTAAGTTTCTGGCAGCTCTACCAATTGTTTGAATTAGAGAAGTTTCAGATCTTAAGAAACCTTCTTTATCAGCATCTAAAATACCAACCAAAGCACATTCAGGTATGTCAAGACCTTCTCTTAAAAGGTTGATACCAACCAATACATCAAATACTCCAAGCCTTAGATCTCTCATAATTTCAATCCGCTCCAAAGTATCTATGTCTGAGTGCATATATCTAACTTTAATGCCGTTTTCATGTAGGTATTCTGTCAAATCTTCAGCCATTTTTTTTGTTAAAGTTGTTACAAGCACCCTATAATTGTTATCAATTACTTTTAAACATTCATGCATTAAATCATCTACTTGATTTTTTGCTGGCCTAATTTCAACTGGTGGATCAATCAATCCAGTAGGTCTGATTACCTGTTCAACAAACTTATTTTTTGTTTGTTTTAACTCCCAAGGTCCTGGAGTTGCAGAGACAAAAACTGTTTGAGTTCTCATAGCATCCCATTCTTCAAATTTAAGAGGACGGTTATCCATACATGATGGTAGCCTAAACCCATATTCAGCTAGATTACTTTTTCTAGATCTATCGCCTTTATACATTCCATTTAATTGGGGAACAGTTACATGACATTCATCAACAAAAATTAAAGTATTGTCAGGAAAATATTCAAATAGAGTAGGAGGGGGTTCCCCTGGTTTTCTACCTGATAAAAATCTTGAGTAATTTTCAATTCCAGCACAAGAACCAGTTGCCTCAATCATTTCTAGATCAAACTTAGTTCTTTCCTCTAATCTTTGTGCCTCTAGTAACTTATTTTGTTCTTTAAATTTTTTTAAAGTTGCATCAAGCTCTCTTTTAATTTTAATAATTGCTTGTTCAATTGTTGGTTTTGGAGTGATGTAATGACTATTTGCATAAACTTTAATTACATCGAGTTCATTTACTAAATCTCCTGTAAGAGGGTCAAATTCTTCTATTTTTTCTAATTTGTCTCCAAATAAACTTAATCTCCAGGCACGATCTTCTAAGTGAGACGGAAAAATTTCTAGATATTCACCCCGAGCTCTAAAAGTTCCTCTATAAAAATTTTGGTCATTTCTTTTGTATTGAAGTGCTACTAATGATTTAATTAACTCTTCTCTATTATAATCATAATTAGTTTTTAAGCTTAAGGTCATCTTGCTATAAGCCTCAACAGAACCTAAACCATAAATACAAGAGACACTTGATACAATAACTACATCATCTCTTTCTAATAATGACCTTGTTGCTGAGTGACGCATTCGATCAATTTGCTCATTTATTGAAGCCTCTTTTTCAATATAGGTATCTGAACGAGGTACATATGCCTCTGGAGTATAGTAATCATAGTAAGAAACAAAATATTCAACTGCATTATCTGGAAAGAAAGATTTCATTTCTCCATATAGTTGAGCAGCTAATGTTTTATTAGGGGCAAGAATTAAAGCTGGTCTGTTTGTCTTTTCGATAACTTTTGCCATTGTAAAAGTTTTTCCAGATCCAGTAACACCCAGTAAAACCTGACTAAGTTGGTCTTTATTTGCACCATTAACTAATTGTTTAATAGCTTCAGGTTGATCACCTGCAGGCTTAAAATCAGTTTTCATTTGAAACTTTTTTCCGCCTTCAAGTTTAGGGCTGATCCCAGGGTTTTTATTTTGGATTTCAGTAATTAAATCTTGATAAGTATTCTGCATTATCTATAAAACTAGTGGATAAAAATTATATTTCAATGAGCATAATATCAGACAGTTTAAAAAGAATTAAACCATCACCAACGATTGCTGTTACTCAAAAAGCAAGAGAATTAAGAGCTGCAGGTAAGGATGTAATTGGTCTTGGTGCAGGTGAGCCTGATTTTGATACCCCAGATAATGTAAAGAATGCAGCTATCAAAGCTATTAAAAGTGGAGACACTAAATATACAGCAGTAGATGGAACCCCAGCTTTAAAAAAAGCAATTATAGCAAAGTTTAAAAGAGAAAATAAATTAAGTTACTCAGCAGATCAGATCACAGTTGGGACTGGTGGTAAGCAAGTTCTATACAACGCATTCATGGCAACTTTAAACAAAGGTGATGAAGTTATAATTCCAGCACCTTTTTGGGTGTCTTATCCAGATATGGTTCTGTTAGCTGGAGGAAAGCCAAAAATAGTTAAATGTACTGAGCAAGAAGAGTTTAAACTTACACCTTCAAAATTAAGAAAAGCTATTACAAAAAAAACAAAATGGTTAATTTTAAACTCACCTTCAAATCCAACAGGGGCAGGTTACACTAAAAAAGAAATTGAAGAGTTAGCAAAAGTTTTAATTAAAAATAAAAAAGTTCATATTTTGAGTGATGATATTTATGAGCATATTAAATATGATAATTTCAACTTTTATACAATCGCACAAAATTCAAAGTTAAAAGATAGAACTCTTACCATGAACGGTGTGAGTAAATCTTATGCAATGACTGGTTGGAGAATAGGTTATGCCGCAGGTCCAAAAGACATCATAAAAGCTATTGGTAAAATTCAATCACAATCGACTTCAAATCCATCTTCAATAAGTCAAGCAGCTGCTGTTGAAGCTTTAAATGGAAACCAAGGCTTTATTCAAAAGAGATCAAAAGCTTTTAAAGAAAGAAGAGATTTTGTTGTCAAAAGTTTAAATAATATTAAGGGAATTAATTGTTTAACACCTAATGGTGCATTTTATGTATTTCCAAGTTGCAAAGGTCTTCTAAATAAAAAAACAAATTTAAAAACAGATACAGATTTTGTTCAAAAATTATTGGAAAAATCAAACGTTGCAGTAGTACAAGGATCTGCATTTGGTTTAGATGGCTATTTTAGAATTTCTTATGCTACTTCTATGCAAAATTTAAAAAAAGCCATGGAGAGAATAAAAACTTTCTGTGAAAGCTTATCTTAATAAGTGAAAACAGCCTTATTATTTGGTGCATCAGGTTTAGTTGGAAGCCATGTTTTAAATCAATTAATTAGCAATAATAATTATTCTAAGATTAAGTTATTTGTTCGTTCATCAATAAATATGAGTGATCCAAAGATTGAAATTATTCAAACAGATTTTAATAATTTAGAAAATCATAGAGAAGATATTAAAGGGGATGATTGTTTTTTTTGTATTGGTACTACAAAGAAAAATTCACCAGATAAAAATGAATATAAGAGAGTGGAGCTTGAGGTTCCAAAACAAATCGCTCAAATAGCAAAATCAAACTTAGTAAATTCATTTGTTTTTATTTCATCTGGCTATGCAGATCCAAAAAGTTCAGGAGACTATTTAAAATTTAAAGGAGAAGTAGAAGAGGAATTAAAAAGACTTAATTTTCCAAAGCTTGGAATTATGAGACCTTCTTTCTTATTAGGCGATCGAAAAGAAAAGAGAATAGGTGAAAAAATAGGAATTTTTGTATTTAAATTATTATCTCCTCTATTTTTAGGACCTCTAAAGAAAATGAAACCTATTCATTCAGCAACTGTTGCAAAAGCAATGATTGCTATTACTCAAAATGACAGCTCAAAAACAATTTTTGAGTCTAACGAGATATCAGAAATAATTAATTAATTAACCTTTAAACCAAACCAAGTCTTATCACTGAGTTTCCAGCATCTTTGATGCTATCTCGTGCTGGTTTAAATTTTATCCCCAACAAGTCTTCAGCATATGAGGTGTCTGTTTGCATTAAAATTCCTAATTCAGGCACCATAAGTTTTGCAGATGAGTCCAAATAGCTAATCAACTTTAACATAAAGTTTGGCATTTCTTTTTTTGGTAGTTTTTTTGCGTACCGTGGAAACTCTTCTTGCATAATTTTAGAAATTTCCAGCATTTTTTTAACTTCTGAACCAATTAACAAACGTCTTCCATTTACTTTAGAATTTTTCAATGAAAGTACATGAGCTTTTGCAACATCTTTTACATCAGAAATCAATATCCCAAAATTTGGAGCCATTGGATATTTTCCTTTAAGAAAAAGTTGAACATATTTAGTCGACGTATTTTCTTTATCATCTAATGCATCCCCATTAACACCACCCGGATTAATAACTGTAAGTTTATCCTTCAATCCTTTATTTTCCATTAAATCCCAAGCTGCTTTCTCAGCTTTAGTTTTAGATACAATATAATCATTAGATCCACTCCATTCGGTATCAGACCAATCGTTTTCTCCAACATTGTAAGGGTTTGTTCTATTAGGCCTTTTGAACATTGCTGCAATTGATGATGTTAAAACTATCTTTTCAACATTAGCTTTTATACCTGCATTTAAAACTCTTAAAGTACCCCCTTTAGCAGCTGGAACTAAAGCCTCTCTATTTCTGGAACTTTTCATAGGATAAGGAGAGGCAGTATGTATAATATATTTACAGTCTTTAGCTGCTTCATTCCAACCCTCATCATTTAAAAGATCTAATTCAACAAATGATAATTTATCTATTGAAACGTGTTCGCTTAGAGTTTTTTTTGTTTTCTCTAATGAGCTTTGATTTCTAACCGTTCCTAAAACTTCGTATCCAGAGTTTAATAGTTCAATTGCTATATGTTTTGCTATCCATCCACTTATTCCAGTTAATAATACCCTGTCTGTCATTATAAATACCCTTCTGTTTGTTATATGTTTTAATCTCGAATTAGTGAGATAGGAATTTTTCGGCTTCTAATGCTGCCATACAACCCATTCCTGCAGCTGTAACGGCTTGTCTAAAAGTTTTGTCTTTAACATCACCTGCGGCATAAACTCCAGGAATATTAGTTTCAGTAGAATCTGGTTTTGTTAATAAATAACCTTCTTTATCCATATCCAACTGTTCTTTGAATAAAGCTGTTGCTGGATCATGACCAATTGCAATAAATAAACCATCAATTTTCATTTCTTGAATTTCATTAGTCTTTAAATTTTTAACTTTAATGCCCGTAACATTTTTAGGTTCACCGTCACCTATAACTTCATCTACAGCACTATCCCAAATAATTTCAATTTTTTTATTTTCCATTAATTTTTTTTGAAGCATCTTCTCAGCTCTAAGTTCGTCTCTTCTGTGAATTAGTTTTACCTTTGATGCAAATTTTGTAAGAAACATTGCTTCTTCAACAGCAGCATTACCACCACCTACAACAGCAACCTCTTTATCTTTAAAGAAGAAACCATCACAAGTAGCACATGCAGAAACTCCAAATCCTCTTAAGTTTTGTTCAGACTCTAAATTTAACCATCTAGCTTGTGCACCAGTTGAGATAATTATACTGTCTGCAGTATATTTTTGACCGCTATCACCTACCGCTTCAAATGGTCTAGATTTTAAATTTACTGAAGAGATATGATCTTCAATCATTTCTGTTCCAACAGCTTTAGCTTGATCTCTCATTTGATCCATTAACCAAGGACCTTGAATTACATCAGCAAAACCAGGAAAATTTTCTACATCAGTCGTTGTAGTTAATTGTCCGCCAGGTGCAGAACCATAAACTAAAATAGGATTTAACATTGCTCGAGCCGCATAAACTGCAGCAGTGTATCCAGCAGGACCGGATCCAATTATTAACACTTTTGTGTGTTTAGTTGGATTTTGACTCATATCAAAGCTATATAGTGATTAATGTCCAAATTAAAAGGTATTTTATTAACTCAAGGTATGCATGGCATGATAAGCCAAGTTGAGGGATTAGCAAAAGCTTTAGATGTTGATTTTACACACCACACAGTTGAACTAAATAGTTTTTGGAAAGTAATTCCTCCAAAGCTTACACCCATTTCACAAAATGTTTATAAAAAAATTAACCAGGAAGATTTTGATGTCATAATTTCTTGTGGTCGTAAAAGCGTTATTCCATCAATTCATTTAAAAAATACAGCTAATAAAAAAGTATTTAATATTCATATCCAGGATCCAAAAGTAGATCTTAATCATTTTGATTTTATTGTTGCTCCAGAACATGATGCTTTAGATGGCCAAAATGTCCTGAATACAAAGGGTGCCATTCATTATCTTACAGAGAACGAAATTAGTGAAAATAAAGATTATCTAAAATCATTTATTAGAAATGATGAAAGGAAAATCTGGACTTTAATCTTGGGTGGTCCGACAAAGTATTATGATTATTCAACAAAAAATATGAAACATATTTTCACCTCTATATATAAATTGTTAAAAAAACATGACTTTCAATTAGTAGTAATTCCATCAATGAGAACTCCCATAAACACTATTCATTACGCCAAAGAATTTTTTGGAGAAAGTCATACTGTTATAATGAATGTGGATAAAAAAGCATATTTATCAGCTTTTGCAATTGCAGAAAATATTATAGTTACATGTGACTCAAGCTCAATGATTTCTGAAGCAGCTTTGACTGGAAAACCAATTTATATAGCCAGTATTTTACCTAAAAAAAATGACAAAAGATTTCAAAGATTTAGAAATTTATTTAGGGAATTAAATATTACTCGAAATCTAGGTGAAGAAGTAGAAAATTGGAACTATCAAAAGTTAGATGAAACGAATAGAGTAGCAAATATTATCAAACAAAAAATTAATTCTTAATGTCATTTCTAAATTCAATACAAACTCAATCAAAAAAACATGATATCCCCTTTGATCATTGGGAATATCATAATGCACTTTCAGATGGAGCAATTGAAGAAATTGTTAAAGCTGATATCCCTGATGTGAGTAAGCATAATCTTAGCTATGATGGAACTAGAGCAATCGATGGTGGCGCAGCTGAATTTAGAGAGGGGATAGCTTCAGGAGGTGAAGCAATTAAATTTAGATGTTTTGTGACCAAAGAAAATGAAAAACAATTCCCACACTTAGTTAAATTTATCAATGAATTACAATCCAAAGAAGTACATCAAACTATTTCAAAAATGATCAATAAAGATTTGTCTCATTCATATGTTAGAGTTGAAGTTATCTGTGATCGAGAAGGCTTTTGGTTAAAGCCTCACTGCGATATTAAAGAAAAACTAATGTCTGGCTTAATATTTGTGAATAATACCAATGAATCTGAAGATTTAGGTACAGATTTTTATAATGAAAAATTAGAAAAAGTTAAAACTGTTCCTTATAAAAACAATTATGGCTATATGTTTACCAGTGGCCCAAATACCTGGCATGGTATGGAAAAGAAAAAAATAGTCAAAGAAAGACGATGTATTCAAGTGAATTATGTTACTTTTGAAACTGACTGGAAAGTAAATTCTTAAATATCTTGAAGAGAAGTAACTTCTAATTTTTTAGTTTTAAGTGATTTAATTGCCTCAAGACAAGCTTGAGCAGTAGACATATTTGTACAATATGGAACTTTATTCTTAAGGGTTGCTCTTCTTAGCGCTATTGCATCATTTAATCTGTGTTCAGAGTTTCCACCTCCTGTATTAATTACTAGAGCAATTTTTTTAGAGTCTAGGACATCAACAATATGTGGAGAGCCACTACTTACTTTATTTATAATTTTACACTTCATTCCATGTTTTCTAATATACTCTGCGGTACCTCTTGTTGCACAAAGTGTGAAATTTAACTTGATTAACTCTTTTGCTAAATCAATTCCCTCATCTTTATGAGAATCTTTTAATGATACAAACGCAAGTCCTTGTTTTGGTAAAGAATTGGCAGCTCCAATTTGACTTTTGGCAAATGCCATTCCAAAGTTTTTATCAAATCCCATTACTTCACCTGTTGATTTCATTTCAGGTCCTAAAAGCAAATCGCTATTTGGAAATTTATTAAAGGGAAACACAGCTTCTTTCACCGCATACATTCCCTTAGATTTATCTCTTAGATTAAATTTAGATAATTTTTCACCAGCCATTACACGTGATGCAATTTTAGCAAGCGGCAGACCTTTTGCTTTGGATACAAAAGGAACCGTTCTACTTGCTCTAGGATTTACTTCAATTACATAAATCTCATCCTTTTTAATTGCAAATTGAATATTCATAAAACCTTTAACTTTTAAAGCTAAAGCTAATTTTTTAGTCTGATTTTCTATTTCTTTAATTAAGTATGGTTTAATTGATACTGGAGGTAAACTACATGCAGAGTCTCCAGAGTGAATTCCGGCTTCTTCAATATGTTGCATGATACCTGCTACATGTACTTGTTTTCCATCTGATATTGCATCAACATCCACTTCCATTGCATGATCAATAAACTTATCAATAAGAATTGGATTTTCTTCAGCCGCTTTAAATGCTTCTTCAACAAAATTTTTAAGTTGACTTTTTTCGTGAACGATCTCCATCGCTCTTCCACCAAGTACATAAGACGGTCTTACCATTAAAGGAAGGCCAATTTTTTCTGCTATTTGAATTGCTTGCTTAAAGGTTTTAGCAATACCACTTTCTGCTTGTTTAAGTTTTAATTTATTCAATAGATCTCTAAATCGGTCTCTATCTTCAGCTAAATCAATTGATGTGTATTGAGTTCCTAAAATTGGAAGTTTGTTATCGTGTAAAAATTTAGCAAGTTTAATTGGAGTTTGGCCACCAAATTGCGCAATAACACCAACTAGGTTTCCTTTTTCTTTTTCTTTTTTAATAATATTAAAGACATATTCTTCTTTTAGAGGTTCAAAATATAATCGATCACTGGTGTCATAATCTGTTGATACGGTCTCAGGGTTACAATTAACCATGATTGTTTCAAAACCTGCATCTTTTAATGAGAAAGCAGCCTGACAACAGCAATAATCAAACTCAATTCCTTGTCCTATTCTGTTTGGTCCACCGCCTAATATAATGATTTTTTTTCTTGAAGATGGATCTGCTTCACATTCAGAATTAATTGAAAAGTTACGTTGATATGTTGAGTACATATAAGGAGTAAATGATTTAAATTCAGCAGCGCAGGTATCAACCTTCTTAAATACAGGCAATATTTTAAGAGCCATTCTTTTACGTCTAACCACATCTTCAGAAATTTTAGTTAGCTCAGATAATTTTTTATCAGAAAAACCGATTGATTTTATTCGGTTAAACTCATTAAAATTTTTGGGAAGTCCTTTATTTTTAATTTTAGTTTCATTATCAACAATTTCTTTAATCTGATCTAAAAACCAGGGATCAATCTTAGATAAAGCAAAAATTCGTTTTAAATTAATTTTTTTTCTAATTGCTTCTGCAACAAGTAAAATTTTGTTTGGAATGTTTTGTTTAAGTTTTTTTTCTAATTGATTTTTATTTAGATCAAAAATTCTATCTAAACCTGAGAAGCCAGTTTCAAGAGAAACCAATGCTTTTTGAAGTGACTCTTTAAAATTTCTTCCAATTGCCATTGCCTCACCAACCGATTTCATAGAAGTACCTAATGTTGCGGGTGAAGTTGAAAATTTTTCAAATGTAAATCTTGGAATTTTGGTTACCACATAATCAATGCTTGGCTCAAATGATGCAGGAGTTACTTTTGTGATTTCATTCTTTAATTCATCTAACGTGTAGCCTACCGCAAGTTTTGCAGCAACTTTTGCGATTGGAAAACCAGTAGCTTTAGACGCAAGAGCTGATGAACGAGAGACTCTTGGGTTCATTTCAATTACAACCATTCTTCCATTTTTTGGATTGATTGCGAATTGAACATTTGATCCACCTGTCTCAACTCCAATCTTTCTGAGACATGCAATTGATGCATTTCTCATTACTTGATATTCTTTATCTGTTAATGTTAGAGCTGGGGCAACAGTTACTGAGTCCCCTGTATGAATTCCCATTGGATCAATATTTTCAATTGAACAGATAATGATGCAGTTGTCTTTTTTGTCTCTTACAACTTCCATCTCAAATTCTTTCCAACCTTCTAAGCACTCTTCAACTAGAACTTGGCTAACAGGTGACTCGTGTAATCCACTTTTAATAATTTTTAAGTAATCTTTTTTATTTTTAGCGATACCACCTCCAAGACCTCCAAGGGTGAATGCTGGTCTAATGATTGCAGGTAATCCAATTTTTTTTAAAACTTTGGATGCTTGATTGATGTTATTTACGATTTCAGATTTTGGTAAATCTAAACCGATATCGATCATATTTTTTCTAAATTTCTTTCTATCCTCAGCATTTGAAATTGCTTTAGAGTTTGCTCCAATTAGCTCTATTTTATATTTTTTTAGAATTCCTTTTTTCTCAGCCTCCATTGCAAGATTTAGTGCTGTTTGACCACCCATAGTTGGAAGAATTGCATCTGGTTTTTCTTTTTTAAGAATTTTTTCTAAAACTTCTAAAGTAATTGGTTCAATATAAGTTTTGTCAGCAACATCAGGATCTGTCATTATTGTTGCTGGATTTGAGTTAATTAATACAACCTTATAACCCTCATCCCTTAAAGCTTTACAGGCTTGTGTACCCGAATAATCAAATTCACAAGCTTGACCAATGATAATTGGACCAGCTCCAACAACTAATATTTTTTTAAGATCTTTTCTTTTTGGCATTTTTTTTCATGTTGTTAATAAACTCTTGAAATAAATAAACACTGTCTTGTGGGCCCGGGTTAGACTCTGGATGATATTGAACTGAGAACACAGGTTTATTTTTTACTTTTATTCCTTCAATACTGTTGTCAAATAAAGATTTGTGAGTGATCTCAATATTTTTAGGTAAACTTTGTTTCATCACCTCAAAGCCGTGATTTTGACTGGTTATTTCAACATTGTTGTGAATTAAATTTTTTACTGGATGGTTCGCGCCTCTGTGGCCAAGTTTCATTTTTTTTGTTTTACCACCCAATGTTAATGCAAGAATTTGATGACCTAAACATATTCCAAAAATAGGTAATTTTTTATTTATTAAATCTTTAACTATTTTGATAGCGTATTTACCTGTTGCTGCTGGATCTCCTGGACCGTTAGATAAAAAAATACCATTTGGTTTAAGTGCTAAAATTTTATCAGCTGATGTTTTGCAAGAAACAACAGTCACTTTGCAATTAAAATCTGAAAAATATCTCAAAATATTTTTCTTTATTCCATAATCGATTGCAACTACATGAAAAGAGTTCTTTTTATTTTTCTTATATCCAATTTCTTTTTTCCAAGTTTTTAAACCTTTCCAGATATAATTCTTTGGCGTTGTCACTTTTTCAGCAAGATCAAGATTTTTTAACCCACTCCATTTAATTGTTGAGTTAGTTAGTTTGCTAATATTAAATTTACCTGTTTTATAGTATGCAATAGTTCCTTTTGGGGCACCTTTATCTCTTATAAAATTAGTTAAACTTCTGGTGTCTAAACCAGTAATACCAACTATTTTGTTTTTTTTAAGCCAGGCATCTAAGTGGAGAAAAGATCTATAATTTGATGGAGAAGTTATCTCAGAGTTAAAAATTACTCCTTTTGTCCATATTTTATCTGATTCATAATCTTCATTATTAGTTCCAACATTTCCTATGTGAGGAAATGTAAAATTTATAATTTGTCCTGCATAGGATGGATCAGATATAATTTCTTGGTAGCCAGTTAATGAAGTATTAAAACAAACCTCACCAGTCGCTTCTCCTTGATAACCAATTCCAATTCCTTTAAAAACCTTCTTGTTTTCAAGAACTAAAATACCTGTATTAATTTGTGAATTTTTTGAGTTAGTCTTTTTTGGTTTTTTGATCAATTACAACTCATGAGTTAGAGGTTAATACAATAATTGCATTATTATCGCAACAGAGATGTATTATAAAATTGTAAAAAAACAATTTTTCTTTTGAAGAATTTTATCTTTCAAGTAG
>Ga0213866_10002833_pt1 | contig 12032 bp, 10 predicted proteins | sample PICome_11_FD_160079 | JGI IMG/M metagenome (GOLD analysis project Ga0213866, IMG submission 160079) | Coastal seawater microbial communities near Pivers Island, North Carolina, United States - PICO284 | ecosystem: Environmental > Aquatic > Marine > Coastal | place: USA: North Carolina... | reverse complement strand
GCTGCACTCACAGCGCCATTGATGCCACCACCGAGGATCAGGACATCGAAAGTTTCGTTCCTTAGTTTTTCAAGATTGCTCTTTCGTAAGCTGACTGCCATCTCTGCCTCGTAGTAAAAACGCCTCGTTAACTCTACTGACTCCAGAATCGCTGGCAAAGAGCCACGAAGCGGCGGGCGCTGTCGCTCAGTATCGTATCGGCGCGATAGTACAGGCCCACCTGCTTGTCGATGCGTCCGAACGACAGGTCGTTCATGATGCGAAAGTCACCACAGGGTGGATGTTCATCAAGTAGCTTACCGTCGATAAAAGCCACCCCCATGCCCTCAGACACCATGTGAACACGCAGCATCAGGCTACTCACTTCCCAGACAGTGCTGAACTGGTCGCGTAGCCGCTGAATAGAGGGCCGCATTTCTGGGTGGTCCAGGGCGGACGTGATCAGGGGCGTGCGGCGAAGGGCGCGCTCATCCCCCGCCATCATGGCCTCGAACTGTGGGTGCCGGGGGCTCACCACCAGGTGACGGGAATCCTCATACAAGGGCACCATCTGAAAGGCTTGCATCTGCCGCTGAAACGGTCCCAGCCCAAGCTCAGCATTACCCGACAGTACCTCATGGATGATGTTCCGGCTTGGCAGTTCGCTCAGTTTCAAACGTGCCTGGGGGTTTTCCTGATAGTAAGCGCTCATTAACTGCGGCGCATAGAAGCGGTTGATGGCCGCGCTCAGGGCCAGGCTCAGCGTCTCCAGGCGGCCCTGCTTGAGCATGGCGAGATCTTCCAGCGCCCGCTGCTCTTCCTGCAAGACTTCCGCTGCATGCTTGAACAGCCGCCGGCCCGCGTCCGTCAGCCGCAGCGTTCGGCCTCGCTCAAGCAGGATCATCTCCAGCTTGTTTTCCAGCCCGGCAACCGACTGGCTCACCGCCGACTGGCTCACGTGCAAGACCTCTGCGGCCCGCTTGAAGCCGCCCGCCTCCACCACGGCCTTGAAGGTGCGTAACTCACTATTCTCAAAGCGCATATTAGTTTTACTAATTTGTTGATAAGTAGTTTTAACTCTACTAATCATATCGCACTCCATATACTGTGAAAAATTCACACTCTTGGGAGCGAGCAGGCCATGAACAAGGCAGACACCGTGTTTTCCAGTGACCTGGCTGGGGTTGTCCTTGGTGAGACCGCGATTTCGGATGTGCGCGGCGACGAGGGCCACCTCAGCTATCGCGGTTACGACATCAACGACCTTATCGGCAAGCCATTCCTGCACGTAGCCTGGCTGGTGATGTTCGGCGACTGGCCCTCCGACCAGGACAGACGCCGCCTGATTGCCTTCATGACGCGCCATAGCCGCCTCACGTTCGAAGAGGTAGACCTGCTGCAGCATATTTCACGCGACCTGCATCCCATGTTGATGCTGCAGGGTTTACTGCCATTGCTGACGCCACCGACAGATCAACGCCTGGCGGTGGGCGAGGATGCTGAACACGGCTTGTTTCTGGCCGCAAAAATTCCCGCGCTGCTGGCTGCCCACTACCGACTGGGTCAGTCCAAGGTGCCCCTGCAGCCGTGCCCCGGGAGTCTGTTTCACGATAACTTCCTATACATGTTCCACGGCCGAGAACCCAGCCCGGAGCAGGTAAGAATGCTGGACGCTGCCCAGATCCTGCAGATGGAGCACAGCTTCAACGCCGGCACCTTCGCCGGCAGGGTCTGCGCCAGTACTCTGGCGCCCGTCCAGTCCTCCATTTCCGCGTCCATCGGCACCCTGTTCGGCCGACTACACGGGGGAGCAGACCAGGCGGCGCTGGAGATGGCTATGGCCATCGGGCGCCCGGAGAAGGCGGCTGACTACGTCACACAGTGCCTGGCCGAAAAGGTCAAAATCATGGGCATGGGCCACCGGGAGTACCGCACCGTGGACCCAAGAGCAAAGATCCTGAAGCCCATGGCCATGGACCTGTGCACTGACCCCGATTCGCGCCGCCTATTGGATACGCTGGTGGCAGTGGAAGATGCCTGCCATGATGCCTTTGCAGAGCGCGGCAAAGAAATCTGGGCCAACGTTGAGTTCTACAAGGGAGCGGTTTTCCACAGCCTGGGCATACCCAGCCAATACTTCACTTCCCTGTTCGCCATGGCGCGGGTCTACGGCTACATCGCGCACTTCCTGGAATTTAGACGCGACAGTCGACTCATACGTCCGCGGGCGTTGTATCGCCCCGAGCAGCCGCAATTGCCGGGTCACCAGAGCGCGGCCTGATACGCAACGCGATGCGGCGCCCCTGGAGGGGCGCAATCCCCACCTTGCGGGGCCAGCGGCCGTGGGGTTTACTGGCTGAGAACTCCCACAACGGGCCCGCCAATGACCAATATACGAGTGTTCGCACTGGCCTTACTCATTGCGCTCGCAGGCTGTGACAGCGGCCGCCAGGTCGAGGCACTGGGGACTCTGGAACGCGACCGCATCGTACTCAAGGCGACGGCCGGCGAAATCATCGTTCAGCAACCCGTTGCGGAGGGAACCCTGGTCAGTGCCGGCGCCCTGCTGGTGCAACTGGACGATCGCCGACAGCGCGCGAGGGTGGCGCGAGCACGGGCTGAAGCGGCGCAGGCAGACGCAAAACTAGAAGAACTGCACAACGGCGCGCGCAAAGAGGATATTGCAGCCGCCAGTGCGCGCGTTGTCGGCGCACAGGCCGCCGTGGTTGAAGCCGAAGCCAGCTATATTCGCGCCAAACAACTGCTGGCACAAAAGCTCGCGGCACAGGCCACCCTGGACAGGGCGCTGGCAAATCGTGACGAGGCAGAGGCGACGCTGGAGTCTGCTCGCGAGGGACTGCTGCGACTGACCAATGGCACACGGCCCGAGCAACTGGCCCAGGGCGCCGCGGCCCTGCAGGCAGCACAGGCGCAACTCGCACTGGAAGAACACCGGTTGTCTGAACTCAGCGTCGTGGCGACCCGCGACGCCTACCTTGACAGCCTGCCGTGGAACGTTGGGGAGCGAGTAGTAAGCGGCGCCACGCTCGCCATTATGCTGGCCGATGACCGCCCCTATGCACGGGTTTACGTTCCGGAACCCTACCGGGCCAGCCTGAAGGTAGGCGACCAACGCCAGGTACGCATCGACGGTATCGATACTGCCATCACCGGCCGGTTGCGATGGATCGCAACTGACCCGGCATTTACCCCCTACTTCGCACTCAACGCCAGCGATCGGGCGCGCCTTGTCTATATGGCCGAGTTCGACCTCGACGACAGCGACGACCTGCCCACAGGAGTACCCGCACAGGTTATCCTGGCCAATGACTGATCTGGCGATACAAACCACCGGATTAACCCGCCGCTTCGGCGACCTGCTGGCGGTGGATTCGGTAGACCTGGCCGTACCGCGAGGGCAGATCTACGGCTTCCTGGGACCTAACGGCAGCGGCAAGACCACCACCATACGCATGCTCTGCGGACTACTGACGCCCACTGCCGGAAGCGCCGCTGTCCTTGGCCACACGCTGCCGCAGCAGGCCGAACCGCTGCGGCGACAGATCGGCTACATGACTCAGAAGTTCTCCCTGTTCGAGGACCTGACAGTCACCGAAAATCTGCGTTTCCTGGCCCGTATTCACGGGTTGCCACGCCTTGATCGCGAAAATCGTATTCAGGAACTGCTGGAGCGTTACGCCCTGGAGGAGATGCGTAACCGGCTGGCCGGTGCCATGAGCGGCGGCCAGCGTCAGCGCCTCGCGCTGGCTTCGGCAATACTGCACCGCCCCACCCTGCTATTCCTGGACGAACCCACCTCCGCCGTGGACCCTGAGAATCGCCGCGATTTCTGGGAGAAGCTGTTCGACCTGAGCGACGCGGGCACCACCATTTTGGTATCTACACATTACATGGATGAAGCGGAGCGCTGTCATCAACTCGCGATCCTGGACCTGGGACGGCTGTGTGCCCAGGGGACACCCGACCATCTCATGAGTGCCCTGGAACAGCGCGTGGTGGAAATCACCGGCCCGGGTTTGCGCGCTGTAAAAGAAACCTTGATGCAGTTGCCCGGGATCGAGTCTGCGGCGCAGCAGGGATTGAGCCTGCGGGTGCTTGTTGGCGACAAGGTCAGGGCGCCCGTGAACTTCCTGAGGCAATCGCTCAATGACGACGCCCTCACCGTAGGTGCCGCACGCGCCAACCTGGAGGATGTGTTTGTCGCCGCCACCCGCGGGGAAGCCTCCTCATGACCAGTTTGAGGCGCGTCGGCGCGGTAACCGCGAAAGAGTTTGCCCATATGTCACGGGACCGCATGACCTTCGGCATGATCATCATGATTCCGCTGGTGCAGCTATTGCTGTTCGGTTACGCCATCAACAGTGTGGTGCGCAACATACCGATTGCCGTGGTAGATCTCAGTGGCAGCGCAGCGGCGCGGGTGATCACCGAGCAAGTCCGCGTCACCCAGGTGGTCGACATCGTCGCCAATTTCGACACGCCGCAGGAGGCAGAAGCTGCCGTGGTTGCAGGGCAGATTCGGGCGGCACTGGTATTCCCTGAAAACCTTGCCGAGCGCGTCGCGGGCGGTGAAACCGTCGCGCAGTGGCTGGTGGACGCCTCCGACACCATGGTCAGCTCTGCACTGCTGAGCCTGCGCTCCATGCCACTGCACCTGGAAGCGGGGGCGCCACTGGATGCCTATCGAACCACGGTGCCCAGTTTCGAACTTGCGTTACTGTTTAATCCGGAACGCCGGTCGGAGGTCAACATCGTGCCTGGCCTCACTGCCATCGTACTCACGATGACAATGATACTGTTTACTTCGCTGGCCCTGGTTCGCGAGCGCGAACGCGGCAACATGGAGTTACTCATCACCACCCCAGTACTGCCGATGGAATTGATGGTAGGGAAGCTGATTCCTTATGTGCTTGTCGGCTTGATACAGGTAGCTATCATCCTGGGACTGGGCCGGGTGATCTTCAACATTCCGTTTGCCGGCGACCTCGCCAGCTTGATGATCATTACCCTGGCCTTTATCGCTGCAAGCCTCACACTGGGGTTGCTGATATCAACGATCGCCAAAACGCAGCTTCAGGCGATGCAGATGACAGTGTTCATACTGCTGCCTTCTATCCTGCTCAGCGGTTTCATGTTCCCCTATGACGCCATGCCGGTACCGGCGCAATACATCGCCGAGGCCTTCCCGGCGACACACTACATACGGCTGATTCGTGGCGTGGTTCTGCGAGGCGCGCACGCAGGACACATGCTGCCAGATATTGTTTGGTTGCTGGTGTTTACCGCGGTGATGCTCACTATCGCCACCCTGCGGTTTAGAAAGTCGCTAGACTGAGAGCGTCTATCCCTCAGTGCTCGTGGTGTGCCTCGCGCTCTTCCTCGTCCCCGCGGACTGAGCCCAGCACCAGACCACTGGAGCGAAAGTAGCCGCAGCTGATCCGGAATCGGCTGTCGTGAACCTGTAATACGTCGTCGTGATGCAGCGGCTGCCGGCCATCAAGGGGCTCACCATTGAGTAGCGTCCCGGTGTCAGACCCCATGTCTTCCACATAGAGTGTGTAACGTTCCAGCGTGAGGCGCATGTGCTGCAGTGACACCTGCGAGGACATCAGAGTGAGGTCGCACTTGGAGCCCTGCCCTACCACCACCGGCGATGCCACGGCATAGCGCATCCCTTCCAGGGGGCCTGACTCGGCGCTGATAATCCATTCGTAGGTTGTGGGCGCTGGTCGCGACGAATACAGATTGCTGCGCCGACGATCGTTGATCGGGGCGATATTCACCAAACGACGACGTTCGCCGAAGCCATGCTTCAGACGTTGGGAACGCCTGCACAGCTCGCGAACCAGCTCAGTGACAGAGATTTTCTGGCGCTTTTCCACAACTCATCCCTGCATTCTTAATCAGCAGGATCCACAATTTCAGGGACAGAAAAGACTACCGATGGCACGTTCAAAGGCCAGCTATACAGAACAGGGATGTGACCTGGCTCACAGATTTTGATGGGATTTCAGCCGATTCGAGCTTTGCGCAGCTCATCCTCCATTTGCTCACGCATGACGAACTTCTGGATCTTTCCGGTAACCGTCATCGGGTAGTCATCCACAAACCGGATGTGACGGGGCACCTTGAAGTGAGTAATCTGGTTCCGGCAGAAATCCTTGATCGCCTGCTCGCTGAGCGTTTGCTCTGGATGAAGCTGCACCCAGGCACAGACCTCCTCTCCCATGGTGTCGTCCGGGATGCCGAATACCTGAACCTCAGCAATGGCGGGGTGGGTATAAAGAAACTCCTCCACTTCCCTGGGGTACACGTTTTCTCCCCCGCGGATAATCATGTCCTTGATCCTGCCCACCACCTTTACGTAGCCATCTTCATCCATGACCCCCAGGTCGCCGGAGTGAAGCCAGCCCGCGGCGTCAATGGTTTCGCGGGTGCGCTCTTCGTCATTCCAGTAACCCCGCATCACCGAATAGCCACGGGTGCAGATTTCGCCTTTTTCACCGGGGGTAACCACGCGGTCCTCACTGTCGACAATCTTGATTTCTACCCGGGGGACGGCACGCCCAACGGTTTCGGTACGGCGTGCCAGCGTGTCATCGCGCAAAGTCATATGATTGACGGGGCTCAGCTCCGTCTGGCCGTAGGCAATCAACACGTCCTGCATATGCATTTCGCTGATAACCCGTTTCATCACCTCTACCGGACAGGGAGCGCCAGCCATCATGCCGGTCCGCAGGGAGGATAAATCGAACTCACTGAATCGTGGATGATCCAGCTCGTTGATGAACATGGTGGGAACGCCGTGCAGCGCTGTACACTTCTCCGCTTCCACGGTTGCCAGCGTCGCTTCAGGGTCAAAAGATGCGTCAGGATACACCGCGGTAGCGCCATGACTCAGGCAGGCAAGATTGCCCATCACCATGCCAAAGCAGTGGTAAAGCGGAACGGGAATACACAGTCGGTCCCGTTCATTGAAGCCCATCCCCTCGGCGCACAGGGCGCCATTGTTGAGGATATTGCAATGCGTCAGTGTCGCTCCCTTGGGCGAACCTGTGGTACCAGAAGTGAACTGGATGTTGATTGGATCATCGGGTTGCAGGGTGCCCGATAATCTCGCCAGCTCCTGCCGATCAGCCTCGCTGCCCATCTCGCAGACATCCGGGAAATTAAGCATTCCCGTGGTGGCGACATCGCCCATTCGAATAACGATCTGCAGATGAGGAAGCCGCGATGACTTCAATCGACCCGGGGTGCAATCGGAGAGCTCAGGAGCCAGCTCCTGCAACATCCCGATATAGTCACTGGTCTTGAATGCGTCGGCGGTAACAATGGCGCTGCACTCCACTTTGTTCAGCGCGTATTCAAGCTCGAAAAGGCGGTAGGCCGGATTGATGCACACCATGATAGCGCCCATGCGAGCAGTCGCGTATTGCACCAGAGCCCACTCAAGACTATTGGGCCCCCAGATACCCACCCTGTCCCCAGGCTTGATACCCAGGGCCAGCAGACCCGCCGCGAGGCTGTCGACCTGCGCCAGCAATTCACGGTAGCTGAGCCGCACGCTCTGGTGGCGCACAACCAGTGCTTCATTGTCAGGATACTGACTGGCCACCTGCTCCAGGTAGAGACCGATGGTCTGGTAAATAATCTGCGAGCCTGAAGCGCCGCTGTAGTAACTCTGGGTAAGAGGGGCCATGCTGCTGTCCTGCTTATCAGTACTTACCAGTATTGACCAGGACTGCGGATCCTGCCTGCCAGTTGTTCTATCGACTCCGTAGCCAGCTGTACAGGTTCACGACGGGCGGCAATACTGTGCGCTCACATACCCTGAGAGCCCGCATGACCGTAGTGACGCAAAAAACAAGGGAACAGCTTCCGGATATGGAGCCCCTGCTTGAGTTGGTCGAGGCGAGCATGGGCTTTGTGCCCAACAGTATGCTGACCATGGCCCACTGGCCGGAGCTTCTGGGCGCTTTTGGCGGCCTCGGGGGCACCATCCTGCAAAGCGGCGAGTTGGAACCAGCGCTGAAACAATTAATCGCACTGGTGAGTAGTCGCGCTGCCGGCTGCCACTACTGCCAGGCCCATACTTCCCACTCGGCTCACCGAATGGGGGCAGACCCGGACAAAATCGCCGCCGTATTCGAGTTTGAGAGTTCGCCGCTGTTCAGCGACAGGGAACGTGCAGCTCTGAGACTGGCCTGGCACGGCTCGCTGCAACCCAACGCCACGCAGCACAGCGACTTCGAGGCGGCGGCAGGGTTCTTCAGCGAGCGGGAGATCGTGGAGATTGTTGCGGTGGTCTCTCTATTCGGGTTTCTCAACCGCTGGAATGACACCATGGCCACGGAGCTGGAAACCTCTCCGGCCGATTTCGCCGCCGCCCATCTGGCACCGGCAGGCTGGGAGCGCGGCAAACACTAAACCCCGCTACCGGCGCTTGCAGCCGGGAAAACTGCACAGCATTTCAAAGATCAGATTAGCCGCCAGCAACGACGTATTGCCGGTGGTATCGTAAGGCGGCGACACCTCCACGAGATCGGCACCCACCAGGTTCAGGCCCCAACAACCGCGGATGACCTCGATGCCCTGGATACTGGTGAGGCCTCCCGGTTCCGGCGTGCCAGTGCCCGGCGCTATTGAAGGGTCCAGCCCGTCTATATCAAAGCTGAGATAGGTGGGCACATCCGGGCCGATCTGCTCCCGCACCTCGTCCATCAGGGTCGCCAGTGACTGGTGCCAACAATCTTCAGCGGGTACCACACGCACGCCCTGCTGCCGTGCCCAGTTGAAGTCCTCGGCGGAGTAACCCGTAGTGCGAAGCCCAATCTGAACCATGCGGGTGGGATCGAGAAGATTTTCCTCGATCGCCCGGCGGAAGATAGTGCCGTGAGTAATCCGTTCGCCAAACATCTCGTCGTTGGTGTCGGCGTGGGCATCCACATGCACCAGCGCGACAGGACCGTGCTTCTTTGCGATCGCCCGCAAAATTGGCAGTGCGATGGTGTGGTCGCCGCCCATGGAAACCGTTTTGGCACCCGTAGCCAGCAGCGTGTCGAAGTGTGACTCAATAATGTCGATGGACTTGAGCAGATTGAAGGTATTGAGAGGGACGTCTCCAACGTCAGCTACCTGGAAAGAATCAAACGGGGCCGCACCGGTGTACATCCCGTAGGGTCGCACCATCACCGACTCACAGCGAATTTCCCGCGGGCCGAAGCGGCTGCCGCCGCGATTGCTGGTGCCGATATCCAGGGGAACGCCCACCAGGGCGATATCCAGGCCCTCAGCTGTCGCCTGAATGGGTAACCGGAACATGGACGCATGGCCGGCAAAGCGCGGCATCTCGTTGCCGCCCTGGGGTTGGTTGTAATCGTTGTTGGACATGCCGCTACTCCTTAACAGACTCCTATTCTAGGCCACTCGGGCAATTGGCGTACGCAGGGCATCACCTGCGCACGCTCGCATGCTACTTTTCATACCTGCGGCGAAAATAAAAGGGTGGGGGGTATTCATGCTGGGTTTCTTCTGGCGACGAACACGTGTTCTCATTGAAGCACTGCTGGTAATGGCAATCCTGTGCACCATTTTTATGGGCTGGCGCGTCTTCAGTTACTCCCAGGTAGACGACGAGGGGCGCATCGAATCCAAACAACGCTACCTTGACCAGCTTCGCAGCGAGTACCGACTGGATGCCGATGCACCCAACATCGTTTTCATACTCTACGACGACATGGGTTACGGCGATATCGGACCCGGTGCCGCTGGTACTATCGCCACACCCCACATCAACGCGCTTGCCGCTGGCGGCGTCACCCTCACTGACTTTCATTCGCCTGCGCCGGTGTGCACTCCCTCGCGTGTGGGCTTCCTGACAGGTCGATTAGCACCCCGCGCGGCGCTGCCCAATGTCGTCTTCCCAACCGGGAGTATCGAGGAGCTTATGTTCGGCCGGCTGCTGGCACCGGATATTAACGCGCGCCTGCCAGCCGAAGAAATCACCCTGGCCGAGGTGTTGGCCGCTGCCGGTTACCGCACGGGCATGGTGGGCAAGTGGCACCTGGGTGACCGCAGTCCCAGCCTGCCGAACGAGATGGGCTTTCAGAGCTTTTTTGGTGCGCTGTACAGCAACGACATGACGCCCTTCGAGCTCTACCGCAACCATAGCCTGGCAGTGGCAGAGCCCGTGGACCAAACCACCCTGAGCGAGCGCTATGCTCGCGAGGCCGTCGAGTTTATACAGCGCTCAGCCGACGGCCCTTTTTTTCTCTATCTCGCTCACAGTTTCCCCCACGACCCTCTCGCCGTTCGCGCCGAACGCCTGGGCCGTTCCGCCGCGGGACTCTACGGGGATGTGCTGGAGGAGCTGGACGAGGGCGTAGGGCAATTGGTGTCTGCCCTGCAAGAAAGCGACGTCTACGACAACACGATCGTCATCATTACCTCCGACAACGGACCGTGGTTCCTCGGTAATCCCGGCACGTTTCGGGGCCGCAAGGGAAGTACCTTCGAAGGCGGCACCCGCGTGCCATTCATCGCGCATTGGCCCGATGGCATCACGGCAGGCGGCAGCTCGCCCGCCATGGCCATGGGTACTGATCTCCTGCCGACACTGCTTGAATTGCTCAAACTGCCACCACCGAAGGATCGCAAACTCGACGGCCGCAGCATGCTCGACGTCCTGCTTGCGAGCGAGCCCTCGGCCCACGAGTTTCTCTATCACTATGACGGCGAGTCGCTGATCGCGGTACGCGATCAGCGCTTCAAATACCGGGCACCTGGCGGTGTGCATTACGGCACCGACCAAATGCCGGTTGCCATGTCGGTGCCCCAGAAGGAGTGGTTGTTTGACCTGGACGGCGACGCGCGGGAGTCCTATGACGTGAGCGCTCGTTTCCCGCAAGAGCTGGCCCGCCTGCGACAGGCCTACACGGCGCGCATGGCCGAAATGCAAAGCAACCCTCGCGGTTGGCACCCGCTGGAGTGAACCGTTGGCGAAAGCGTGCAGGGAATCCAGTCCCGACTGGCCTCAATCGCCATTGTCGGTGCCACCACGTCATTCACACTGACTACCCTAGGAGAGCAAATCGATGAGCTACAACTACGAACCCGAATTCAAGGAACTGCTACCGCTGCTGCCGCCGCTGGACGTAGCGGACCCCGACAATATTGCTGCCGCCAGACTGGGCATCGGCGAAATGACCGCGGCGCTGGCCGCTGACCTCGATACCACCGGCGTCCGCTGGGAGGACCGTCAGATTCCCGGCCCCGACGACGCCCCCGAGGTTACGCTTCGCATCTACCGGCCAGAAGAAAGTGCCGGGCTCAATGCCGGCCTGCTATTCATTCATGGCGGCGGCTTCATCCTCGGTGACCTCGACACCGGACACGGGTCCTGCGTGGGCATCTCTCGCGAATTGGGTATCACGGTAGTTTCAGTGGATTACCGGTTGGCACCGGAAACACCGTTTCCCGGTGGCCTGGAGGACTGCTATGCGGCGCTTGCCTGGACTGCCGCCAACGCTGCTGAACTCAACATTGACCCGGCGCGACTCGGCGTCATGGGTGCCAGCGCCGGCGGCGGGCTGTCTGCAGCCACCGCACTGCTGGCGCGGGATCGAGGTGGCCCTGCCCTTTGCTACCAGTACCTGGGCATCCCCGAACTCGACGACCGGCTTGATACCGTGAGCATGCGCGAGTTTACCGATACGCCGCTGTGGAACAGACCCAACGCCATCGTCAGTTGGGATGCCTATCTGGGCGCTCAATACCGGCGAGGCAGCGACGATGTTCCTGGCTATGCAGCACCGGCCAGGGTGGAAGATTTGTCCAAGCTGCCACCGGCCTATGTCTCGACCATGGAATTTGACCCGCTGCGCGATGAGGGCATCAGCTACGCCCTGCGGCTGCTGCAGGCAGGTGTGCAGACCGAACTGCACGCCTTCCCCGGCACCTTTCACGGCTCCTCCTTGTTCACCGACGTTGCGGTGAGCCAGCGTGAGTTGTCCGAGATGTATACCGTGCTGCGC
>Ga0213866_10002832_pt1 | contig 12032 bp, 10 predicted proteins | sample PICome_11_FD_160079 | JGI IMG/M metagenome (GOLD analysis project Ga0213866, IMG submission 160079) | Coastal seawater microbial communities near Pivers Island, North Carolina, United States - PICO284 | ecosystem: Environmental > Aquatic > Marine > Coastal | place: USA: North Carolina... | reverse complement strand
CACGAGATTCTTTAGATACCCACTATACTAAGTTTGGACACGATTTTGTATTGGTTGATACGGCTGGTGTTCGTAAGAAGAAAAAAGTCAGTGAAGATTTGGAGTTCTATTCTGTCATGCGTTCCATACGTTCTATAGAATATTCAGATGTGTGCTTATTGTTAATTGATGCCACTTTAGGTTTTGAATCTCAAGATCAAAGTATTTTTCATTTGGCAGACAAAAACAGAAAAGGCATTGTTATACTAGTGAATAAATGGGATTTGGTGGATAAAGACACCCATACAACCAAAGCCTATGAGGCGGCAATACGAGAAAAGATAGCCCCTTTTACCGATGTACCTATTTTGTTTATTTCGGCACTAACCAAGCAACGTTTGTTGAAAGCTCTAGAAATAGCCATTAAAGTTTCTGAAGATAGAAAAGCACGTATTAGCACTTCTAAATTGAATGATGTGATGTTGCCTTTTATAGAGCAAAATCCACCACCAGCTACTAAAGGCAAATACATACGCATTAAGTTTTGCACACAATTGCCAACTAAGACTCCAACCTTTGCTTTTTTTGCCAATCTACCGCAATACATTAAAGAGCCTTACAAGCGTTACATAGAAAATAAACTCAGAGAGAGTTTTAACTTTAGTGGAGTTCCTCTTCAGATTTTCTTTAGAAAGAAGTAGATAACCTTTGTTTTCGGCTCCGCTCAGACATCGGTTGTTTCTTTCAGACATCGGTATATTCTGCTGTCTGAGCGGAGCCTAAGACAGAGGACAGAAGACAGAGAGGTATTTTACAATCCGAAAGTTGCTTTCACCTTATCTACATAATCCAATTTTTCCCAAGTAAAAGTTTCTAAGGTCATTCCCTTAGTTTGCCCTTCTACATTGAAAGAGAACGTTTTGGTTTGTGGTGTTCTTCCCATGTGTCCGTAGGCTGCCGTCTCTTGGTAAATAGGATTTTTAAGTTTAAGACGTTCTATGATTGCTGCCGGGCGCATATCAAAAATGTTTTCTACTGCTTTGGCAATCTCCCCATCTGAAAAATCTACTTGGGCAGTACCATAAGTATCTACAAATATTCCCATTGGCTTAGCTACGCCAATAGCATAGGACACTTGCACCAATACTTGTTTGCACAATCCTGCAGCTACTAAATTTTTAGCAATATGACGAGTAGCATAGGCTGCCGAACGGTCTACTTTTGAAGGGTCCTTGCCTGAAAAAGCACCTCCACCGTGAGCTCCTTTACCACCATAAGTATCCACAATAATTTTTCGTCCCGTTAGCCCTGTATCGCCATGCGGACCGCCAATTACAAATTTGCCAGTAGGGTTAACGTGGTATTTTTCGTCACCAAACAATTGTTGTTGGCGTTCTTCCAACTGAGCTTTTACTCTAGGAATAAGAATGTTTTTTACATCTTCCTCTATTTGCTGTTGCATAGCCTCCTCAGCTTCTTTACTAGCACTTGGGTTCGAGTCTTTTGGCAAAATGAACTCATCGTGCTGGGTAGATACTACAATGGCCTCAATCCGAATAGGTTGGTGGTCGTCACTATATTCTATAGTAACCTGAGATTTAGAATCAGGTCTTAGGTAGGTCATCTCTTTACCTTCACGTCTAATTTCTGCCAATTCTATTAAAATACGGTGCGATAAATCTAGGGCTAAAGGCATGTAGTTGTCGGTTTCGTTTGTGGCATAGCCAAACATCATGCCTTGGTCACCAGCACCTTGTTCTGCGTGTAAGCCTTTGTTGGCTTCTACGCCTTGATTGATATCTGCCGACTGTTCGTGTATAGCAGAAATAACACCACAGCTATCGGCATCAAATTGGTACTCCGATTTATTGTAGCCTATTTTACGAATGACTTTTCTAGCAACTTTTTGTACATCTACATAGGCCGAAGTCTTTACTTCTCCACTAAGTACGGTAAGACCCGTAGTTACTAGAGTTTCACAAGCTACTTTAGAGTCTTGGTCTTGGGCTAAAAAATTGTCCAGTAGTGCATCCGATATTTGGTCAGCTACCTTGTCTGGATGTCCTTCTGATACGGATTCTGAAGTGAAAAAATAAGCCATCTTTAATTGTATTTATGTTAAAAATTCAAGCGAAGATAGCCGATGCGATTCATTCCTGTTTTAGCATTTTTTAGGAGTGGTTGCAATCAGCCAAATTTATCCACTTGTTAAATCGTTGGTAAAATTAGAAAAATATTTTCAAGAAAAATAATTTCATTTATTTTTTGCATTGTAAATTATTTTAGGCTGTCAGTTGTTGAAAAAAGTATTCTAAATCTACCTTTTTAGCTTTGAGGGATTCTAGCTGTTCGTCGGCAACAATTTTACCTTTATTGATAATAATAACTCTATTGCAAATTTTTTCTACTTCCTGCATGATGTGGGTAGACAACATAACGGTTTTATTTTTACCACTATTTTTAATGAGGTTTCTTATTTCTACCAACTGATTAGGGTCTAATCCTGTGGTAGGTTCATCTAAAATAAGGACTTCAGGTTCGTGTATCAATGCCGCCGCCAAACCTACTCTTTGACGGTATCCTTTAGATAATTCTCCTATTTTTTTATGTTGCTCTGGACTTAATCCAGTTAGCTCTATCATATCACTTACACGTTCTTTAGAACAGCCGTATAAATCGGCTATAAAGCCCAAGTATTCTTTAATATACATTTCTAAATACAAGGGATTATGCTCGGCTAAGTAGCCTACTTTTTGGCGTACGCTTAATGGGTTTTCCTCTACATTTTCTTGGCATACCTCGACCTGCCCCTCATCAGCAGTTAAGTAGGTGGTAATGATTTTCATTAGTGTAGATTTACCAGCTCCATTAGGCCCTAAAAAGCCAACAATCTCACCTTTCTTAACTTCCAAAGAAACCGTTTGCAGAGCGGCTTGTTGGCCATAATACTTGCTAACCTCTTTAACTTGAATAGACATAGTGCGAAGATAACTCAATTGACTTAATTTTAATTACTCAAATTGACATAATCGTCTAACAAAATTATTTTGATAAATTAAGATAGTATATTTGTGCTAATGCAAGGGGTTGTAATAAAATCTACAGGAAGTTGGTATATCGTCAAAACAGAGGATGGTGAATTATTGAATTGCCGTATTCGTGGTAAGTTTCGTATGCAAGACATTAAAAGTACCAATCCAATTGTAGTTGGCGATAAAGTTTTGCTCAGTCAAGAAGAGGATTCCTTTCTAATTGATGAATTGTTTGATAGAAAAAATATCATTGTTAGAAAATCGGTCAATCTCTCTAAACAAACACATATTCTAGCCTCTAATATAGACCAAGCTATTTTAGTCGTAACTATGCAAAGTCCTCAAACTTCGACGGGTTTTATAGACCGATTTTTAGTGTCTGCTCAAGCTTATGGCGTGGACGTTGTTATACTATTCAATAAAACCGATTTATACGATAAAGCAACTTTAGCTCTTTTGAAAGAAAGACGTTCTATTTATGAGAAGATTGGCTACCGTTGTTTGTCCAAAAGCACATTAAATGATGACTTATCAGACATAAAGGAATTGATGAAAGCTAAAGTCAATGTAATTTCTGGACACTCTGGTGTGGGCAAGTCCACCTTATTAAACAGTATTCAGCCCAATTTAAATATTACTACCCAAGAAATTTCTGAACAGCACCACCAAGGACAACATACCACCACCTTTTCTGAAATGCACGACCTCGATTTTGGAGCATCTATCATTGATACGCCCGGTGTCAGAGGTTTTGGGCTAATAGAGATGGATAAGTATGAGTTGGGCGATTATTTTGTAGAATTCTTCAAGCTAAAATCAGATTGTAAGTTCAATAATTGTTTGCATATCAACGAGCCCAAATGTGCCGTTAAATTAGCTCTAGAAAATGGGGAAATAGCACCTTCTCGATATAAAAACTACCTCAATATGCTTGAGCAAGATGAAGAAAGTTTTAGAATAAACCGTTACGAAAAATGAGAGTAGTGATACAAGTTGTTTCGGAGGCTTCAGTCAGTATAGACGGGCAGATTTATAGCCAGATTCAACAAGGTTTACTCATTCTTTTAGGTATAGAACATTCGGATACGGAACAAGATGTAGAATGGCTCAGTAAAAAAATAGCCAACCTTCGTATTTTTGCCGATGAGAATAATCAGATGAATAAATCTGTTATTGATGTCAAGGGGCAATTATTGGTAGTCAGTCAATTTACCTTACATGCCAAAACTAAAAAAGGAAATCGCCCTTCATTTATTGAGGCGGCACGTACAGAAGTTGCTATACCTCTTTACGGAGCTTTTGTAAAACGTTTGAGTGAAGACTCCCAAAGCCAAGTTCTGACTGGGCAATTTGGTGCTAATATGCAAGTTAATTTGTGTAACGATGGCCCTGTTACAATTCTAATAGATTCAAAAAATAAAGAATAATGTCAATACAACAATTACAACAACAGGTAGATGAGTGGATAAAACAATACGGTGTTCGCTATTTTAATGAACTGACTAATATGGCTATACTGACTGAAGAAGTGGGAGAGGTAGCAAGAATAATGGCACGTAAGTATGGCGAACAATCATTTAAAGAAAGTGATAATTCTGACTTAGGTGAAGAACTTGCGGACGTATTATTTGTAGTTTTATGTATTGCTAATCAAACAAAAATAAATTTACAGGAATCATTTGACATTAAAATAAAATTAAAATCTACAAGGGATAAAAGTAGACATATAAATAATCCAAAATTATAATCAAATTTTTGCTTTTAGACCAATTCTAGCCCATCTTCCAGGTTGTTCTATAGTTCCAAAATCTGAGTAAGAGATATCAAACAAGTTATTTATATCTAAAAATAAGTTGAAATTAGAATTAATTTTTTTTGTAATACGTACTGCAGTTAGCCAATACGGCTCATAATTTTTAATAACTTCTTGTTCAGGATCTAAATAATCACCAATTCTTTCTTTATATGATACTTTCCAATCAATTGCAATACTTTTATAAAAATTATGGTTAAGACTAAAAGAAAAATTAGTTTTTAGATTATCAATAACATAGGCTGATCTAAATCCTTTGGATATTGTGTCTACTTTGTTTGAGGCAATTGATATCCTTAAATGATTAATTTTTGAATTTAAAATTCTCTTAAGATTGATTCTCGAGTTTATTTCAATGCCTGAACATTTTATCTCATTTAGGTTTTGAGTCCTCCATATACTATCACCATCTAATAAAATCCAATCAATTAGATCTTCTCCATTTCTTTCAAAAAAAGTGATTGAAGAATTATGAAAATCATTTTTTATTTTAACTCCGATTTCTTTTGATATAGATTTTTCTGCCACAAGATTTACATTCCCTTGATTAGTAGGAGAGGAATAATAAAGTTCTGTAAAATTTGGCATTCTCATTGATTTATTAGCAGAAAGGTAAAAATTAATTTTATCAGAAAGTTTGTAACTTAAATCAATTCCGGGAAATATATCGTTTTCAAAGTTTGTTTTTAAATTAAGCATTATTCCTGTTGAAATATTCAATCTTTTAATCGATAAATTATTTTCAATAAAGAAATTCGTTACGATTCTATTATCTGATTTTGTGTAATAATTATCACCATTTATTAAAATAGGAATATCTAAATCCATACCAAGATTATTAGAAATAATATTATTGGAAATTAATTCAGCTCCAAAGAGAGATGTTCCGGCTTTAGTTTTCTTAATCATATTTATATCAACTCCAATAACACTAGTTTTATGAAAATTTTGATATAGTGATGGATTATCTCTAAACAATATAAACTCATCCTCGTGTAATCGCCAATAAATATTATTATTGAAGCCAAGACTTCCTTTTTTATTTAAGTTTAATGATGCAAAAGTTGTTTTAGTTTTTTCAAATTGATTTGGATATTTAGTTGAATAAAAACTAAATGCACCAAAATCTTTTTTATTAATGCCAGCGTTAAAAGTTGTATTTATACTATTTATTTGAGATTTTGCTTGATAGAAAAAGTTTTTTAATGCATAATCAGTTCCTCTAATATATCCGTCGCTATTTTTATGTAGTAAATGAAAAATCTGCTTGACTTTATTATTTGAAATATTAAAATTCAGTTCGCCATGATTAAAGTTGTTCTGACCTTTTGATAAAATTATAGAATTTGAAACTTTTGTTTTGGTTATAATATTGATAACTCCACAATATGCATAATTTCCATAAATTCTTGTAGATCCGCCTGTTGAAATTTCTATTCTTTCAATTAATTCAGGAGAGATAGGTAAATTTAAATTATGATGGCCAGTTTGTGGATCGTTTAGTTTAATTCCATTTAGTAAAATTAAAGTTTGTTCAAAAGATCCACCTCTAATACTAATGTCTGATTGAATGCCTTGACCTCCACGTTCTCTGTTGTCAATATTTATAGCAAATTCTAAAATGTCACCAATTGTCTGATTTGCAGTGTTATTAATCTCATCACTATTTATTGTGTATACAATGCTTACATCGTTATTGTATTTTGATCTATTTGATGTTACTGTAACTTCATCAATATTTTGCTCTAATGTACTTTGTGCTGATGCTTTACTAAAAATAAATATTGCAAATACAGTTAATAGACTAGTTATTTTGATTTTCATCTTTTTCGATTTTAAATCCATTTGGATGGCCATAAATATACACTATTTCAATTGCATTAGACTTTGACATTATTCCTGGATTTATACCTAATTTATTTTTCGGAATTGGTTTATTTAATTTTGAATAATAATCTTTCCAAATTTTTAATATGTTTTCATCATCTGGATTTTCAAAGGTCATGGCCTTTGCTTTAAAAATCTCATCATCATTAAATGAATTGTATATTAATTCGGCACAATAAAATGAGTTATTTTCAAAAATAAATTCTTCATCATAATCATAACCAACTTTACTTAAGCAATAATTAATACTTTTATCTATTAAATACTGGTATTTTGGTTTGAGTCTACCAACTATTACTTTTGGGTTTCCATAATCATCTCTAGATCTGCTGAGAAAAGTATCTAATGGGGTTAGAATCACTTTTGGTGGAATGGCTTCAATAACTAATGTTTCTTCATCTTTATTAACAACCAAGCCAATATGAGATAAATCTGATTGCATATATCCGTCTGTAACAGCTTCAATAGCTGTGCAAAGTTCAGAGCTATCTAAATCTTGAAACAAAAAATCACCGTTTTGTAAATCAAAATTTGAGGAGCAAGATGTCAAGAAAATATAGAAAAGAAAATATTTTCTCATATCAATAATTTATTTACTCCGCTAAAATAATAATCTTATTATTTTGCATTTCTATAACACCACCATTGATTTCAAAAAGTTCGGTTTTGTTATTGCTGTCAATAACTCTAACATGGCCTTTTGTTAAGGTAGATATAATGGGAGCGTGATTATTCAAAACCTCAAATTTACCGTTTGTTCCTGGTAATTGAACTGAATTTACTTCGCCTTGAAATACTTTTTTCTCAGGTGTTATTAATTCTAGCAGCATAATTTTTATTTCGCTTCAGCTAACATTTTTTCTCCCTTCTCTTTAGCTTCCTCAATAGTTCCTACTAAGTTAAAGGCAGCTTCAGGGTACTGATCCATCTCGCCATCCATAATCATATTAAATCCTTTGATGGTATCTTGGATATCTACTAGTACTCCTTTAAGTCCAGTAAACTGCTCGGCCACGTGGAATGGCTGAGATAAGAAACGCTGTACACGTCTTGCTCTTGATACTGCTAACTTATCTTCGTCAGAAAGTTCTTCCATACCAAGAATAGCGATAATATCTTGTAACTCTTTGTAACGTTGTAATAGCATTTTTACCCTTTGTGCACAATCGTAATGCTCGTCACCAACAACATCTGGAGATAAAATTCTAGAGGTAGAATCTAGTGGATCTACCGCAGGATAGATACCTAACTCGGCAATCTTTCTAGAAAGTACTGTAGTTGCATCTAAGTGGGCAAAAGTAGTAGCAGGAGCAGGGTCAGTTAAATCATCTGCAGGAACATATACTGCTTGTACAGAAGTAATAGAACCATTTTTTGTTGAGGTGATACGCTCTTGCATCGTTCCCATTTCTGTGGCGAGAGTGGGCTGATAACCTACCGCCGATGGCATACGACCTAATAGTGCCGATACCTCAGAACCTGCTTGAGTAAATCTGAAGATGTTATCTACGAAAAATAAGACGTCACGTCCTTTACCTTGACCATCGCCATCACGGAAATACTCAGCTAATGTCAGTCCAGAAAGTGCTACTCGAGCACGTGCCCCTGGAGGTTCATTCATCTGTCCGAATACGAAAGAAGCTTTAGAGTTACCCATTTTAGAGTCATCAACTTTGGATAAATCCCAGCCGCCTTCTTCCATAGAGTGCATAAAGTCTTCACCATAATCAATAATACCAGACTCTAGCATCTCTCTTAATAAATCGTTTCCTTCACGAGTTCTTTCACCTACACCAGCAAATACGGATAAACCACCGTGTCCTTTGGCAATGTTGTTAATCAACTCTTGGATAAGTACGGTTTTACCAACACCAGCACCACCAAATAAACCAATTTTACCACCTTTAGCGTAAGGCTCTATTAAGTCAATTACTTTGATACCTGTGTACAGTACTTCTGTGGAAGTAGAAAGATCTTCAAATTTTGGTGCTTCACGGTGAATAGGAAGACCATTTTCTCTGTCAAGATTGTCCATGCCATCAATAGCATCGCCAATAACGTTGAATACACGACCTTTGATGTGCTCTCCAGCAGGCATTTTGATAGGTGCGCCAGTAGCTAACACTTCAACGCCTCTTTTAAGACCATCAGTTGAGTCCATAGAAATGGCACGAACAGTATCTTCTCCAATGTGTTGTTGGCACTCCAAAACAAGTTTAGTTCCGTTTTCTTTGACAATCTCTAATGAGTCGTATATATCAGGTAAACCTGCTTCGTTATTTTCAAAAGTAACATCGACTACAGGTCCGATGATTTGTGATATTTTACCTTTGTTTTGTGACATCTTGTTATTCTTAATTGTGTTAAAAAAAATGTATTTTTATGCGCATAAAATCTCGGCAAATTTAAGTGAAATAATTAGTTTGTCGCAAGGATTTGTTCAATAAATTAATTAGTACTTTTGAACAAGGTTTTAACATTCAAAACAGTACGTAAAATTTGAAGGTATATCATTCCATTTCTGACTTTCAAAATGTCAGTCGCCCTATCTTAACTACAGGAACTTTTGACGGAGTTCATTTTGGTCATAAAATTATTATCGACAGGCTTAAAGAAATCGCCAAAAATCAAAATGGTGAAACTGTTTTATTGACTTTTTCGCCTCACCCGAGAATGGTATTGTTTCCAGACGACCATAATTTGCAATTGATTAATACCTTAGACGAAAAAATAAAATTGTTAGAACAGGCTGGCATAGAACATTTGATAATTCATCCTTTTACTATGGCATTTTCTCGTACTACCTCTATGCAATTTGTTAGAGATATCATAGTCAATGAACTAAACACCCACAAACTTGTTATCGGTTACAATCACCATTTTGGTAGAAATCGAGAAGGATCTTTTGAGCACCTTAAGGAATATGCTCCATTATACGGTTTTGAGGTGGAAGAAATTTCAGCTCAATTGATAGACGATGTGAGCATTAGTTCTACTAAAATACGCAACTCTCTCTTGTCGGGAGATGTGTCCAAAGCCGCAGATTATTTGGGTTATAATTATCCTTTAAAGGGGCAAGTCATTGAAGGGCAACAGATTGGTAGAACACTTGGTTTTCCTACGGCCAATCTTAAGGTTTTAGATGGAAGTAAGCTTATTCCTAAAGATGGTGTTTATGCTGTCCATGTTGAGGTCAAACGACAAACTTTTAAGGGGATGATGAACATTGGAAATAATCCAAGTCTTATTTCGAAAAAACACAGTTTAGAAGTGCATATTTTTGATTTTGATTCGGATATTTATGATGAACAAATTGAGGTTCGCTTCATAAAACATATAAGAGAAGAAATTAGTTTTGATAATCTTGATGCTTTAAAAATACAGTTGGAACAAGATGAAGACACTGCAAAAGCTATTTTGAGTTAGATTTAAATTTTTGGAACTTAGAAATATGCTTATTTTGGAGTGTTGCCGATGCTAGGTTGATAAAATGTCTTACTCAAAGTATATTTCCCGCCACTAAAAACGCCCTTTGAGCAATATCAAAGGGCGTGTATTTTAAGTCCATTTAGTTTTAGAAGCTTAAGGACAGTCCTAATAGGAAGTTGCGTTTAGCTTGAGGGAAATACCCTGCCATATCATAACCACCCTCACTATTAGCTGTAACGTAAGGGTCGTCAGGTCGAGGGTCGTAGCCATCGGACTTAAAACGATAAACCCAAGCATTATTCACGTATTTTTCATCTAACAGGTTATTGACCTGAAGGCTAAGTCTTGCCGACTTAAACAGTTCACTTTCTATGTCCCATATTAGTCTAGCGTGATGAACCAAATAGGCGTCTAACTTACGTTCATCACTAGAAGTGTTATCTATAAATTGCTCGTCCACATATTTAGAGATGAATTGCAACTCTATATTATCTTTTAATTGGTAGTCCAGCTGACTAGCCCATATCATATCTGGTGAAAAAGCTATGCTTGTGTTGGAGTAGCTTTTACTTTCTTGCCCCCAAGTGTCCCAATTGTCCACGTATTCGGTATAGTGAGCGATGGTGTTTTCGCTAAAAGTAGCATTAGCAGACCAAGACCATTTTGGGTTGATTTTTACTCCAGCTTCTAATTCTATACCTTTTCTTTCGCTATAATCTACATTTTCTCTAGTATATGCTCCAACGTCATTAATTTTACCCGTTAATATCAATTGATTTTCATAAATCATGTAATAAGCGGTTGCCGAGAAGGCAAAATTAGAGTTTTCCATTTTATAGCCCACTTCGGTATCGTACAAGGTTTCGTGAAGTGGTCTGGAGTTAGGCGATGACTCGACAAAATCCGATCGATTTGGTTCTCTATTGGCAATGGCAAAGGAGGCGAAGGCAGAGCTTTTGTTATCAATTTGATAGTAGGCTCCAAACTTGGGGTTAAAAAACTCAAAATTGACCGTATCGTTGCGTTCTACTCCATTTTCGTCTTTGCCTAAAAAAGAGTAGTCAATTTGTCGGTGTTGCAAATCGGCATAAACGGTCACATCATCGCTGTATTGGTAATGACCTTTAGCATAAAGGTTGAAGTCTGTTTTTATACCATCGTTATCGTAATAGATGTGGTCAATTTGGCTGTTGCTAGCGTATTCTGCCCAACGCACTACGCCATAATGCCTACCTTCGTAAGTATTCCAACCACCACCTAAGGTGTAGTCTAATTTGTCTATTCTATTGTTGTAAGAAAATACAGCTCCATAAAAATCATTGTCTAGCCATTTTCTTCTAATGAGGTCGGTTTCAGTAAGGGTATCGTTCCCAACAATTACATTATTTAAACTATAATCGGCAAAGTCTTGCCCATTCTTATATTGTTCGTAATAACCTTCGCCGTGAGTGAAGTGTAAGCCTAAATTGAACGTTCCACTATTTGCTAATTGTTTGTTGTAATGTAACATATAGTGGTCTTGCCAATAGTTATCGGTTTCATTTTCATAGGTGTAAGAGTTATAGGTTCTCAAGCTATCGTCATCTAAATAGGATAGAGGCACACCATTCCAAGCCTGATAGGTTTTTTCTTTACCAGAAATTACGCTCAATTTTAGCACCTCATCAGTACCGTAGTAAGCTCCGGATAGGTACAGAGATTTTAAGTCAGAAGTGGCTCGGTCTATGTAGCCGTCAGAGCTGATTCTTGACAACCTACCATCTAGAGTAAATTTGTCAGCAAGTAGTCCTGTGCCAAATTCCACATTATTTTTGAGAGTACTGTATGAGCCTATGGTATTGCTAGTCGTGGCATAGGTTTTAGCTCTAAGCGATTGGGTTTTTAAATTGATA
>Ga0213866_10002831_pt1 | contig 12036 bp, 6 predicted proteins | sample PICome_11_FD_160079 | JGI IMG/M metagenome (GOLD analysis project Ga0213866, IMG submission 160079) | Coastal seawater microbial communities near Pivers Island, North Carolina, United States - PICO284 | ecosystem: Environmental > Aquatic > Marine > Coastal | place: USA: North Carolina... | reverse complement strand
GCGTGATCGTGTGCGTGGCCGTGTGCGTGATCGTGCGCGTGGTCGTGTGAGTGATCGTGTGAGTGATCGTGTGAGTGATCGTGTGAGTGATCGTGTGAGTGATCGTGTGAGTGATCGTGTGAGTGATCGTGTGAGTGGCCGCCGACGTGGCGTCCGAAAACATCGTGGTGATGGCCGGGGTCCGCTCCGACTCGACGCAGCAGAATGCCGAAGCCCATCGCGAAGATGATCGCGCCGACGCCGAAGAGAATAATCGAGCGCGCCGTGTTGAGGTTGTTCAGCTCAGGGTAGAACTCGCTCAGCAGCCAGAGCACGCCGAGAAAGAGGAAGACGCCGCTCGTGTGCGCAGCGGTCACCGTCACGCCGAGCGTGAGCGCATCACGTTTGCGGCCCTGCGTTCCGATCAGATAACTCGCCACCAAGGTCTTGCCGTGCCCCGGCTGGAGCGCATGCCAAGCGCCGAGCACGAAGGCCGCGAGCAGCGCGAGAATCATCTCCAGCCCGCCAGACTTGACGCGATTCATGATGTCCTGAATCTTGCGATCGTTCTCTTCGTTCGTCGTGCGCTCGCGTGATTCAAACTCCTCGCGAGCCTTGGCGATCCGCGCTTCTCGCTCGGCGTCGTCCGCGCTAGCACTCGGATTGGTCTCGGCAGAAGTGCCGTCTTCTTTGACGCCAGGCGCCTGCAAAATCTCAATGCCCGGCTTCTCAGGAATCGTGATGTCGAAGGAAATGCGATCGTAGCGACGGCCGCGCACAACGAGCTTGTCAAAGCGCGTGTCGAAGACGGGGTTGTCGCTGTAGCCTTGGCCATCGGGGAGGCGCAAGCGGGCGTTCATCTTGCCTGCGAGATTGCGCTGGGCCTGAATGCGCGCTTCGGCGTTGAAGAAGCGAATCTCGTGCTTGCCGGGGACGCTCAGCGCATCGAGCTTAGGGCTGCGCAGCACGAGCTCGTAGCCGATCAGGAAGTTGCCGACGCCTTCGATTTCGCTCGCTTCGTTGAGCTTGAAGACGAGCGAATCTTCGAGCGAGCCAGTCAGCGCGATGTCCTCGTCATCGAGCGAGAGCTGCGCGCTGGCGCTGACTTCGTTGAGATACTGCTGCAAACGCTCGCGGCGCTCGGCCTGGCTGATCTGGCCATCTGAATCGCGGTCAAGTCCAAGCTCGCCGTTGCGTTGCTCGTTGAGCGACGAAGCGATCGTGGAGTACTCGAAGCGGTAGGAGACGGTGATTTCGCGCTTCGTGGCATCGGCGAAGATGTTAATGAAGGGCTCGACTTCATCGAAGGGATGCGCTTGCAAGGCAGGCGCAAGAAGCAAGAGCGCGATCAGCGTACGCAGCAGAGAGATTCGCATGGCGGTGTCCTGTCGGCATCGGCTTGGCTATTCGTGTGCTTGCGACGCTGGCCGCGAGCGAAATGAGCGTACACCTTTTCGCAGCGCCGGGAAACGGGATGGATTCGGCGGGCTGTGATGTTGATGTCTGGCTTTGGCGATTCACCCGGAAGTTCAATGAACCCATTGGGGGTCTTGCCATTACCCACTTCTTTGAAAGCCCGGTAAGAACGAGAGATTTCGGGTCAGTGCTCCCTCGCTTGCGGGGGAGCTGGCGAGGCGCAGCCGAGACTGAGGGGGCCCGGGAGTGAGCACGCTTGCAAGGCAAGCTGCGCAACCCTTCGAAGCTCAGGGCAGGCTCCAGGGCCGACTCGCAGGAAGCGAAGCTTCCGAGAGGCGGTGCGCAGCGAACAAAAGCGCTGTGAGTCCATGTTGTTACTGCGTTTGAGAGCAGGGCAGCCCCCTCCGACTTCGACTCCTTCGGAGTCTCAGCCACCTCCGCCCGCTTCGCGGGGGAGGACTGAAGCAGAGGTGGGAGTAATGGCAAGATTGGGGGTGGGGCATGATGGTGTTGCAAGTAGGCCAACCTGAGAGCTGCTCTTGTCTTGAGCTTCGCCATCTTTCCATCGCTCGCGAGAGCGTGAAATCAGAACAAGGTGAGGTGAAACGAGAAAAGCGCGGACAGTTTGCACCGTCCGCGCTGATCTTATTCTTGCTCTCACGTTCCTTAGAACATGAAGCCGAAGCCGAGGCGCAGGGTGATGTCATCAAAGACCGTCAGGCCCAGATTGACCACAAACTTGCGCTTCGAGATGATCGTGCCACCGATGAGCAGGTTGACCGGCGGGCGGTTCGGCTCGATCACGGCGTTGTTATTGCCGGTCTCTAGCTTGCGATAGCCGGGATCGACAACCAAGCCAGCGTGACCAGAAACATTCAGCTCGCTGCCAAGATCAATCATCATGTAGGCGCCGAGCATGATTGGCACTGAAGCCGTAAGCAAGTCCCAGTCAGCTCCACCACCACTCAAGGAGTACTTTGAGTAGTTGAAGCCGGCGACTGCGAGCAGACCAATTTCAGTCTTTTCTTTGCGTTGGAGCGCATACTCAGCGCGCAGTGCGGTGCCGATTTCGAAACCCAAGTCCGTGTCGAGCGAGGCGTTGCCGAAGCTCATCTCGCCGAAACCGAACTCAAGGCTCACATCAAAGCCCATACGCAGGGGCGAGTCGCCACGCTCAAGCGTGTAGCCGTAGTTTGCGCCAAGCGCAAAGTACTCGAACTCGAACTCACTGCCCTTCGGCGGTTGAGCCGGCAGTCCATCAATCGTCAGCGTGTCATAAACGAATGAGGCTTTGCGATACTTCGCTGAACCACCAACCGTTCGAATAACACTACGGTCTTCGCGAGCGCGATCCTTCTCCGGAATGTTCTGCCCGTCTTCAAACGGCACGAAAGCGCCGAAAGAGCGAGCAAAAAGACTACGGACCTCAGCTTGCGCCGGGGCAGCAAGGAGGAGAAGCGCAAAAGCGAGTGCCGTCAAGGGGAGGAGAATACGCGCTTCCCACATACGAACCTTCATTGGAACTTCCTTTCGGCAAGTGCAATGTCCCGGCGAGGGGCTTACGCCGATAAGCCATACTTCTGGCACGCCATCTGGGGGGAAGGGCGATACCAACGCCTGAGTATGAGAGCGACAGCGCCATCCAAACCGAACGACACAGAGCATCATACTCATTAGCGAAAGTGCGTCTGACGTTAGCAACCTAGAGCGCGGAAGGGAATCGGAAATCACGACATGAAAACATGAGTGTGGCGTGACAAAATGCGCTTGGCCGCAGAAGGCTTGCACCTGTGCGGGTTCCAGCCCTCAGCGCGTGAATTTTTGGCGCTAATCTTGTGGAAAAGGTCGACCAGACTCACCATCTGTTGGGGGCTGGGCCTGCTCTCCTGGGAGCGGCTGGACCACTTTGAGCTCAACTTTCCCCTCAAACTCGGCCTCATCCTTGATCTCAAGCTTGCCGGAGAGCATCTGGCCTTCAATTGAAGTGCGGAAGCTCCACAAGCCAGCGCTCACATCCTTCAGAATCAGCGCACCCTCTGCGTTCGTGGTGAGCGAGCGAGGGGAGCCGCGCCCGCTGGGGGGCGAAGCGAAAAGCGCCGTGCTGGTGAGCTTTGTGTTGTCGCGATAGATCGTGAGCGTCGCCGTCAGCAGCGCGGGAATCTCAACCAGCGCTTCGGTCGTCTTGCCCGCAACAAGCGTGATGCTTTGCAGTTCGCCCTCTTCGTGCGGCGCGTAAACATCGCGGGTATCTACTTCATCTCGCGACGCCCAGATCGCGTAGTTGCCCGGCGAGAGCGCGTCGAGCGTGATCGTGCCGTCATCGCCACTGGCCAGCACCATGCCGGGGTCAGGCGCAAGTCCTGATCTCACCAGCGCAATTCGAGCACCCGCCACGGCGTTGTTGCGCGAGTTGCGGATGTAGATTTTCAGCCCGGCGATTTGCTCGAACTTCAGCGTGATTGTTTCCCGCGAGTTGCCCCGCGCCACGTTGACCGACTGCTCGACCGCCTGAAAGCGATGGCGCGCGATCACGACAAAGGTGCCGGAGCCAACGCCCGTCATCAGAAAGCTGCCATCTTCAGCGCTCGTTGCGTAGCTGATCGGGTCAATGTCGCCACCTCCAACGATGCGGCCGGGAACCGGATTGTCTGGCGCGCGATCAGGGCGGAAGGTGCCACCCATCCTGCGGAACTTCTCGATGGTCTTGAGCCGCGTCCGCGCATCGGGCGAGAAGAGCTGCACGCTAGCGCCTGCGATCGGCTGGTCGTCGGGGCCAATCACGCGCCCTCTCAGCGTTCCCAGCGGATTGAGCGCCACCTGACCCATCAGGTTGACCTTGCCCGCGGAGACGGTGACCGTCGCGAGGGTTTCGTCGTAGCCATCGGCGAAGACCTTCACCGTGTACTCGCCTGCCGGCAGCATGCCGACGTTGAAGCGGCCCTCGCGCTGGTGATTGGCGAGAGGACGGGTAAGCGAGGCACCGCTAGCGGTATCAGCCTTGCGCTGCGTGTTGATCTGGTAGTCGACGATGGGCAGGCCGGTCGTAGCGTCGATCACCTGACCTTGGACTGCGCCGAAGCTATCGCTCTTGCTGCGTAGCGTGATGTCCGCGCCGGGGTAGACGGTCATCACCGTATCGGCGCTCGTGATGACTTCGCTGTTGTTGTAGATGCCGTTCACGGTGTAGGCCTGATTCGGCAGGTCGTAGAAGTAGAAGCGACCTTCGAGATCCGTGTAGGTCGAGCGCGTCAACGCCTTGCCATCCGCATCGCGTTGCGTGCCTTGCACAGTCACCCTCACACCCGCGATGCGATTCAGCGCGCCGTCTAGGCAAGTGCCGCGCAGCCAGTTGCTATCGCTCAGCGTGATGTTGTATTTCTCTGTGTGGGGAAGCTCGAGCGTGCCGTAGTGGGCGCCGCGCTCAGCCGCGAATGCTTCGATGGTGTAGCGCCCGGGGCGCAGATCGGCTGCATCGAAAAGGAAGGAGCCCAGACTGTCCGTGCGAATCTCGTGGCGCAGGGCGCGCTGGAACCCGCCCCCATCGGCGTTGCGCTCTTCTGCCGTGCGAGCGAGGGATTGCAGCGTGATCAGGCAGTCGTCAACCGGATTGCCTCGCGCATCGCGGACCTCGCCAGCGAGCTCCATGCGTGGCGTCAATCGCTGGTCGCCAAGCGTGTTTTCGATAGATGGCGCAAGCTTGATGTCGTTGCGCTGAAAGGGGAGGTAGCCCTGCGCTTCGATGCTCAGCAGAAAGCTCGGCATCTCGTTCAGCACCGCGCTGACCTTCACCTTGTGGGCTTCCGCTGCATCAATCAGGCCGGAGAGCACATCGAAGTGAAAGGTTCCGTCGCTTTGACTGACCGCGTCGGCACCCAAGCTGAAGCTCAAATTATTGCAGCGGAAGGTGATGGTCGCGCCGGCGATCGGGCGCTGATAGAGATCGACCACGCGGCCACTGACGCTCGTGCCTTCGGGCGCAACTGCTGCTGGCGTGAAGATCTCAGTCGGGATTTGTTCCACGGGGCCGACGGGATCTGGAATCAGCTTGTCGGGGTCGGTCGGCTCGGGGCCATTTGAGATTTCGTAAGCGATGACTGCACCGACGCCAATCAGCGCGATTAGCAGTGGAAGCAGGATCTTCTTATTCATTGAAGGTGAGTCTCCGAGGAGGATAGGTTTGCACGTTACGCCAAGCTTATTGTGCCAAGTCTTGCTGCTCCCTGCACGCTCAGGATGCGCGGCGACTGATGGGTTGCCCTCGCGCCCTGCGCTGATACAATTTGTCGAGCTTAGAGATTCGGCTGGAAGTATCAGCCGACACGGTGCAATGCACCATCAAGCAGGAGAGGCCATGAATATTCCCTCGCTTAGCGGTAGTGATCTCGCTACGGCTGCCACAAATTTCAAGCAGGCGGAGCTTTCGCAGAACCTCGGAATCGAGCTTTTGCGCAAATCGATCGCAGTAGCCAAAGAGCAAAGCGCCGGGCTTTTGGGGTTGTTGAACCCCGAGCATCTGGGCCAGCACTTTGATGGCCGCGCATAGTTCATGTTGATCTTCGCTGATCCTGTGAAAGGGATTGCCAAGCGCGTATCACTTCGTAGTGTGCGTCGCTCAGTTCGCTTGCGGGCTAGCTGCTCGATCTCGGAGGAGTGGCAGAGTGGTCGATTGCGGTAGTTTTGAAAACTACTGATCCTCACGGATCCGGGGGTTCGAATCCCTCCTCCTCCGCCATCTATTTTTGGTTTACATCATCGTGTTTGGATAGCGTTTCGCCCTTCTCGCGCTCATGCGAGCGAGGGGATTCAGGATTTAACGCAAAGACGCTGAGGTCGCAAAGGATCGCAAAGCGCTTCGCGTTGCAGCGGGCATTTGCGTAGCGGCAGCGCTTTTTCCTGGGCAGTCGCGCAGGAGAGGTTTGGATGCTCGCAGGCGATTGCGATGTGCTTATGTGATGCGCAGGCTTACTCGTGACTGCGGTCATCACTCGATTTCGGAGAAGAACGAGTGATCGCGCAGTGGCGCAGTGCCGCTGAGCCTCGCGGATTGCGCGAGACTGCTCTAGAGTCAGCGGCTCTTCAGCATCACGTTAGATGCTTCATTCAATCTTTGAGAATCAAAGCCGTTCGCAGGCGCGTCGCTGAGAGTTCGAAGCGATTTGCGCGAGGGCATAGCGCGCTAGCCGCCAGGCCCTGCGTCTCAGCGCCTCTGCGCGAGCATCTTCATCTCCGAGATCTAGCCACGCCGCTGAACACCAATGAGCAAATGCGCAAAGGGAAAGGCCGGGGGTGGCCTTTCCCTTCACGTGTGCCCCGGCACGAAACCGGCATGGGGAATGCGAGGAATGGTTTCGCGGGCGGGACTGGGCACTCGTATGCGCTAGTCAGCGCCGGGCGCGCTTGGCTCGCGCTCTTGGGGAATGGTGTTGAGCAGGCTTTGCAGGCTGGCGCGCGCCCACTCACGTTTGCTCTCAGGGACCGAATAGATCGCCTCCTTGCTCGCTTCGTCGATCACCAGGTTGAGCGAGAGACTGCGAGTAGCAGCTTGCACCAGCAGCTTGGGATCTGCGTTGCCGATCGAGATCTTGTCGCTGATGGTCGGCTCTAGCACATCGATTCGCTCGATGATCTCAAGGATGCGGCGCACGTTGCAGGCGAAGTCTGTGATGATGTAGCTGTCCGCGACTTCTCCCCGACGCGATTGCGTGGGGATGAACATGCCGCTGTGCCGCGTGAGCAGGTTCTGCGCGCTAACGCGGAAGTAGTCCGGCGCGATGTACTTGAGCCTGCCCACAAAACGCACGTACTGCCATGCGGGCTGATCGGCGATCGTCTCGGCATCCACAACTGGCGCGGGCAGCGTGCCAGCTTCGCTCGCATCAACGATGTGCAGTACGCCATCCACTTCAATCGCCACGCTCTGCACGCGGCTAAGCATGCTTTGCATCAGTTGCAGCGCGTCAATGCGGGTGGATTTGGCGGGCGTCGGCACGCTGGTGGCATAGCCGAGCAACCCGCTGCGGTTCTGCATCACGGCGGGAAGGGCGCGAGCTTCGCAGTAAAGGTTCACGACGGTCGCTAGATCAAGCGTGCCGCCTTTGGTGATGACGAACGCTGGCGCATCAGCGCTTGAGCTTTCGGCGACGCCGATCTGCGCTGAGTCCTTGCTGGCATCAGATGCGCCATTGGCAGCTAGGGCCTTTGCTGGATCGGCGCTTTGCGAGACCAAAAGGGCGAGCGCGCTAAGAGCAGCCACGATGGCGATGCTCCACGTGACTCGAAGGCATTGTTGAATTCGTGAACGCTGGAACAGACGCATGGTCTTCCTCCATAAGCGGGGTGGACGAGATGGGTGATGCTCGCTTGCTTGCGAGATGGGTGTGTAACGCCAGGCGTGTGCAGCCGTTGGTGCGCGAATAGCCGCGAATTGCGCGTGCAAGAATGACATGGCGTTCAGCCAAGCGTGGGGGCGGGCCTGCCGTCTGAATGGCATGAAAACTTAGGCGTATAAAAAGTGAGGGAGTGCGCAAAGCCTTCCCAATTTGCCCGCTTTAACGCCAACAAGCCCCGCGATGCGAGGCTTGTTGAAGCTGACCTATCTCGTTAAGGCGGACAGCGCCCCGGATTCCCGCGGGACGCTGCGCACTAAGGTGAGATAGGTTGGTGGGTCGGATGCGACTCATGACAGGGGGGGAATGGAGTCGCGGCGAGATTCATTGCTTCTTCCTTTTCGGGGTTCAGCAGTTCCAGTTGGTTGTTCGCGAAGCCCGTCCTTCGCTTGCACCATTAGAACGCATTTCTCCCCCTAGTATATTCCAAAAAGCAGAATTAGTAATGAAAAACTTAGCGAATAGGAGACTAAAGTTCCTGCCGTGTGCCTGATTATGCAGGAAGCGACAGATTCGATCTCTCCCCGAAAGCCCACACTTTATCAGGGATTCTCGGAATAGACGGCGCTCTCGGCTCACAAGCGCTTGTGTCACGAGAATAGAACACGGTGTACAGTCGGCGACCATCACTCCGCAACAACGTGTATCGATTCACGTCACAGGCCGTCGCCTTCCGCGCCACAGCCTGCTAAGCTCGACCTGCTCGTAGGGAACCTCGTGAGGACCTAGCCATGAAACTCAGCATCTACCTCGTGCTCGTAACATCTGCGCTCGCAAGCGTCGTCTTGACCGTCTCGGCTGGTTGCGACGATTTGGGCGACTGTTGGGGGAGGGGTGGCTCCACACTGGTGGAGCGCGCGGAAAACGACGTTGCCTTCAGCTTCGTCGAGCCGGACCTCGCCGCAACGCGCGTCGGCGACTGGAACCTCGGTTCATGCGTGCTGCTGGAAACTCATTTCGGGCTTTTTTACATGCAACGCGCCACTGGAAATCTCTACCACGCGCCGCTGGATCAACCGGGCAGCCTTTCTTTGATGCTCGCCCAGAACGAATGGATTGGATCGCCGTTGGTGAGCGCCGCAGATGGAGGCGTGCGCGACTTCAAGCGCATCCCTTCCAATCTTTCAACGCCCGACCAAGCGCTTGCGGTTGTGGCCTTGCAAAACCCCTTCCGCCAAATGGTCGTGAGAATTGACCTCTTCGCTCCCTTCCGCACGCAGATCATCCTTGATGATTTGCCAGCAGCGCTAACCCATAACGGGGGCGGGCTAGAGGTCTTCGAAGATGGAACCTTTGCCGTGGCGATCGGCGACTTGGGTGATCCGGCTCAAGCAGCGCAAGATGGAGAGCTAAGCGGTCGCGTGCTGCGATTCACGCTGGATGGGCAAGTCCCCGCCGACAATCCCAATCCTGGCTCGCCCGAGTTCGCTCGTGGGCTGGCGAATCCTTGCGCGATTGAGCGCTTTCACTATCGCCGCGATCCAAGCACCACGCCTGCGGGTGTCGAGTTCGAGCTGCTGGAGTGGGTGATCTACGATCAAGCCGGGCCAGCCACTACGAAACTCTTGGTGCTGGAAGAGAGCGCTGACTATGCAATTGCCACGACTCCGGCAAACTCAGAGCTCTTCATTGCTGAGCTCGCCGGTCACGTCCGCGGGTCCGCTTACAAGCTCGCAATGACTTTCCAAAACCTCATCTACGACGAAAGCTTTGAGCGCGCTCTCTTCTTTGCTGATTCGCAGGGGGGAACGATCCACCGTGCGCAGCTATCGAGGGGATACCTCTTCGAGATCGGCGAGAGCACACTCAGTGCTGAGTTGGCGCAGCTCCCCTCTGGCGCGGGGCTCTTTATGCTTGCGGAGTCTGATAGAGGAGTGCTGCTCTACACCAGCGCTGGCTTGTTTGAGTTGACGCGCGAGTGGCGCGAAGATCGTGTGGTGTCGACGGCAAGCGGTGGCTGCTACTGATGAAGCAGGGCTTTCGCCCCGTAGCCAGAGCTTTGCGTTCCTCGAATGCCTCACTCACGGGTGCGTTCAGCGTCGTCCAGTCCAAAGAACCGGCACGAATGCCGGTTCCACTACGAACACTGCCCGCTTGAGCATCTCGCTTCAAGCGGGCAGGTGTGTGGTCGGGGCGAGAGGATTTGAACCTCCGGCATCTACGTCCCAAACGTAGCGCTCTACCAGGCTGAGCTACGCCCCGATGGGGAATTGCGCGGCGCGCATGATAGATGGGCAGCCCTTGCGCGCAACCCACCGATTCGCCTTATTCCTCTTCGGCGTTCTTGCGCATGTCATCTAGCGGATCGTAGTCGCCCTGAATCGCATTGAAGAGGGTCAAGAGGCAATCGAACTCCTGCTCGGTCATTTCCGGCTTCATCGCAGCAAGCTTGATCATTGCGGGAATCACCGCGTCGCTGGCCCTTACGTACCACGTGCGGTCGTCGTCGCTGTAGGGCAAAACGCCGACCAGTCGCTCTTGTTCGTTGCCCTTGATCCAAATCTGAAGCTCGCTTGAGAACTGAAACGAAACACGAGTGCGGCTGAGCGAATTCAAGCTCTCCTTGGCCCACAGGGTTTTCGAAGGTTCGGTCACGGTTGACTTCGGATCTGCCGTGTAGCGCTCGACGAAGATCCATTGAGGCTCGCTTTCAGCGTCAGGCTTCGCGTAGATCCACTCAGGGTTCGGCCCACGAGCATGATGCTGTGGTGCTTGATACCAGTGATAGGCATGCCACGTATCGTGCTCCGGCTTGGCCAAGGGCTCGTACTTTTCGCTTTGCCCTCCCGGCGGGATCACGTTCGCGGTTCTGAAAGTGCGCACGCGCTCGCCCGCTGCTGCGAATGGGCGATCTTCGCGCACGTTGCCGCTAGGACGCTCATCTTCCGGCGCGTCAGGTGCATCGAACTTGCGCGGATCTTTGAGCGTCCAGTCGCCCTCTGGCTTGAGCTCACTGTAGGGGAAGACATCAATGTAGGCGCCGCCTGCATGCTTCTTGGCTTTGGGGAGCATGGTGGCCCAGCCGCGCTGGTCGTAGAACTTCTTGGTGATCTTTTCGAAGCGGGAGCTATCGCGGTAGATGTGCACGTCGTGAGACGTCCGCTCTGCTCCTTTCACACCAGCTTTGAGCAGCACCAGCGTTAAGGGGTAGAGCTCGTCGATCGTCATGTCGCGCTTGAAGTTCAAGAGGTGGCGAGCAGTCTCATACAGCGCTTCATCTTCAACCCTTGCTCCAATGTGGACGTACTGATGCACCGACTGCCCGACGAGATGAGATGCTGGATGTTGGCTCGGGCCTTCTTCGGGCGCATGAGCGATGAGCTGATCGAGCATGACGAAGCGGATGGAGAGCGTGCAGGAAGTCTTCGAATCGCGGATGTCTTCCGCATCCATCCACTCCAGCTCGAATTCAGTGGGATCTTTCTCCGCTAGCGCCTCGTTCGCCTTCTTCTCTTTCTCAAAGCTTGCGTAAGCCTCGCCTTCCACGCGAATCGTGAGGTGCTCGCCTAGCTTCGCCTGACGAATCTCCTCTTCGCCTGCGATTGCTTCAGTGTTGTCGAAGCTCTCGACGTCAGGGAATTCCTCGGTCTCGTCACTCGTTGGCGTGGTCCAGCGCAAGGCGTCCAAACGCACAATCGTGCGGTGCTCGAAAGTCCAAGGCTCGGACTGAGCCTCTTCCTGATCCGAAGCACTTGCTGCGCTCACTGCATCATCCACGGAGAGCGCCATCAGCGGCAGGAGGAGGCCGAGCACGATGATCACGCGGCTAGCGCAGCGCAGAAGATTGGTGGCGTGGCTGGGTGGAGTCATGTCGTCATCTCGTTTCGTCAAAGCGTCTCAGTGCAGCTCAATCCTAGTGCGGAGATCGATCGAGCGCCATTCCACAGGGCCAGCGGGTTTGGAATGCTCGCGCGAGAGGAGTTCTCGATTTCGATTCGCCGCCGTCATCCCGACTGGAGCCGAAGGCGGAAGGGAGGGATCCATTCTCAAAGGACTGAGCTAGGGGAAAGATCAGACTTGTATGAGTTTGCTTTCCTCGGCGTGCGCCGTCATTCCGACCGCCGCTAATCACACGCCCCACGATTGCCCACAGAATGCTGCGCGACGAGCGATACGTGTGCAAAGAAACGTGCTCTCAGATCCAGCCAATCCACTTGCAAGCATCTGGGAGACTGCTTCTTTGAATTCAGATTGAGAGCAAGCCGCGCAACTCGCTGCGCCCTCGCGCTGAGTCAATCGAGTAGGTCTCTCGCGC
>Ga0213866_10002829_pt1 | contig 12054 bp, 10 predicted proteins | sample PICome_11_FD_160079 | JGI IMG/M metagenome (GOLD analysis project Ga0213866, IMG submission 160079) | Coastal seawater microbial communities near Pivers Island, North Carolina, United States - PICO284 | ecosystem: Environmental > Aquatic > Marine > Coastal | place: USA: North Carolina... | reverse complement strand
GGCCTTCTTGTTATCTTTGGACAGCATAGCATCGTTGTGTACCAAGGAGCAGAAGCACCAGCAACGATGTCACTGTCAGATACAGTAGCTGGCGTTGGTTGTGTTGATCGTGACACTGTACAGCATACAGGCACTGACGTGTTGTTCTTGTCACACACGGGTCTACGTAGCTTTGGTAGAACAATACAACAAAAGTCAATGCCGTTAAGCACACTGTCAAAGACAATAACAAAAGACTTGATTAGTCTAATACAAAACGAAAGTAGTTTTTACCGTAGCGTCTACAGCCCAGAAGAAAACTTCTACTTGTTAACGTTTGTAGGGCAGTCTACTACGTACTGCTTTGACCTTAGAGGTGCCTTAGAAGATGGATCACTTAGGGTAACACGTTGGCCCTCTTCTGTGTTTAGTGCTTATGAGCGTACGCAAAGTGGTACGTTGTACGTAGGTAGCGATCAAGGTATTAGTGAGTACAAAGACTATCAAGACAACGGTGAGTCATACAGATTTAAGTACTACAGCCCTAGTTTAACATTTGGTGACGCATCAAAGCTTAAGTTTATTAAGAAGATCAAACCTACTATTGTTGGTGCTAGTGGTGAAATAGCGTCAATTAAATTTGCTTATGACTTTGACGAGACGTACAGAAGTGTAGCTTTTAACATACCTTCTGCTGGTACTGGTGCTGAGTTTAACGTAGCTCAGTTTAACATTGACGAGTACTCAGGTACTACACAGCAAGTAGTACGTAAAGCACTTAACGCAACAGGCAGTGGAGCTACTGTTGTTGTTGGCTTAGAAGCTGACATTGACGGCTCTCCCCTTTCACTACAAGAAATTAACATATTAGCCTTGGTAGGCAAAACGGTTTAACACTGGAGATTTACAATGGATGAAGACGTAATAGGAACAGAAGAAGTCTTTGGTATGTTGGGTGACGAAGAGTCTACCTTAGATCAATTCTTAGGCGGTTTAGGCGGCTTTCTAGAAGGTGGTGGTGCTCAAGGTCTAGCAGGTATAGGTCTTCTGTTAAATGCTTATAACCGTCTAGGTGGCATAGGTGAGCAGGGACTTCAACTAGGTCAGGACTTAGCTACAACCCAGATGGAACAAGCAGCGTTCAGGCCGTACACTGTGACTACTTCTACTGGTGGACAGTTTGGTACTCAGATTGATCCTACTACTGGTCAATTGTCTACTACTATGGCTATGTCACCTCAAGAACAAGCACTGCAACAGCGGTTGTTTGGTGGGGCAGGTCAGTTCTATGACCAAGCTGCTATGCCTACAGGTGCTCGTGAACAGGCCATCTTTGAACGTATGAGAGCTACAATGACTCCTGAAGAGGAGCGTCAGCGTCTTGCGTTAGAAGAGAGACTAGCTGCACAAGGCCGCTTAGGTGTACGTACAGCACAGTTTGGTGGTGCTCCTGAGCAGTTTGCATTGGCACAAGCGCAGGAAGAAGCACGTAACAGAGCTATGCTAGGCGCTATGCAACAGGCTCAGGCTGAACAACGGCAACAAGCTGCGCTGGGTCAACAGTACTTAGGTGCTAGTTACATGCCGCAACAGCAAATGTTAGCTGCTTTCCAACCCGGTCAGACTGCGGCAGGTGCTGCACAGCAAGCTCAGTTGTACGGCACAGGTTTGTTTGGTGAAGCTACTGCTTCTGGTATTGACGCATTGTTGGCTTCAGGTCTTGGACAGGCTAACCTGATGGGTGAAGCAGGTACTGGTTTGTTGTCAGGCTTGTTTGGCGCTAGGTCATCAACAGCAACTAACCCTTTTTCCTTTCTTAGTAGACTAGGAGGAGACGAATAATGGCTAGATTTGGTAGAGGATTTTTACAAGCAGCAACACAGCCTAGCTTTGGTAAAGGGTTGTTTACTGTGGGTCAGCAAATAGGGGCTGCTCCTGCCTTACAAGAGCAAAAAAAAATGTTTTCTGGTTTGGATTTAAACACACCAGAAGGCCTTAATCAACTTTCAAAGCTTTATCAAACACAAGGTAAATACTCCGAAGCTATGCAAGCGGCTTCAGCTTCTAGAGACTTAACAAAACAGATTCAAACTACATCTGCTATTGAAGGTTTAAGATCTAACATTATAGAAAGGGCAGAAAAACTAAAGGGTTTTGAAAACCTAGCAACCACTGCTGCTAATGCGTCTCCACAACAACTTGAGCAAATGCGTCAAACAGTTTTAGCTGAAGAAACTAGACTTCAACAAAATAGAGAGTTAATAGACACCAGTACAGCGGCGGCTACAAACTTAGGCATATCTGAAGACATGATAAGGGTGTTCGCCGATGATGGAGAAGGTCTTCAAGCTTTAGTTCAAAACGTAGCTGAAACAAAAGCTGCTAATGCTTTAGAAAAAGCAGGTGAAAAAGCAACGGCAAAAGCTTTGTCTGGTAGAGCAATAAAATATAATGCCCCTCAAGAACTTATTGACGACATTAACGAAGGTTTTTACAACGACAAACCTTTAGAAGCTTTGGCAGCAATGAGAGGTGAAGATTCTAAAAACGAAAGCTACCAAAACGCAGAAACAGGTGAAGTTTTTATGCTGGCTACAAAAGGCGCTAAAGTCTTTAAAGACGGTAAATGGGCTTTACCTAGTGAATTGGGTTTGATAGCAGCACCTAAAGTTACTGCTGAAGGTTCAGTTCCTAAGTTTAGACCAGAAAACAGATCAACAACTTTCTTAGGTTTTGCTGCTGGAGCCACAGACCGTTTTATCAATGAACTAGACACGTTTGGTAACCTACAAGGAGATGTTTTGCTTTCTGGAGTTTCTCCTATAACAACAGACACGACCGAAGCCTTAGACGCTTATAGGGCCTTTACTAGAGAAGCTTTGGTTCGTTTTACTTCAGGCGCTGCAGTTCCTGAGGCTGAGATAAAAAGGTATACCGACATGGTTAATATAACAAGTAAAGATCTTTTTTCTCCTAAAGCAATGGTCCATAAAATTATTGCTGCTGCTGCCTTAACCAGCATAAACGCTAAACAAACTGCTGGAGAAATTTCTGCTTCAGAAGCTAGAATACTGGCTCTTGAAGCAGGAAGCATGACGCTAACTGATGAAGACTATGATTTACTCAGGAGTGATAGACCGGGAAGCATGAAAAAAGTAGTTAAGAAGTACACTGACCCTCTTTTAGGCAACGATTCTAGTACTGAAACAGACCCAGTAAGTTCAATCCTTGATAAGTATAATTTCTAACAGGACAAAACATGGCTACTAAAAAAGAACTAGAGAATGGGATACAGCGTCTTGACTCTATGATTCAAGCTGAAACAGATCCTGTAAAGAAACAACAGATGCTCGATGATTTGTCTGTTCTTGCTGCAGAGTACAGAGGATTGTCAGGACAACCGCTTGAAGAAAAGCCTGAAGTAGAAGAACTTCGTGCTAAAAAGACAGACCTTGCAGGACTAGCTAACGCTATAGCTTCAGGCGTAAACAGAGGCGTTTTGTCACTTGCGGACTTGCCTTTTGACGTGGTTAATGCTGGACTACAAGCATTTGGCTTGCCTACAGGAGAAACGCCTAGTCAAGCTTTAGACCGTCTTTCAGAAAAGGTGTTTGGTCTACCTTTAACAACTTCTCCTTATGTAGACAGCCCTGCAGAACGTATGGTTCAAACAACGGCTGAGTACGCTGGTGGGGGCTTTGGGTACGGGGCTGCCGCTAGAGAGGCAGGACAAAGGTACTTAGCTAGTAGAATGCCTAAAGGTGCTCCTGATACTGTACTAGAGTCAATGGCTAGAACAGCGGCTACTCCCGGTGCTGTAGGTTTGGAAACCGCAGTATCAACTGCTGCTGGGGTTCCTGCTGCTTTTGCTAGGGAAGCAGGAGCAGGGCCTCTGGGAGAAATGGGAGCGTCCTTTGCTGGTGGTGTTGCTCCTTCGCTTGTTGTTACTGGAACTAAAGCATTTTCAGATGTTGCTAGTCAGTTTACTAGGTCAGGAGCGGAACTTCGTGTAGGTAAGGTTTTTTCTGAAGAGGCTCAGGATTTAAATCAAGCTATAGAAAATTTAAGCACTAACCAGCTTGTTGTAGAGTCTGCCCTTCCTGCAGGAACTCAAGTAGACGCTGCAAGACTCACGGAAGACCCCGGTGTTATGAGAGTGTTTTCAGCGGCTGCTGCTAATGACGCTAACATTCACAATATCTTAGGGCGTAATCAAGATCAAGTATCGGAAGGTATCATAGATCAACTAGATGCTTCTGCTGCTGGAGATACTGCAACTTTTCTTTCTACTCTTAATTCAAGAACTAATGATTGGATAAAAAGGCTAGAAGACGAAATAGACTTGGCTAGAAATCAGGCAGACAAAATAGAACAGAGAGTAGTACCCAGAAGGGACGGTTCCCCTGTAACTATGGATCAATTAGGCATAGATTTTACTAACGCTTTGGAAAAAAGCTATAGAAGAGCTAAAGACTATGAACGTCAAATGTGGGCCACTGTAGACAAACACGTTAAGATGGACGCAAAGCGATTTAGACTAATGGGTTTGCGTTTAAGAAATCAAATGTTGCGTGAAGGTTTTAGTGACAAAAGTTTTGCTGGTATGTTTGGCGACGACGAGATCATGCGTTTTGGTAAGCAGATTAAGCAAGACGATGGTACTTTAAAAAAATCCCCTGATTCCAGAGATAGCTTTGAAGCTTTACAAAGATATCGTTCTAGGCTTTTGGCAGCTAAAAGAGAGGCTGTAAAGAATGGTGACAAGGAAACTGTTGCTGCTTTGTCTAGACTTGATGACCTTGTTAATGACTTCATTGACTCAGGTCCTAATGCGGAGTCTTACAGAGCTGCTACTGAAGTTACTCGTACAATTAACCAGAACTACAACAGAGGTAAGCTAGGTAAGTACTTAAATTTAGACGCTCAGGGGGATCGTAGGATTGATCCTGAAGTTGCTTTAAATACTATTGTATCTTCCGGAGCAAATGTCGGTCAGGTAAGAAGAGCATTAGAAGCAGAGCAACAAGGAATAGAGGGTATTCCTCCTGCTAGAGGTCTTAGAAAGCCTATTGAAGAAGCTTTAATTCTAAAGTTTCCTTTTGAGGGTACTGAAAAACAAAGAAAAAAGTTTTTTGAGTCTTATGGTCCTACCTTACGACGCTTCCCTACTTTAGCAAGAGACTTAAATGCTATTGACGTAGAAATAAACACTTTAGCTCAACATCGTTCTAGCTTAGAAGGCCGTCTTGCAACAAAGATGGACGAAGACGTTGTAGGAGTATCGGCGTTACTAGGGGCAGACCCTGATGATGTTTATGCAACTCTTAAAAAACTAAATAGGGCAGACCTTAAAAATGTTAATAACATAGCTATTCAAGAAGGTGTAGAGCAAGGGCTTCAAACTATTTATATTAGGCAAATCGTAGATGCGTTAAGACCTACTGTAGCTTCAAGGGACATACCCGGAGGCACTGCTTCTTTGTCTAAAATACTAAGGGGTGACAAACACCTAGCTAGGGCTTTCACAGACGTACTAACTGCGGAGCAAAGAAAAGCTTTAGTTAATTTAGACAAAACAAGCACCCTTGCTGCAAGAAGTTTGGAAAAGGGGGGCCGATCAGTTAAAGCAGAACAACTCTCTAAATCAACAACACCTATTCAAGTAACAGCTAGATTCCTTGGTGTAAAAACAGCAGGGGCTGTAGGACCTTCCGGTGCTGCTTCTTTGCAGTTTGCCTCTACATTATCAAACGTGTTTACTAAAATTTTTGATGTTCTTCCTGCTGTACAAAGCAGGGCAGTGTTAACGAGGGCTGTAACTGATCCTGAATACTTAAAAACAATACTTCAACTTAATGCTGTTGGGGCTGTTGACAGTGCTACAGCATCACGTAAGTTGGGGGAAATGGAGACTTTCTTACGTAGGTCAGGAATACGTGCTGGACAAGAATTACAGAGGATTTATAAAGAAGAACAGAGACGCCAGCAGGAGCAAAATAATGGACAATAAACAAAAGTCAAAGAAACTCATGGACTATGAGTTGATGATGGACGTGTTTAATCGTGTTCCTGCTGAAGCACGTCCGGGTGGTAAGTACGGTCTAATTGCTGGCTTTGGTTATGCTGGTGACTATCCTACTAAAGGTGACGTTACTACACCTCGTCAGTTTGGGCAACAAGACGCAGTAATGAGTATGTTCAATCTTGTTCCTAAGATGAAGAAAGGAAACAGAAGAGTAGCTGGTTTTTATACCCCTCCTAACATGGACGTGTCAAGAAAGCCATACACAAGCGAAACTCTTTTTCCAATGGGGCCTGTAGAAACTGACAATGTTTACTATCAAGACATACTAGATCCAAAAGAATTAAAAAAAGTCAGGAACACTCCCGACACGACAATAATGCACGAGTTTTACCATAGAGGGGCAGCTAAACTGCCTTTAAGTGAATTAGCTGAGTTTGCAGAAAAGAAAGGGGACGACAGATCTGCTAAAGTTTTTAGATCAATGAAAGGAGCTAAAGGACAACACTTTTATCTAAAAACTCTTGATGAGTACATAAACTCAGGAGGTGACGAAGACAGGTTGTCTCGACTTACGAAAGAAAAATTAGAAGTTATAGAAGATGTTAACAATGTTATCAGGGAATTTATGACGCCTGAGAAACAAAAAGAGTTAGGACTTCGTATGCCTCTTAAGGAATCTAAACCTAAGAAGAAAGGTTTATTTGATAGGTTTCTTAAATAAAAAAGGGGCCTAAGCCCCTAGTGTTATAACTCACAGTTATTACCTGTACAAGCCAACTGTTGTGACCCTTCGGTCATGTCTGAGTTCTCAGAGATGTTCCAGTCAATAGTCTCTGGAAACGTTTCCTTCAACTTCTCAAACGTCTCTAGATCAATAGGTTCGTAAGGAGCCTGTTGGTACGTATGTTCTGAGTAAGGTAGAAAGCTTACGCCACTGATCTTGTCGAACTTGTTGTACAACCACTGACCTACCTCAAGGAACTCGTTGTCACGGTAGTAACACGTCATTGACGGCTTATGTTCACACCAGTAGTCCTGATAAATCTCCCATAGCTCAAGTTGCTCCATAGCACCCATCTCAGAGGCCACCACAGCCCCTTCAGGAGACTTTATGGGGAAGGAGAATACCTTGGTAGTGGGTGACATTACGTCGTCCTCTACAGGGACTCCAGATGCTTCAAGAACTTGGCAGAGCGGGTCTCTTGCGTCCGCTCGGACTCGTCTAATGTACTGATCTGCATATCTAGGGTGGATGCCAGATGCAGAATCAACCAACTGACTAACAGTACCGGAAGGTTTAACAGCAGTAATGGCAGCGCTAACATTAATACCAAGCCGCTGAGACCATTCCGAATTAGTACTAATTGCTTCCTCTTTGAGAGCCACCAGCCAGTCCTTAAGTTTTTCACGGTCTTCCCTCCCTGACAACACAGCGTGGTCCATGATGCCTGTTAGTGACACACCCAGAAGTGCTTCCTCTTCGGTGTTCTTTTGCCATACCTTACGTAAATAGCGGAAGTCAGTTAGCGTAGCCTGAAGAGACCCAAGGATAGTTGCAACACGAACTTTTCGTTTGAGGTCCGACAGCGTATCTCCTGCCCTGACAACAACTTCCGAAAGATTGCAGAACTGGTAGGGCCGGAGGATGATTTCTGAGCATGGATTAGTTCCAAAATCATAGGTAGCATCTCGTCGCTCGTTTTTTGCAGCTTGCTTTTGACTTGCAACTCTAGAGAACATTCCTCGTTCTCCGGAGCGGGACTCGTATAAACTTTTCCACTCATTTAAAAACGCCTCAAAGTCTGGCTTCTCTGTATAACACGCACTGTTGTTCGCTAGTCCTCTTTGAGGATTGTCAACCCACCATTGTCCAGACTTAGCTCTTCGTACTCTGTCGTCAGTGAGGTTACTAAGACTGATGAGAGCACTTCTGCGGACCCCGCCGACAACAACGATCTGTGCAATCTTACAGCAGAGGTCGTGACATTCGATGGAACTAAGTTTACGTCCAGCAGCTTCCCGAAAGACCTCAACGGTGAACTTAAACAGATCGACAAGAGGTTCTGGACCACTTGCTCTACCTCCGAAGGTTTTAAGGGCTGCCCCTGCAGGTCGTACTCCAGACACGTCCCACTTTGGAAGTTGGCCTGAATAGAGCAAGCTAACAAGCTCCCTGTAAGCTTTAGCCCATCCAATTTTGCTGTCGGCGACGTGTATAACGGTATCGGTTTCATGAAAGTCCTCCGCAACTTCCGGTAGTTTAGATACGTACTGTCGTTCCACACTAAAGCCCACACCAGTGCCGCACATTAGGACGTACATCATCTCGTCAAATGCTTTAGGATGGTCTATAGGCATGTAGGAGCAGTTAAACCCAGCTACGTTGTCACGGTCCAAAGCCTCACCAGCAGTCATGAGTGCTCTCATGCTGGGCATTACGTCCAACTCGTGTATAGCATTAAAGATCTCTGACTGGTCAAACTCATTGAGTTGCACACGGTCTACCCAGTAGTCTAGGTAACGGTTTACTGTTTCTTCCCAAGTCTCCCTACGTTGTTCCTCTGGTAGGTACCGTGCGTACCGTGACTTGTGTATGTACTGTTGATATGCGTCCAATTATCTTACTCCTTTGTTCATCTGTATATCTAGTCCAGTTAGTTATCTCTTCCTTGGTACGGTTGCATCCTGTACAAAGGTCGTTAACTAACTTGCATTGTTTAACGCAGGGACTATCCATTTACTTCTTTGATTAGTCTGTCAATGTACCAGCGACACTTTCGTAAGTCTTCTACTGGTTTCCCTTTGTAGTCGTAGCGCCAGAGGTACTTCAGTGCGTTACCCTTGAGATAACCTTTGAACTCGTGTTCAGGCATGGACGCTTTGATTGCTTCGATGGCTTCGATTGCTCCTTTATTGTAGTGGTCAGGTTTATCTACAGGATCTTCTACTGCTTTCAGTTTTCCTGCTGCCCAGTCCCACTCCTGAGGATTTGCATCATCAATACTCATTATCTTCTTCCTCTAGCTCTTCTTCAAACACGTCCAGTCTGTTGATTAGTTTGTCCTCAAAACGATCAAGTAACTCTTCTGAAGTTACCTTTAACGCTTCCAGAAGATCATCAGGATCATAAGTTTTTAATAACTTTTCCCTAATTTCTTCAAGTGTTAGTGACATGGTCAATCAACTCCTGCAGTGTATCTATAGTATACCACAAAATACCTTCTTTGTCACACCATTCTGACATAGTCATTTTGGCACCTTTTCGTATCTTTTTGTTGGGCTGCATTAGGACAAAGACTAACTCTTGTCCTTCTGGGAGGCTGTCTCTGATACTGGTGTACTTCTTCGTGTCCCCGTCTCTGAAGTATCCTTTGCATTCAACAAGACATACACCGCTAGGATCGACAAAGTCAGGGCGATAAGACCTAGAAATAGTGTAGGGGATGGTGAAAGGCTCATAGTCAAATTCCTTTAGTATCTTGCTTACATCGTCTTCGAACGTGCTTCTAAATTTGGATTTCTTGAACTTTCGGCTCATTGTGTACCTCTACTAAATAGCGTGGTCCTGACGAATAAGCAAACGCTCTGAGGTCAGGCCAGCAGTTTTTCTTATAAGCGCAGTAGGAACAGCCAGTGTCCAACTTCATGTTACCGCTCTTGCCGTCTTCTTTTGGCTGGTAACAGTGCTTAGGCGGCTCTGGTTGTTCTACCATTGTTTTAATGTGGTTGATACGGTCACCGATGTCGTACCCTATGTGTTCGTAGACGGGGGCTTGGGTGTCTTCTTCGTCGTACATAAGGTAAGTTAAGTGGCCATTCTGTTTGTCCATTGCTAACCATCCAAAACGTGTAGCTCCCTCTGCGTTCGCGTATCCCTTAATTTGCGCAATGTATCCAAACGGATCATCAGTAGCCAAAGTGCCGTCTTTGAATTTCCTGAACCCATAAGTTGAAACAGACTTAACGTCCGTAACAATACCGTCAATTTTACAGTCCATAGAGCCTGTAATACCATTAACTTCACACTTTTTCTGCTCATCGGTTACCTCGTGTCCTGCTGCTCTTGATAAAAATAAAAGTAATTCCTCTATGAGATGACCGTAAAGGAACTTAACATAAGTATGGCCCTGCATGTCGTCGTCCTTCTCTACGTCATTCCAGACGTTCCAAAGGTAGCGATCACTGCGGCCTATGTTGGACATGCGTAGTTTACGTGAGTCGTCCCTCTTCTTAGTAAACTCATTACGCATAAGCTGTTTAACACCTTCACCAAAGGTCTCAATACACTCCTCTATGTCCACACCTTCAGGGACTTGTTTAGTTTCTACTAATTCGTAAATATCGTTCACTAACGTATAAATATTTTTCATTCGGACTGCTCCAAGTAGTCTATCGCTCTCTGTAAAGTTTCTATACTATCATCAAAACCACCCAATGATCTATTACATTTGTGACATAACCAACCTCTAAATTTTTCTGTTTCGTGGCAGTGGTCCAAAACCCAAGAACCGTTTTTAGTGTTTCCTTTACCATCTACTGCTTCTTCGTTGTTTAAACAAATAGGACATATATGACCTTCAGGTGCTGTTCCATATTTGTCCTTGAGTCTTTCCCTAACTTTGCTTAATTCATTATTACACTTTTTACATTCCGGTCGTAAGTAATTTCCCCCAGAGTGTCTAGAAAACGCTTGTAACGGTAGTAAGTACTTACATTTACTACATTCCTTTACTCCATTACCTAAGTCATAATGGTCATCTTCCAAAAAACTAAGCTGTTCTGTCAATGGGTTTCCGCCCATGTAGTACCTACCTTGTATTCTCCGTCCAAAGGACATCTCAAGTCAAAGGCTACCCCTGCAGCTTTAAGACACTCTACAGCTAACCACCCGTACTTGTCTGCATGGTTAGTGACCACTTCGGCTTGAACCTCATCATGTATGTTGCCTATGAATTTGTAGTCAAGCTTCCACTGCTGTGCGTAGTCGTCCAAGATAACCAACGCCTTCTTCATAACTATAGCGCCAGCAGCCTGTAATAATGTGTTTAGTGCCGCGTGTTCAGATCTAACTCTAAGTCTACGGCCATCAAGTCCTCTGAGATAGCCTCTCCCAGATGCTCTAGTAACCCGTTCTCGTAAACTTTCAAGAGCAGGTGTATTTCTGAGAAATCGTTGCTTAAGATCTGCGCCATCTCTTGCACTTCCTCCAACGATGCTTCCAATTTTGGCATCTCCAGCCCCGTAGAGGAAAGCATATATGAAAGTCTTTGCTTGAGGTCTTGTTTCAAGCCCAGCAGCCACTTGGTTTCTTGTATGAATGTCTTCTGTGAGGAGGACATTGGTAAACTCCTTATCGTCCATGTAGTGGGCTAACATGCGTAGTTCAAGGCCACTAGCGTCAAAACCTACGAGCTTCTTACCAACAGGTACAGTCCAGCAGGAGCGACACTCGTGTCCATAAGGACTGTGGCTTGCTGGGACTTGGGCCATGTTGGGACTCTGGTGTGTCATACGTCCGGTTACTGCTCCGTTACTAATCACACGACCGTGTACTCTACCGTCCTCCTCAACGGCTTCTAACCATGAATGTACTTGCGCATATCGCTTTTGAAGAGTAAGGTACTCCAAAACTTTTGCTGCCTCAGGGACGTGACTGTTTTCCTTAAGCGTCTTTTCATCGACAACGGGCTTTCCATTTGGCGTCTTCTCGTTCCACTTCGCACCCTTAGTTGCAAGTCGTTCTGCAACTTGTTGTCTGGACCCAACATTGAAAACTGTAACTTTGTCTTTAAGTCTTTTCCCTGTCTTCTCAGAAATCCTTTCTTCGACAATGGGCGGGAACATCTCTTGTAGTTCGGCTTCAATTGCGTACATTCCTTCTTTAAATGTTGCACATAACTCATTAGCCAATTGCTGGTCCAAGACCCAACCATTGCGTTCCTGTTGTTGGACTGCAAACTGTACCTTGTGTTCCAATTCGATACACTCAGGTGCAAAGTCCTTCATGTCCTTAACAAGCTGTTGGTGTACTGCTTCTGTGACTGCTACGT
>Ga0213866_10002828_pt1 | contig 12056 bp, 9 predicted proteins | sample PICome_11_FD_160079 | JGI IMG/M metagenome (GOLD analysis project Ga0213866, IMG submission 160079) | Coastal seawater microbial communities near Pivers Island, North Carolina, United States - PICO284 | ecosystem: Environmental > Aquatic > Marine > Coastal | place: USA: North Carolina... | reverse complement strand
CTGGCCGTCGACGGTCGCATTCAGGGCGAGGATGACTTCCCGTGGCGCGGTGTCGCGAACCCGTTCGACCAGCAGACCAATGGTCAGATCTTCCGGCCCCACGCCATCCAGTGCAGACATGACGCCACCGAGGACGTGGTACCGCCCGCGGAAGACACCTGCCCGCTCAAGGGCCCACAGGTCAGGGACATCCTCCACCACGCAAATCACGCCATCGTCACGCTCACCCGCCCGGCAAATGCCACAAGGCTGCAGCGTATCCAGGTTGCCACACTGGTCACACCGTTCAATTCGGTCCGCGGCGTCGGCAAATGCCTCCGCCAGGGGGCGCAGCAAGGCCTCCTGACGCTTCAGCAGAAAGAGGGCGGCCCGCCGGGCAGATCGCGGACCAAGACCTGGCAGACGCGCAATGAGATCGATCATGCGCTGGATTTCAGGGCCGGCGGCGTGCTTGCTCATAATCGTCTAGAACGGCATTTTGAAACCGGGCATCAGTCCGCCCAGTCCAGATGCGGCCTCTTTCATCGCCTTTTCAGTCTCCTGATCCAATCGCTTTCTGGCATCGCTGTGCGCTGCCTTGAGGAGGTCCTCCAGAATCTCCGGATCATCTCCCATGATGGAGGGATCAAGGCTGACACCGACAAGCTCCCCTTTTCCGCGCAGGGTCACCCTGACCAGGCCAGCACCAGCCACGCCTTCGGCCTCCAGACCCTCAACCTTGCTTTGTGCTTCCTGCATCTTGGCCTGCATCTTCTGGGCCTGTTGCATGATTTTGGCAAAATCCGCCATGCCACTAACCTCGCTTGCGGGTGTTCATTGCGATGACATTGTCGGATTTGTCCTCATCTTCAAGGGTCTGAATGTCCTCGACTTTAACAATTTCCGCCCCCGGAAGGGCTGCGAGCGCTGCGGCGATCTCGGGCAAGTTCCCCGCCCGCTCAATGATGGCGCGTTCTTCCCGCTCTGACGCCTCCCGCGCAGTTTCCGTTGTGGCGTCGGTGATCCGGATGTCCCACTGATGTCCGGTTTCGCTTTCAAGGAAATCTGTCAGACGTTGCAGCAGGTCTCTCGGCGCCCGCTCCGCCAGTGCGCACAACAATTCTCCGGGGGCCACACGTTCCACACGGATATACTGGCGAGCTTCCCCCCACAGCCGGACTTCTTTCCTCGCACTGAGCAAACTCAGAACATCATCAAAGCTTTGAAGACCTCGTCCCCCCGGCGCACTGTCCGGGGCCGCGGACGGCTCAGGCTTTCCCGCGGCGCCCGAGGCCCCTCCTTTGGATATGAGCCCCAGAGCTTCCTCAGGTGAGGGCAGCCCGGCCGCGGCGACCAGTCGCAGAACGACCATGCGCAGGGCGGTCTCGGTTTCCGGGGCCGTCTGGGTGTCCCGATAGCCCGACAGGAGGATCTGCCAGTGACGCTGCGCCTGCGCCGGGCTGACCAGGCCGGCCAGGGCTCTGGTGCGTCGGGTCCAGTCCGCAGGCCCCGGCAGCACATAGGTCGCGCTGGCGGCCTGCACGGTGGCGATGTCGGCGGCGATTTCAAGCATGTCCTTGAGGATCACCAGCGGGTCTGCTCCCGCTCGAACCTGATCAGACACCTCGGTGAGAGCCGCCTCTGCCTGGCCTGAAAGAGCGAGCTCAAACGCATCCAGCAACCGAAGACGATCTCCGAGGCCGAGCATCTCACGGACCATTTCACCGCTGATCGTCCCGCCTTCGACAGCCTGAACGATGGCCTGATCGAGGATCGACAAGCCATCCCTGACAGAGCCCTCCGCCGCCCGCGCGATCAATGCCAGCCCCTCATCAGTAATGTCGTCTCCTTCGGACCGCGCGACCCTTCCCAGATGTCCGGCAAGAGTCGCGGTATCCAGCCGCTTGAGATCGAAACGCTGACATCGCGACAGGACTGTTATGGGCACTTTGCGGATTTCAGTGGTGGCAAAGATAAATTTGACGTGAGGCGGTGGTTCTTCCAGCGTCTTCAGCAGGGCGTTGAAGGACGCGGTAGACAACATGTGCACCTCGTCGATGATATAAACCTTATGCCGGGCAGAATTTGGAGCATAGCGGACACCATCAAGAAGGTCCCGCATATCCGCAACCCCGGTCCGCGAGGCTGCGTCCAGCTCGAGAACGTCGGGGTGATTGCCCTTCATAATCGCATCACAGAAAATACCCGGCGGATCGAGCTCCAGGCCGGGCTGGTCCGCCCCCTCACGGGAATAATTCAGGGCCCGTGCAAGAAGACGCGCTGTCGTCGTTTTTCCGACACCACGGACCCCGGTCAGCATAAAAGCGTGGGCCACCCGCCCGGTCTCAAAGGCATTGCGCAGCGTTCGCACCATGGCCTCCTGACCGATCAGGTCAGAGAAGAGGCGCGGGCGATATTTCCGCGCCAGAACCTGATAACCATCCTCCGTCGGACGCCCCATCTCCGCCTCACCGAACATGGAGAAGGTCTCCTCGTCGCGGACGTGATCCTCAGGCGGCATCGCTGCTGTATCCGGTGTCTCAGTCATCGATCGAGAGTATGGCAGGGACTCGGGGGTCGCCGCAATGCCGATCTGCGCTAGGTCGCCTAGGATGACGACGGCCCTGCTGATTTTTCCACATCAATTGTTCGAGCACCATCCTGGATTGGATCCTCGGCCCGACCACCTCGTTTTGGTCGAGGATCCCCTTTTTTTCGGCGATCCGGAATGGCCGGTCGCCTTTCATCGGCAGAAGCTCTGGTTGCATCGCGCCAGCATGGCGAAATATGCCGAAAAACTTCGCCGGGCGGGACATAAGGTCAAAGAGATCCGATACCGGCCAGACGCCCGTTTGCTCCACGACACGCTTGGAGACCTCGCCGCAGGGGGATGTGTCACCGTCCGGGTTGTCGACCCGGTCGACAATGTCTTCAGTCGGCGCCTGCAAAGTGGCTGTCGGGCTCACGGGCTCAGGATCGCCCGGATAAACAGTCCAAACTTCATCAACACGCCCGGGCAGAACGCGGCATGGCGGTCTGGCCAATCCCGATGGTTCATGGCCGAATTCTACAAAGCCCAGAGGCGTCGGACCGGATGTCTCATGGAGGACACCGGGGGACCGGTCGGTGGGCAGTGGAGTTTTGACGACAGCAACCGGAAAAAGGTCCCCAAATCCCTGTACAACAGCGTTCCGCAGCTGGCTGAACGGGTGCCTGACGCCTTCGAAGAGGCCGCGCGCGCCTCTGTCAATGCCGACTTCCCGAACGCACCAGGGAAGCTCGACCGGATGTTCTGGCCGACCAGTCCGGATCAGGCCCGCACCATGTTCGATACCTTTCTCCACCAGCGTTTCGCGGCGTTCGGTCCCTATGAGGACGCGATGCTTGAGGGCGAGACTTTGTTGTGGCACGCAGCCCTGACCGCAGGCCTGAATATCGGCCTCCTATCGCCGCAATATGTCATCGATACCGCGCTCGCCCACGCGGAGCGCCACAAGACGCCGCTCAACTCGGTCGAAGGATTTCTCAGGCAGATCCTCGGCTGGCGCGAATTCATGAGAGCGACTTATGAAGACCTGGGCACGAAGATGCGGACCACGAATCACTGGCAGCATAAACGGGCCATCCCAGACAGTTTCTGGACCGGCACCACCGGAATTCCCCCGATTGATGATGCCATACACAGGATCCTTGAGACCGGTTATGCCCATCATATCGAGCGACTGATGCTGCTTGGGGGATTCATGTTCCTGTGCGAATTTGACCCCGAGGAGATCTATCGCTGGTTCATGAGTTTCTTCATTGATGCCTATGACTGGGTGATGGTTCCGAATGTTTATGCCATGAGCCAGAATGCCGATGGCGGTCTCATCACCACCAAACCCTACTTTTCCGGCTCGGCCTATATTCGGAAAATGTCCAATTATCGAAGTGGTGACTGGTGCCGGACCTGGGACGGGCTTTACTGGCGATGGATCTGGTCGCATGCGGACGACCTGGAACGCAACCCCCGCTGGGCCATGATGGTGTCCATGGTTCGGAAAATGGATGCGGACAAACGCGACGCCCATATCGAGGCCGCAGAGACCTGGTTGCATCAGCTTGATCGCGAAGCGGGATAAAGCGGAGACTGGACAGCGACCCGTGCCGGCAATCGTTAGGGCTGCTTCGTTCCCGACCTGACCCGGTTGGCGATGGACACGTCCGCCGCCAGCCTCCTTCGCTCTATATCGCGACTCAGGAGACAGGTGACAAGGGGGTGAAGGCTGCTATGGGTTCTAACATGCTGACCTCGAATGACATTCCGCTCGCCTCAAGACCGATTGACCGGGCTGCCCACCATCGAACAGATCAGGCCTGGCTTGATCAGGCCCTTCGCGCCGATGATGTTCTGATTTTCCTGTGCCAGAGCGGACTGCCGTTCGTTGCCAAAGAGGGAGACGGCCTCGTCTGGCTGGGCCCTGAAGCGCTGAGTCTCCAAACCGACGCCCCATCGCTCTTTCTGGGACAGGACAAGGCCGGCACCCCCATCTTTGCGCTCAATCTCGATGAGGACTTCGATCTTGAGGGGTCGCTGGTTCAGGGGCTGGGCAGCTTCGAGGACATGCGGGCCGCCGCGGCCTCATTGCCTGCCATGCAGGCCAATCTGGCGGCCACGGCCCGCAGCCTGTTCGAATGGCACCGGACCCATCCCTTCTGTGCCGCCTGCGGGACACAGAGCCAGACCGTGGAGGCGGGATGGAAGCGGGTCTGCCCAGCCTGCGACCGCGAGCATTTCCCCAGAACCGACCCCGTCGCGATCATGCTCGCCTTCAAGGATGACCACTGTCTGCTCGGACGCCAGTCCAACTGGCCTGCCGGGTTCTGGTCCGCCCTGGCAGGCTTTGTCGAACCCGGCGAGACGCTCGAACAGGCCGCCACGCGGGAACTGGAAGAGGAAGCTGGGATCAGGGCCGACCCGGCCAGAGCGGAGTATCTGTTCTGCCAGCCCTGGCCTTTTCCCTCATCTCTCATGGTGGGAATCCTGGTCGAGGCTGAGACCATGGAGATCGAGGTCGACAAGAATGAGCTGGAAGCCGCCCGCTGGGTGAGCCGGGCAGAGGCCCGCCAGATTCTCGCGGGAACGCATCCGGAAATATACTGTCCACCGCCCATGGCCGTCGCCCATCACATTCTGAAAGCCTGGGCCGAACGCGACAGCGACCTCTGATGTCGCTCTGTCGGGGGACACCCCCTCAGCGATAGCGCGCTTGCAACATCGCCCACATGGCCCGCAAGCCGCAGGCCGCCCCGCCCTCGGGACGCCCATATTTGGCTTTTCGCCAGGCCCAGACATCCAGATGGACCCACCGCGGGGCCGAGACAAATTTCTGGAGGAACAGGGCCGCGGTGACCGACCCCGCCATGCCATCGGACGTCGAGTTCACCAGGTCGGCGATGGGACTTTTAAGGCCCGCCAGATAAGGCGCCCAGAGGGGCATCCGCCAAACCGGATCCCCGCTGGCCCGCGCACCGGCTTCGATGGCGGCGGCCAGCTCATCATCATCGGTGTAGAACGGCGCCAGATCGGGCCCCAAAGCGACACGGGCCGCCCCTGTCAGAGTAGCAAAATCGATGATCAGGTCCGGATCCGTTTCGCTCGCCCGGGTCAGGGCATCCCCGAGGATCAGCCGTCCCTCCGCGTCGGTATTGTCAATCTCCACGCTCAGCCCCTTGCGACTGCTCAGGACATCGCCGGGCCGAAAAGCGGTTCCGCTGATCGCATTCTCAACGGCGGGCACATAAAGCTTGAGATGCACCGGCAGCACCGCAGCCATGACGAGCTCTGCAAGGGCGATGGCATGCGCTGCTCCCCCCATGTCCTTCTTCATCAGCCGCATATAATTCCCGGTCTTCAAATTGAGCCCCCCGGTGTCGAAGGCCACACCCTTGCCGACAATGGCCAGCTCCGGCGCTTTGGGGTCCCCCCAGCTCAATTCGATCAGTCGCGGCGATTGTGGCCCCGCCCGCCCTACGGCATGGATCATGGGGTAATTTCCGGCCAGCAGGGCCTCCCCTTCGGTGCACACCACAGTGGCCCCGAAGGCCTCCGCAAGGGTCCGAATTTCCGCTTCTATGGCCACAGGCCCCATATCTTCCGCTGGCGTGTTGACCATATCTCGCAAACGCTGGATCGCCTGGGCCTCGATCAGCGCGGGGCCTGCCGGCTGATCCTCCGGGATCAGAAGCCTCGGTGGGGACTCTGCTTTGATATAGCGATCAAACCGATAAGCACCGTCGACCCAGCCGGCAGCCAGTTGGGCGAACGGCAAGCCGGCATCTCTGGCCAGGTGGTAATCGCCCGGCATCAGGCGAGCCGACAGGGCTGCCAGCGCGAGTCCGTCCTTACCGTCGCCCAAGCCGAACAGGATACCGTCAGGGATACCAGCATCCGAGGCCGTCTGAACCAGCTGACCCGACACGGCCTTGAAACCCTGGGCTTTCGCCGCAGCCGCCAGACCGCGCGGCAGCTCGACCCCTTCGGACCACTGCTCTGCCGTACACAGAAAAACCGGTGCGGAGGTCTGGGCTTCGACGGTGAGAGCGGCTTTGGTGGTCATGCGGGTCATCCTGTTCGTGCTTGATGTGGCACCTGCCCGATTAACCGGTTCTTGACCAGGCATAGGCCAGACTGCCTGAGATAGAGCTCAGGAGCGTGTTGCATGTCCATAGTCAATCACAGAACCGGGCCCGTCGGTCTTGCCTTGATCGGCCTGATCACCGCCTGCGCCACCAGCGGACCGCCTCCCGCCGCCCTGCCAGCGAACCTCCCGCAAAACGCCTTTCAGGCGGACACCCGCGCAAAGGCCACGCCGGACGAGATCGCCACGGCCCAGCGCTCGGACCCGCTGACCCGGGCCACCTTCTGGAGCCAGGAATACCAGAAGGATACACGCGATCTTGATACCGCGGTCTCCTTCCTGAAAGCCCTGCGCACCATACGGAGTTATGACCGTCTCGCCGACATCGGACGAACCACGCTCGCCCTTCATCCCGAGGCTTATGAAGTCTATCTCGAACTTGGGCGCAGCCTGATGGATCAGGGGCGCCCCGCCGAGGCCGTTCCACTTCTGGCCCGGTCAGCGGATTTCGCACCCCCGCAGACAGCCACCCCCCTTGCCGTTCTGGGCCTCGCCTTCGACCAGCTCGACCGTCATCACCGCGCCCAGGACGCCTATCAGATCGCTCTGGAGCGAGATCCGCAACGCGCCACCACATGGACAAATTATGGTCTGTCACTGGCCCTGACCGGCGACCTCGTGGGCGCGGAACATGCCCTCAGAACAGCTCTGGCCCTGCCCGGTGCCAATAATCAGGTCCGCCAGAACCTTGTTCTCGTTCTGGGTTTACAGGGAAAGACACAGGCCATCCGGGACATTGACCCCTTCGCCCAGCCGGATCAGCTGCAATCAAATCTCGAGGCTCTTTCCGCCATGCGGGCCATGTCTCCGACGCCTGCCAGCGCGCCGGTCCCAGACAGGATGGCGCCCCAAGCACCGGAGCGCTCTGCCACAGAGGGAATGGCCCAAAGTCGGCTCACCCTACGTCCGAAGCTTCGTCTGGCCGAAGAAGACTAAGCCGGCCTTAGGGCGGCGTCGCGGTGGCCTAGCCAGCCTCCTGGACTGATGTGACCTTGATATAGGCGGGACCCAGAACCACGAGGAACAGGACAGGCAGAAAAAACAGGATCATCGGCACCGTGAGCTTGGCCGGCAGCGCCGCAGCTTTCTTCTCTGCTTCCGACATGCGCATATCCCGGTTTTCCTTCGCCATAACCCGCAAGGCGTCACCCAGCGGCGTTCCGTAGCGTTCTGCCTGAATCAGCGCCATGGTGACCGCCTTGACGCCCTCATGTCCGGTCCGGCGCGCGAGATTCTCATAGGCCACGCGCCGTTCCTGCAAATAAGCGAGCTCCGCCGTGGTCAGCTGCAGCTCCTCGGCAAGCTCCGGAGAGGCGGACCCGACCTCTGCACCGACCTTGGCAAAGGCCATTTCAATCGACATGCCTGACTCGACGCAGATCAACATCATGTCGAGCGCATCGGGAAAAGCCCGCATAATGGACTGCTGGCGCTTGGCTGCGATATTCCCGACATACAGGTTTGGCGCGTAAAAACCCGCCGCTGCGCCAAAGATAATGGAGCCATATTTCATCTGTGGGGAGAGCCCCAGATCTGACAGGAAGAAGATGTAGACAAAGGTCAGTATAGCAAAGGCAAACGGCAGAACGAAACGGCAGAAATAGAACACCATCAGCGGCCGGGGGCCCCGTAAACCGGCCTGATCCAGCTTGATCTGGATGTTGGGGTCTTCAAGCAATTTCTGAAGATCGAGACGCTTGGTGATGGAGGAAATAGTGCCCTGTGCCTCTTTCTTCAGACCACGTGTCTCAAGAGCGGCCCGGCTGGCGCGTCGCAGCTTCTCGCGCTGCTCGGTGACCTGCTTGAGACGGGTCTCAAGCTTATCCCCTTTCAGGGCCGGCAACATGACCGACGTCACGGTGGCAAACATTGCGACGGCCGCAAGCATGGAGGCCAGGACCCCGGGATCGCTCAGAGATTCAGCAAAACTCATTCCGCCACTCCCTCAGATATCGAAACTGATCATTTTGCGCATCACCGCGATGCCGATCGCCATCAGACACGTCGACATGAACAGGATCATGTGACCGGTTGAGGTGATAAACAGATCCATGATGTAATCCGGGGTGGTTAGATAAACCATGAAGGCGACCGCGAATGGCAGCGCCCCGATGATCATCGACGAGGCCTTGGCTTCAGAGGACAGCGCCTTGATCTTTTCGCGCATCATTTTCCGCGACCGGATCACGGTGGACAGATTTCCAAGCGCTTCGGACAGGTTCCCGCCGGACTTCGCCTGAATGGACAGAACGATAACGAAGAAATTGACCTCCGGCAGAGGCACGCGCTTGTAGAATTGCTGCAGAGCCCTGTCGATCGCCGTTCCCATCTGGATATTGTCGGTCAGCTGAGTGAATTCAGGCCCAAGCGGGGCCGGACTTTCCCGCGCAATAATCCGAAGGCACTCGGTCAGCGGCAGGCCGGACTTGACCCCCCGGACGATAATATCGATGCCGTCGGCAAACTGACTCAGCAGTTTCTTGTTCCGACGCTTGGCGAGCATGGCCAGAACCCAGTGTGGCAGGCCGAGCCCGCCGCCGATCAGGGCCGCCACAATCATGGCGGGCTGAGACTTGATCTCTATGCCGAGAATCGGAGGGGGGCCCTCCGCGCCGGAATACCAGGTACCAAGCGCACTCATGCTCCCCAGAACCAAAGAGATCAGCCAGAACGTCTTTGGCGTCATGTTCAGACCGGCCTGCATCAGCTTGGCTTCAACTGTGTTCAGGAGACCCGTCTGGCGTTGGGCCTTGCCCTGTTCCCGGAGCTTGTTCAGCATGGCCTGCGTCTTCTTGCGCCGTGCTGCGCTCTCATCCTTGGGAACCTTGCGCAAACGGCTGGTGGGCCGTGCCGTGTCCAGTGTCCGGAGCCGCCGCACCGCGCGGTCTCCATTGGACCCGCCCGGCAGGGCAAAGCCAAGACCCGCAATCACCAGAAAGACCGCTGCCGCAAGCCCGAAAAGAATAAGATCGTTTGTCATAGCCGACCTCAGCTCAAGGCATCCAGCGCGCGCGCCAGATCCCTTTCCAGGCCATAATACTGGGCCCGCTCCCAGAAGCGGGGGCGACCGATGCCCGTGCCGCGGTGCCGTCCGACCACGCGGCTGTCCTCGTCCTCACCTTCGATCTCGAAACGCAGAATGTCCTGAAGAACAATAGTTTCACCCTCGAGCCCCATGACCTCTGTGATCGTCATGATGCGCCGGGAGCCGTCCCGCAGCCTGGAGGCCTGAACAATCACGTCAATAGATCCGACGATCATCTCCCGAATGGTCTTGGCCGGCAGTGAAAAGCCGCCCATGGTGATCATGGACTCGACCCGGCTCAGGGCCTCGCGCGGCGTATTGGCGTGCAGCGTGCCCATTGAGCCATCGTGACCGGTGTTCATGGCCTGCAGGAGATCAAACGCCTCCGGGCCGCGCACCTCCCCCACAATGATCCGTTCCGGGCGCATCCGCAGGCAGTTCTTGACGAGGTCCCGCATCGTGATCTCGCCAGAACCTTCAATATTGGGGGGGCGCGTCTCAAGCCGCACAACATGGGGTTGCTGCAGCTGGAGTTCCGCGGAGTCCTCACAGGTAATCACCCGTTCGCCAGGCTCGATGAAGGCCGTCAGGCAGTTCAACAGCGTGGTCTTCCCCGAACCTGTTCCCCCGGAAATCAACACATTGCAGCGAGAGTGGCCAATAATCCGAAGGATCTCGGCCCCGGCCTCTGAAATCGAGTTGAAGTTCACCAGATCAGCAAGTTTCAGCTTGTCCTTCTTGAACTTCCGGATGGTCAGGGACGGTCCGTCAATCGACAGGGGGGGCGCAATCACATTGACACGCGAGCCGTCAAGCAGACGCGCATCACAGATCGGACTGGCTTCATCAACGCGACGGCCCACCTGACTGACAATGCGCTGGCAGATATTCATCAGCTGCGCATTGTCCCTGAACCGGACATTGGTTCGCTCGATCTTCCCGTTGACTTCGATGTAGCAAAGATCGGCCCCATTCACCATGATATCGGCAATGTCGTCGCGCGCCAGCAGCGGTTCAAGCGGTCCAAAGCCCAGCACATCATTGCAGATGTCATCAATCAGAAGCTCCTGCTCGGAGATCGACATCACCACGCCCTTGATCGCAATGATTTCGACAATGATGTCGCAAATCTCCTCACGGGCACTTGCCGAGTCCAGCTGGGCAAGCTGACCCAGATCAATGGTGTCGATCAGCGCATTGAAGATGGTGGTCTTGGTGGCGTAATAGGCGTCAGACCGGTCGAGAACCCGCGTGATGCGTTCTTCGGAGCGCATGGCGGCAGGCTTGGACTCAGCCGCCATTTCCAGGCGAGGGTCTTCGGTGTCAGCGCGCGTGCCGCGGCCAACACTGGTGAGACTCGGCCGGGCCGGAGCCGTGACAGCCGGCCGGCTGGGCGCAAGAGCAGTTTTCTTCCCGAATGCCATTCGATCAGACCCTTCTATTTGCCGAGCAGACGACCCAGCAAGGTTGGTTTAGCGGGGCTGAGCTCCCGGCCTGTAAGGCTGGCGGCGAGCGTGTCGATGGCCTGCGACGGCTTGGCCAGCGGATCCGTCTCGGAAATCATCTGCCCATTATTGGATGCGGTGCCGAACAAGTGCGGATCAAAGGGCAGAATAATTTCAGGCTCTATGCCGATCGCCGCCGAAAAATCCTTCATTGGGATCTCCGGGCGTTTCGGCACACCGGACATGTTGATCACCAGGCGAGGGGGCGCATCATTCGGACGCTTCGCGTTGAGCGTGTCGATAATATTCTTGCCATTCCGCAAGGAGGCGAGATCCGGCTGGCACACCAGAACCACCTCGTCCGAACCGATCAGAGTCTGGCTGAGCCAGCTCGTCCAGCCATGGGGCAGATCGAGCACCACATAAGGCATCAGGCGACGGACGCCGTCGATCACCTTGGCATAGGCGGCGGGCTCCACGTCAACGATCTGAGACAAGGAGGCCGGTGCCGTGAAAAGCGACAGACGGTCTGTCGCCTTGGTCAGCAGCCGGGAAATCACCGCATCATCCGCCCGCTCGGGCGCCAGAAGGGCGTCCACAACGGTCTGGCCGGTCTCGTGATTGAAATCGAGTGCCGTCGTCCCGAAAGAGAGGTCAAGATCGATCAGGGACGTGTTGACACTGGCGTTCTCCGACATCGCCCATGCCAGATTGTGCGCGAGCGTTGACGCGCCAACCCCACCCTTGGCCCCGATGACGGAGACGGACTTGCCAACAAAGGGCGCATCAGGGTCTGTGAACAGCTCACCAATGGACCTGACCAGCTGAACCGGCGTGACGGGGGCGATCAGATAGTCGCTGACCCCCCGGGCCATCAGTTGGCGATACAAAGAAATATCATTCGTCGCGCCGATCACCATAACCTGA
>Ga0213866_10002827_pt1 | contig 12062 bp, 10 predicted proteins | sample PICome_11_FD_160079 | JGI IMG/M metagenome (GOLD analysis project Ga0213866, IMG submission 160079) | Coastal seawater microbial communities near Pivers Island, North Carolina, United States - PICO284 | ecosystem: Environmental > Aquatic > Marine > Coastal | place: USA: North Carolina... | reverse complement strand
ATATTGATTTAGATATTTAAGCTTAGCCTCTTTATCTAGAATTGGCTCAGCAACCATGCCTGCAAGTACTTTTTTGCCTGATGTATCAATACTGTGTTGAAGTGAATTAGCGTGAACAAAATCAAAACCTAGTTTGTTTTTTAAATAATTTGTTAAAAAAGTAAATCCACCAGATACTAAGACTGTAGTTGCTTTATTATATTTCATAGTTTTAACTAGTTCGCTTGCACCTTCATTAATTTCGACTTTAGACTTTAAATTCTCCAAAATATCAAAAGAAACCCCCTTTAGTATTGATACTCTATCAAATAATGCCTTTTTAAAATCTATTTTTCCTTCCATGGCTTCTTTAGTAATTTGAATTATTTCTTTTTCTTTCCCAATTAACTTTGCCAGCTCATCTAAGCTCTCTTCTTTGATAATGGTGCTATCCATATCTGCTAAGAGTAATTTTTTTCTTCTTATGCTTTCTGATTTTATAATATTTACGTCTAATTTTTTTTGAGTTTTTAATTTTGTAATAAAATCTAATAACTCATAATATGTTTCATTTTTTGGTAAATAACATTCATATGCTTTGTTGATACTTAATTCTTTAAAGTTAATATCGGTTTTAACTATTTTTTTGATATGTTGAGAAATTAAATCTAAATCATTTAAATTTATTTTTTTATCTGTGGTATTTGATATTAATAAATAACTCATAAATTTTTACATATATTAATGTTATTGTCATGTCTAGCACCTTAAATTTTGAACAAATTCTTGATATATTTCCAAATAAAGTTTCTTGGGAATACGATGCCATAGTAATTGCAGGTCCTACTTGTGTTGGTAAATCTGCGATTGCTATAGAATTAGCTCGAAAAATTAATGGTGTAATTTTAAATGCAGATTCTGTCCAAGTATATAGTGATTTAAAATTGTTGTCTGCAAGACCAACTGAAGAAGATCAACAAGGTATACCGCATTTTTTATACGGTTATGTTGATGCATTTACAAATTACTCAGTTGCTGATTGGTTAGCAGATTTAAAATTAACCCTAAATAAAGCAAAACAAATTAAAAAAGTACCCATTATAGTTGGCGGTTCTGGCTTGTATATTAATGCTGTTATAAATGGCATAGCTAAAATACCAAACATTTCTGAAAAAAATAAAAAAATATCTTTAAATAAGTATAATGAGATTGGTATTGAAAAGTTTAAGCAATTAAATGGTCAAATAGATCCTGATTTTGTCAATGTTAATTATGATAAACAAAGATTAATAAGAGCTTATAGTGTCTTTCTGGAAACAAAAAAAAATATGACATTTTGGCATAACCAACCACGCGAAGGTAAATTAGAAAAGAAAATCTTCTCCCTTATGGTAAAATCTGAAAGGAGCGCAATTTATAGAAATTGTGATATTAGGTTTGATAAAATGCTCGCAAGTGGAGCTCTGGGTGAAGTTGAGACTTTATGGAAAAATAAGATTGACCGTTCTCTTCCTATTTCAAAATCTCTAGGAGTTAAATGGTTACTTCAATATCTAGATAGTCTAATATCTTATGAAGAGGCTGTAAATTTAAGTAAAAGAGATACAAGGCGCTATGTAAAAAGGCAATTTACATGGTTTTCCCATAATTATATTCCAAATAAAACGTTATATATCTAATATTATTTCATTATAAGCATGCTAATTGTAATTTTATATTATAAAGTTGACGGCTAATTAGAATCTTGTTAACAAGATTGCTTACAATTATTTAATGGAATTTTTTATGAGTAATGATGAACTTATTGTAGGCGCTGAGGCTGTTATAAAAGCGTTGGTAGAAAACGGTGTAGAAGTAATTTTTGGTTATCCTGGTGGCGCTGTTTTGCCTTTATACGATGCTATTTTTCAAAATAAGTCACTAAAACACATTTTAGTAAGGCATGAGCAGGCAGCTGTTCATGCAGCTGAAGGTTATGCCAGATCAACTGGAAAGGTTGGTTGTGTATTGGTTACTTCTGGCCCTGGTGCTACAAATGCTATTACAGGTTTAACGGATGCTTTAATGGATTCTATTCCCATTGTGTGTTTAAGTGGACAAGTACCAACACACCTAATTGGAACAGATGCATTTCAAGAAGCTGACACTACTGGGATCTCAAGGCCATGTACAAAACATAATTATCTAGTAAAAAACGCAGATATTTTATGTGACGTTATTCATGAGGCGTTTGATATTGCATCAACAGGAAGGCCTGGACCAGTTCTGGTTGATCTTCCAAAGGATATTCAGCTAACTAAGGTAAAATATAAACAAAAAATAAATAAATCATACAAAGTTAGCTCTAATTCATTGTCTGTTGATCCTAATGTAATTAATAAAGTTGCCAATTTACTAATTAATTCAGAAAAACCTATCATATATGGTGGTGGTGGATTAATTAATTCTGGCCCTGAAGCCTCTAAACTTATGACAGAATTGGTTGATCTGATTGACGCGCCAGTTACTCTCACACTAATGGGTTTAGGTGCTGTTCCCAATAATCACAAAAACTTTTTAGGTATGCTTGGTATGCATGGAACATACGAAGCTAACTTAGCAATGCATCATTGTGACGTTATGATAAATGTAGGTGCTCGGTTTGATGATAGAGTTACTGGAAGATTAAATGCTTTTTCACCAAATTCAAAAAAGATTCATATAGACATTGATAAATCATCTATAAATAAGGTTGTTTCGGTTGATTATGGGATTGTTGGTGACTGTTCAGAAACTTTGAGGTTGTTAGTTGATGAATTAAAGAAACTTCACAATCAAAAAAAATTGGCATCTAAACAATCATGGTGGTCACAAATTAATGAATGGAGAAAGAAAGACTCACTTGGTTTTAGGCAAGTTGGCAATATCATTAAACCACAACAAGCTATTAAGAGTTTATATGAAAAAACTTTAAATTTTGATACTTTTGTTACCACTGAGGTTGGACAACATCAAATGTGGGCAGCCCAGTATTTTGGGTTTTCCAAGCCAAATCATTGGATGACCTCTGGGGGGCTAGGTACAATGGGTTATGGTTTACCATCATCTGTAGGTGTTCAAATTGCTCATCCAAAATCACTAGTAATTGATATTTCTGGTGAGGCTTCTTTTTTAATGAATATGCAAGAACTTTCTACGATTGTTCAATATAAGTTACCTGTAAAAATATTCATATTGAATAATCAATGGATGGGTATGGTTAGGCAGTGGCAAGAACTAAATCATGGCTCAAGATATAGTGAAAGTTATACGGATTCACTGCCAGATTTTGTATTGCTTGCTGAGAGTTTTGGTATAAAAGGTTTAAGAGTTGAAGAGTTTAATAAACTTGAATCCACTATTGATGAGATGATTAATCATCAAGGACCAGTTATAGCTGATATTAGAGTTGTGAAAGAAGAAAATTGTTTTCCAATGATACCGTCAGGAGCTGCTCATAATGAGATGATCTTGGGAGTGAATGATAAAAATAATGACACATCTGAAGCTGGATTGGCATTAGTATAGGTAAAAAAATTTATGTCAGTTTATCAAAATAATGAAATCAAAGAAGAAGAAACATCTAGAACATTATCTCTGATTGTGGATAACCAACCTGGAACTTTGGCCAGAGTAATAGGTTTGTTTTCTGGAAGAGGTTACAACATTGAAAGTCTTAACGTAACTGAAATAGATAACACAAAAAACTTATCAAGAATTTCTTTAGTTACCAGAGGGACATCAATGACAATTGAACAAATTAAATCTCAATTATTAAGAATTGTTCCTGTTAGAATAGTAAGGGATTTAACTTTAGAAGGCCCTTTTATTAAAAGTGAGTTAGCTCTTGTTAAATTAGTTGTAGAAGGTGCTAATAGGGTTGAAGCATTAAGAATAGCTGAGACGTTTAGGGCAAGAACATTAGATGTGACCTTATCAAGTTTTATATTTGAATTGACAGGTAAGCCAAGTAAGATTGATGCTTTTATAGAATTAATGCAATCTCTTGGAGATACAGAAATTTCAAGAACTGGTGTCTCAGCTATTTCAAGGGGAAACAAAACAGAGACAAAACTACTAGATCAAATTGAAGTTAACTGATAATAAATTCATAATTAATTAATTAATGTTTTACGTAAGGGAGTTTTTTTAAATGCGAGTTTACTACGATAGAGATGCTGATATAAATTTAATCAAAAATAAAAAGGTTGTAATTGTAGGTTATGGAAGCCAAGGACATGCGCATGCTGCAAACTTAAGGGATAGTGGTGTAAAAGAAGTAACAGTTGCGCTTAGATCAGATTCTCTATCTGTTGAAAAGGCAAAATCAGCTGGCTTTAAGGTAATGAACGTTGTGGAAGCTTCTAGTTGGGCAGATGTAATAATGATGTTAACTCCTGATGAACTTCAAGGAGATATCTATAGAGATGAAATTAAAGACAACATGAAACCTGGCGCTGCAATTGCTTTTGCTCATGGATTAAATGTACATTTTAATTTAATAGAACCAAGAGAAGATATTGATGTTTTTATGGTTGCTCCCAAAGGCCCTGGTCATACAGTGAGATCAGAGTATCAAAAAGGAGGTGGTGTTCCATGTTTAATTGCTATTGATCAGGATGTTTCAGGTAACGCTCACGATATTGGGTTATCTTATGCGTGTGCTGTAGGAGGAGGTCGTTCTGGAATAATAGAAACAACATTTAAAGAAGAATGTGAAACCGACTTGTTTGGTGAACAAACCGTATTATGTGGTGGTTTAGTAGAATTGATAAGAGCTGGCTATGAAACATTAACAGAAGCGGGTTATGCCCCTGAAATGGCTTATTTTGAGTGTTTACATGAGGTCAAATTAATTGTTGATTTAATCTATGAGGGAGGCATTGCTAATATGAATTATTCAATTAGTAATACCGCCGAGTATGGTGAGTATGTTACAGGACCAAGATTAATCAACTCTGAAACTAAAAAAGAAATGAAAAGAATTCTAGATGATATCCAATCTGGTAAATTCACTAGAGATTGGATGCTTGAAAATAAAGTTAACCAGACTAGTTTTAAAGCAACCAGAAGAAAGGCCGCTAATCATCCGATTGAAGAGGTTGGTAAAGAACTTAGAGCTATGATGCCTTGGATTACTGCAAATAGACTTGTTGATAAAGATAAAAATTAATATTTATTAATTCTATGAATTAGGATACTAATTAAACTTATTAATTATTAATTCTATTGTGAGATAATTTCATGTAGAATTTTGAGGGGATTTGCTATGTTTGGATACATAAGAGGCTTATTTTCAGCGGATTTGGCAATAGATTTAGGTACAGCAAATACCTTAGTTTACGTCAAAGGACAAGGTATACTTCTAAACGAGCCATCGGTTGTAGCTATTACTGAAATTAGAGGTAAGTCTCAAGTTTTAGCTGTAGGGGAAGAGGCTAAAACTATGTTGGGTAAAACTCCGGGGAATATTAGAGCCATTAGACCTATGGCTGATGGTGTAATAGCAGACTTTGATGTAGCTGAGGAGATGATAAAACATTTTATTAGAAAAGTTCATAAAAGGTCTGCGTTAGTAAGCCCTCAAGTTGTAATATGCGTTCCATCAGGCGCCACAGCAGTGGAAAGAAGAGCCATCCAAGAATCTGCTGAGGCAGCTGGGGCTAGAAGAGTTTATTTGATAGAAGAGCCTATGGCAGCAGCAATAGGAGCTAATTTACCTGTGACAGAAGCTTCAGGTTCTATGGTGGTAGATATTGGTGGAGGAACAACAGAGGTAGCGATATTATCCTTGGGAAATATAGTGTATGCACGTTCAGTAAGAGTTGGTGGCGATAAATTTGATGAGGCAATTGTAGCTTTCATAAGACGTCACCATAACTTACTTATTGGTGAAATGACTGCTGAGAGAATAAAAAAGGGGATTGCTACAGCAAAAATACCTAAAGATGGTGTTGGCTCAAGTATAGAAGTCAGAGGAAGAGATTTAGTAAACGGCGTTCCAAAAGAAATTGAAATAAATCAAGCTCAAATTTGTGAAGCATTAGCAGAACCTGTTGGACAAATAATTGAAGCCACTAAAACTGCTTTAGAGCAAACTCCTCCTGAACTTGCTGCAGATATTGTTGAAAGAGGTATAGTGTTAACAGGTGGTGGAGCATTGCTTGGTGAATTAGATGCAACAATTAGAGAGGCTACAGGTCTACCAGTTGTTATAGCTGAAGATCCATTAACATGTGTTGTTATGGGAACCGGAAGATGCCTTGACGAAATGAATTCTCTTCGAAATGTATTAATAGGGGCTTAATGATAGTCTAACTACTATTCTATGAGTGATTTAAATTGGTTTCATCTAAGCCGTCAAACAAAAAGGCGTTTAAAGAAAATAGAAACTTTAATTTTATTTTAATTTTATTGTGTTTGCTTTTAGTCTTCCTTGGAAAGCTCGATCTCATAGCTATGAGAAACATTAAAGCTTTTCTATTTGATTTCTGGGCTCCAGTTACTGATGTAGTTAATAAGCCTATAAAAGATATTGCTGTTATATTTGAAGATGTAAAATCTACAGGATCATTAAGAGAGCAAAACCTAAAATTAAAAAATGAAAATAGAAAACTGAAAGCTCTTAATATAAAGGCTAAAAATCAAGAAAAGGAATTATTAGAACTAAGAGAACTTCTAAACCTTTTACCAAAATTTAAAAATAAAATAGTAACTGGCAGAGCCGTTACAGCTCCTGGTGGAGTTTTTGCTAATACTGTTTTAATAAATGCTGGTAGAGATTATGGAATTCAAATTGGTCAACCTGCCATTTCATCTCTTGGTTTAGTTGGTTATGTAGTAAACGTTGGTCTAAAGACTAGTAGAATACTTTTAACCATAGATATTAATTCTATGATACCAGTATATTTTAATGAAAGTAATTGGCCAGCAGTTGCGAAAGGCAACAACGGTGAGTTATTAGAAATTAAATTTTTGTCATCTGACGCTCTTCTAATTGAAGGTGAAACAGTAGAAACTTCAGGGCATGGAGGCAGGTTGCCCCCAGGTATAAATGTTGGGAAAGTCGTCAAAGGTTTTTCTGGCGAATTTTATATAAAACCCTCTGTGGATTTTCAAAGAATGACATACCTATCTATAATAACAAATAAAGAAAAAATATCAGGTAATTACAAAACATTTCAAGGGTTTGCTCCTTTACAAAAACCAAAACCCTCATTTGTGTTTAAAGGTTTGGATTCAAGTGGAACAAGGCAAGAGGGGTCAGACAATTGACCAAATATAATAATTTAATTTATTTTTTTTATAGCTTGTCGACTAGTTTCTTTTTTTTTATTTTATTATTTGTCTTAATAAATTTTGAAAAAGCTCTTGGTTTTTTTTCAATTTTTAATAGTTCAACCCCAAGTCTTGTTTCTATTGTAATTTATTTATGTATAAGAAAATTAAACTTCACACCATCAAATACGTTAATGCTAATTTTAGGTATATTAAATGACATCATGGCTAGTGTTAATTTAGGTGTTTCTTCAATTTTCTTTTTGTTAATAAAATTACTAACTGAAAATTTGTCATCTCTTAACTTAGATAATAATAGTCAACAGTCATGGTTCTCATTTACTATTATCTTTAGCTTATCAATTTTCGCTATTGTTTTAATCAACATTGTAATTAATTTGTCCATACCTGATATAAACCCGTTATTGTTTCATATTGGAACTACATTAATACTTTTTCCAATTATAAATTTGGCGATAGATCTCATATTTTTTATATCTAAATTAATAAAAACTAATCCATGAAAAATAAAAATATAATAAAATTGAATAAAAAAATTTCTAGAAGATTTATTTTTTTATCTTTAATTAAAGGCTCTGTCGTTGGAGCAATAAGTTGGAGACTTTTTGATTTACAATTAATTGAAAACCAAAAATATGAAAAATTATCTGATAATAATCAATTTGATTATCATTTGATTTCTCCTGATAGAGGAAGAATATTAGATAGGAGAATGCGTCTGATAGCAGGAAATGAAGATGCCTTCCATCTTGTTTTAAATTGGAATCAAAATTTAAATATAGAGAATATTATTAAAAGAATATCTAAGGTTATTAATTTAGAAGAAAAAGATATTGTTAGTTTTAAAAATAAAATAAAAAACATTGATAATAATTTTTCTAAAAAAATCGTAATCACAAAAAATCTCTCAAAAAAAGATTTATCTAGGCTAGTGGTAAGGAGTGTTGAATTTCCTGAAATTACTTTTTTTATGTCAAAGAGACGAATTTATCCTCAAGGAAACATAGTGGGGCATATTACTGGTTATGTTGGTGGAATAACAAATAAAAATACTAAGAATTACAATAATATTCTAAGCACTGACTTAAAAATAGGAAAAAGTGGATTAGAAAAATTTTTTGAAAAAGAATTGACAGGTAAGTTTGGTAGAAAAAGAAATGAGGTCACATCTAAAGGCTTTGTGATTGAATCACATGTTTATGAAAACACTATACCAGGTAAAGATATTCAAATTTCACTAGATATGGAATTACAAGCATTTGCAATTGAAAGGTTAAAAAGAGGGAACTTAAAAATTCAGAATTTAAACTCTGTAAATAACAAAAAAAATAATAATTCCTTTTTTTATTTAGATGATAACAATCATATCTATAAAGATAAAAATAATAATATTGTTGATCCGAATTCTGGATCCCTAGTAGTTATGGATATTGAAAATGGTGAAATACTTTGTAGTGTTTCTTCTCCAGGTTTTGATCCAAATATTTTCTCAAATGAATTAGGAACAAAGGAGTGGGAGTATTTGAAAAAAAACCCTAGATCTCCCTTTTTGAATAGAAGTATATCTGGTGTATATCCCCCTGGCTCTACAATAAAAATGGCAGTCGCTTTGGCAGCTTTAGAAAGCGGGTTAATAGATTATAAAACTAAATTTTTTTGCTCAGGTTCAAGAAAATTAGGTGACAGTGAGTTTCATTGCTGGTCAAAGGATGGTCATGGCAAACTTAACTTAATAGAGGCAATAGAAAGGTCTTGTGACGTTTATTTCTATGAACTCGGTTTGAAAGTTGGCATTAATAAAATTTCTCTTATGATGAAAAAACTTGGTCTAGGACAATATTATGACTTAGAAATTGATGATAGGGCAAAGGGTGTTGTGCCAAATAAAGAATGGAAATTGAAGAGAGATGGATTAAGGTGGTCACTCGGAGAGACACTTAACGCTTCAATTGGGCAAGGGTATATCCTAACGACACCACTCCAACTTGCAACAATGACGTCAAGGTTAGCAAGCAATGGACTCAAAATAATACCAACTTTTTTAATAGGAAAAAATAAAAAAGGATTTGAATCTTTAAAAATAAATGATGAGCATCTTAATTATATTAAAAGAGCTATGGAAAGAGTTGTAATTGGAGAAAATGGTACTGCCAAAAACTATAAAATTGGTAACAAAAATATTGAGATGGCTGGTAAAACTGGAACGGTTCAAGTGGTCAGGATTTCTGAAGCTGAAAGAGAGGACGGAGTTGTCAAAAATGAAGACAGGCCGTGGGAAAAAAGAGACCATGCCCTTTTTGTTGGATATGCTCCTTCTTCCAAACCTAAATATGCAATATCAGTTGTCGTTGAGCATGGTGGTAGTGGTTCATCAGTAGCTGCTCCAATTGCAAGAGATGTTTTTAAACATTTATTTGGTTTTAAACAAACAGGTTAATAATGAATTATAAAAATAAATTCTCATCAGAAACTGTTGTGCTTTCATTATTGCTAAAATTTTTAAAAATTAATTGGCTAATCATTTTTTGTTTAACATTTTTAGGGTTTGTTGGAGTTATTTCTCTATACTCTGCGGCTGGAGGAAATTGGGATCCATGGGCAAAAAATCATTTAATTCGGTTACTATTTGGTGGTATTTTGATGATTTGTATAGCCTTAACGCCAACTTATATTTTTAATAAATTTAGCATATTATCCTTTTTTTTAGGTTTAATAACTTTGGTTTGGGTAAAATTTTTTGGTACGGGTGACGTTGCAAGATGGATTATGATTGGAGGGATTAGCTTTCAACCCTCTGAGTTTATGAAGTTAGGTTTAATTCTAATCTTAGCCAGATATTTTGACTATTTGCCAACAGTTCATCTTGAAAGCCTTTCAACATACATAATACCTTTGTTTATAATACTTGTCCCAGGGCTTTTAGTTATTTCTCAACCAGATTTAGGCACTGGTTTGACTATAATTTTACTTGGTCTAGCAATCCTTTTTTTTGTTGGGATATCGATGAAATTTATAATTATTAGTTCCCTTTTAATTGTATCTTCGATTCCTTTTATATGGCAACAGTTATATGAATATCAAAAAAATAGAATTTTAGTTTTTTTAAACCCTGAGATGGATAAATTAGGAAGTGGTTATCAGATTATACAATCAAAAATAGCAATTGGTTCAGGTGGTGTTTTTGGAAAAGGTTTTTTATTAGGAAGTCAAAGTAGATTAAATTATTTACCAGAAAAACATACAGATTTTATTTTCACTCTAATTTCCGAAGAGTTTGGTTTTTTAGGTTCTATGTCTATCATTTTAATTTTTTGTTTGTTGATTGGGTTAATTATAAGAGTTTCTCTTAATACTACTGCGATTTTTTCAAAACTAGTTGCTTTTGGGGTAGCTTTTTTACTGTTCCTTTATTTAAGTTTAAATATTGGAATGGTTTGTGGGTTGTTGCCAGTTGTAGGTGCACCATTACCTTTAATAAGTTATGGTGGAACTTCTTTGTTAACTGTTTTAATTGGTGTTGGTCTTGTTTTAAGTATAAATGTTCATGAAAAGAAAATATAATTAATTTTAAAGCTTATCTTTGAAAGTAGATATAATGTTTAGATTTTTTGTTATTAGAAAATGGTTTATATGGTCTTGGTTAGGATCTTTTGTGATTTTGTCATCTTTATGGATTCAAGTTAAAATTGACGTAAAGATTAACGAATGGTTTGGTAAGTTTTATGATATGATCCAAAAAGCTCTAGCCAAACCTAACGCAATTACTATGAGTGAATATTGGGAAAGCTTATTCTCTTTTATTTCTCTTGCTGGCTTATATGTAGCAGTTTATGTCATTATTAGTTTCTTTACAGCGCATTACCTATTTAGGTGGAGAGCAGCAATGGTTGAATGGTATCATTCTGTTTATGACAAGGCTCGTAAAATTGAAGGAGCGGCGCAAAGAGTTCAAGAGGACACTATAAAGTTTTCTCGTATCATGGAATCTCTTGGTACTAGTTTAATAGAGTCTTTAATGGTTTTATTCCAGTTTATCCCAATTCTTTTAGGATTATCTGTTGGTATTCCAATATATTTCTTTGGAGATTGGCAATATGGTCTAATCACAGGTGCTTTGTTATGGACATTGGGAGGTACAATTTTTTTAATTGGCCTTGGTTGGATCCTAAGATTAGTTGGAGTTGAGTATGATTTGCAAAAGAAAGAAGCTGCTTACAGAAAATTATTAGTTATTGCAGAAGATGACGGAACTGTCCGCCCTAAGAAAATAGAAGAATTATTCAATGATGTTAGGTCTATACATTTTCTAAGTTATATAAGATATTTGTATTTTAATGTTGGTCGCATGGCTTATCTACAGGCTAATGTCTTGTCAGCCTATGTTTTTCTTGCTCCAGCTATAGTTGCTGGGGTTGTTACTCTTGGTGTAATGCAACAAATTATTAGAGCTTTTGGACGTGTTGAAGGTTCAATGCAATATTTATTAAAAGCTTGGCCTACAATTATTGAATTAGCTAGTGTTTATAAGCGTTTAAGAGAGTTCGAAGCAAGTATACTAGTTGAAGATAAAATTAAAACCTAATTTAAAAATTATGGTAGATAAATTACAGTTCTCTATAGGCATTCTAAGCTGGAAAGGATATGACAGCTTAACTAATTCTCTTGTTTCATACCAGAAAAATGGACTTTCAAAATTAACTAAAAACAAATTTATTTGTCTTCCTGAATATAACGATGAAGCAATAAAGATAGCAAAAAAATTTGGT
>Ga0213866_10002826_pt1 | contig 12063 bp, 15 predicted proteins | sample PICome_11_FD_160079 | JGI IMG/M metagenome (GOLD analysis project Ga0213866, IMG submission 160079) | Coastal seawater microbial communities near Pivers Island, North Carolina, United States - PICO284 | ecosystem: Environmental > Aquatic > Marine > Coastal | place: USA: North Carolina... | reverse complement strand
TACTCAATGTATTTGCCTTACTACCTTAAAGATAGAAAATTAAGCTAGATTTATGGAAAGAAAAGGTAGCAAAATTGTATCTAGAAGGCAGATTCCTCATAAATATAGAGCATCTAGACCAAAAATTGTCCAATGGATAGCAAGATGGTTTTTAAGACTTTTCGGATGGAAGGTGGACGGTTTCATACCTCCTCTTGAAGGCAAAGAAAATTTAATAATTATTGCTGGCCCTCATACATCTAATTGGGATGGGATATTTGGTTTCGCTGCAATATTAGGATTAGATGCAAAAATAACCTTCTTTGGAAAGCACAGTCTTTTTACCAAACCAATTCTTGGAAAATTTCTTAAATATATGGGAGGCATTCCGGTTGATAAGACCAAACCAGGCTCGGGCTTAACAGATGTAGCGATACAAAATATGAAAAAACTAAACGGTTCTTTAATTGCCATGTCTCCTGAGGGAACAAGAGCTAAAACTGAGAAGTTAAAATCAGGATTTTTAAGAATTGCTAAGGCCGTAGAAGGTCAAATTTTTCTTGGAGCTTTTGATTTTGGCAACAAAAGAATTCTTTTAGATAAGTTTTATAAACCATCTGGAGACAATGAAGAAGATTTATTGTGGGTTAGAAATTACTTCTTACAGTTCCAAGCAAAGCGCCCTGAAAATTATTAATCTGTAGCTAAACTTTTAGCAATCATCTCATCAATTTTCTCTTCAACTATAAATAGTGGCGGGTTTCCATAGTCAAGAACAGCAGAATGAAAATCTCTAATGTCGAATTTATCTCCCAGAGCATCCATTGCTTTTTCTCTTAATTCCAACATTTTTATCATTCCAACTTTATAGCTTAGAGCCTGTCCAGGCCAAACAATATATCTTTCGATTTCTACACGGCACTCGGTATCAGACATACCAGTTTTAGCTTTCATATAATCTATAGCTTCCTCTCTAGTCCATTTTTTATAATGTATGCCAGTATCTACAACTAAACGAACGGCTCTAAATATTTCGCTTTGTAAAATACCCAGTTCATCATAGGGGTCTGGAGCTAGACCTGCCTCCAATGACAGTTGCTCTGAATATAAAGCCCAGCCTTCAGAAAATGCAGAGGTTCTGTAACCAAACCTTCTATACAGTGTTAGCTCTTCATTCTCTAATGAATGAGCTATTTGATGATGATGACCGGGTGTTGCCTCATGAAAGGTTAATGTCTTCATGCTGTATTTAGGAGTCTGTTTTATGTCATATAGGTTTGCATAAAAAACACCAGGCCTACTTCCATCAAGAGCAGGAGCTTGATAATAACCACCCGGGGCTGTTTGTTCAGAATATTCCGGTACTGCTTTTACAATAACAGGAGCCTTAGGCATTGAATGAAAATACTCTTTTATACCTTCGGTAGCTTCATTAACCATGTCCATATAGTCTTGAACAACAATTTCTTTTCTGTCCGGAGTGTCTGCATAAAGCATAGACGGATCTTCATTTAACTCATTCATTAAAACCCCTACAGTTTTATTTGAGTCATAGCCAAGTGACACAAGGATCTCTTTCATTCTTTTAGAAATTCTTGCTACTTCGCTTAGCCCCATTTGATGAATTTTCTCAGGACTGTAGTCTGTTGTTGTATAAGATCTAATTCTAAGTTTATAAAACTCATCACCGTTTGGCTGAGACCATATTCCATGGTGAGGATTGGCATTTTTTTCTGTTTCAAGCATAAAATCTCTTAGTAAAACGAACCCAGGAGTTACACTTTCTTGAATTGAATTCTTAATAGAGCTCTCTAATGAATTAAATTCCTCATCAGACAAATCAAGCAACTTAATTTTTTTTATAAACTGTGTGTACAAGGGATGTTCTTCGTAAGAGTAGTTAATCAATTCGCCGAGTTGCTGAATTATGTGTGCATAGACAAATTTGGGAGCATATATCCCAGAATCTGCTTGTCTTTGTAACCAGTCATAAAGCCCTGAATAAACCTCAATAGCAAGATCGGTTCGCTTAATAAAGTCTTCTGCCTCAGATAGATTTCTTACCGGATGCATATCACTCATAAAGCTAATAATATTGTGATGTTCTCCACGAACCTGGTTCAAAGGGTAATCATGATATGGAAAGAGCTCCAGTTGATTTAATTGATTTTCAGTATCAAAAATAGCAATTTTTTTTGTGATTCTTTGGCCATCGTTTAGTGATTCATCGTTATATTTATTTAAAATATTCAATCTTTTTCTTGCGTTTTGTATATCTTTTTTGAGGTCATCACTCTTTGGGATAGATAACTTTGCATTATGATTCGTTAACCAATTCAGACCATCAAAGACTCCCATATAAGTCATAGCCTCAGGAGAGTCTACTAAATCTGTTATAACTTCTTTTGCTAAATAATGATCAATCGAAGCAGGCTTCATATAAAAAAGATTAACCAAGTATAGTGAAACTAAACTTATTCCAAAAAAAGTCAGAACTCCAAGTGTTTTAAAAATTCGCTTTATCATTTTTTAACATCCATTAACTACTATGCGCATGTAAATATTATAAGTTTTTTTGATAGACTTAATGTAAATAATTAACAAACTATAAAAATGACTGAAAAATTAGCTACATTATCGCAAGAAGATAATATCTCCATAATCACGCTTGACGATGGCAAGGTGAACGCATTTTCTTATGATATGCTTGCTCAGGTTCATAGCCTTCTGGACGAAATTCCTCAGAAGACTGGAGCACTTGTTATAAAAGGAAGAGACGGTATTTTTTCAGGAGGGTTTGATTTAAAAACATTAGCAACTGGTGATCTTGTTAAAATTACAAATATGGTTGAATTGGGATATAACCTCCTTCTAAAAATTTATTCTTTTGACCGACCAGTTATTGCAGCTGTATCAGGGCATGCAATTGCACTAGGATTATTTGTCGCCTGTTCTGCAGATTATCGAATTGCTATTGATGGGAAATATGTTTGTCATGCAAACGAAGTAAGAAATAATATGGATATCCCAACTCAGATTATGGAAATTCTTAAAGAGAGAGTAAATAAAGAATATTTTTACTCTGCAGTCTATCACTCTGATCCATATTCGGTTCAGGAATCAATTGATGTTGGTTATATTGATGAAGTTATCTCAGAAGATAGATTTATGGAAAGAGTCATAGAAAAAGCAAAAGAGCTAGCTTCATTACCCCATCCATTTTATGCAAAAACCAAACAAACTGCTCAAAAAGAAAGAAGAAAGAAGATTGGCGACGCTATAAAAAAGCATGAGAAACAAACATTTTTATTAAGATTTTTTCTTAGATTAAAATTTTGGCAGAAATCGACTAAAAAATAGTAAGAATATAAAATTAACAACAGTCAATACTAGCTGAATATTTGAACTCAAATAAATACATAGAAATTAATAATATAAAAGATCTCATGGCAAGAGATCTTCTAGAAAGCTTATATTCTTTAAACCAAGAAAATTCACCAGAAGTTGGTTTTATCCCCAGCATTGAACTTTTTTCAAAGTTATTTCAGACGAGTTCTTTAAACCTATTAATTAAATATAAGAATAAAATTGCTGGGTTTGTTATTTGTTTTAGAGAAAATTCAGAATATGAATCTCTAAACTATAAATATTTTAATCAAAATAAAGAAAAATTTTTATATATAGATAGAGTAGTCATTAAATCACATTATAGAAGAATGGGTCTTGGAACCAGAGTTTATAAATATATTGATGAGGTAGCAGCAAAAGAATCGTTACCAATATGTTGCGAGGTAAATTCAATCCCTCTAAACCAAATATCTCTTAATTTTCATGCAAAAAATGGTTTTATCAAGGTTGGAGAAAGAGACTTTAAAGATCATTCTGTAAGATACCTTCAGAAATAAACTTTACAATCATTCAAGATATTATTAATCTTTTATATATGTCAATTTATAAATGTAATGAGTGTGGAATGTCAGTTAAAACATCATGCGGTGAATGTGATAGTCCACTTGAAGATGGTTTGTTGAGTTTGGATGATGGCGGCCAAGTTAGAATATCTCAATGCAAACAAGCAGAGTGTTCAAATTTTAATGGAAAGATAAAATCGCCGCTTTGTTGTGGAAATGACATGCAATGCTCTATTTAATAAAAAGATAAACTAATCTCCTAAAATAAAAGCCCATCAGATTGATAGGCTTTTATGTCTATCAAACTTATCTGCTGATTGAGTAGCCTTGTTGCTCTAAAACGAATCTATCTTCTGATAAGTTTCCTACCCAAGATACTTTTCCTTCATCATTAAATTCAAACCTTGTGGCAGTATATGCATTGGCAGTTAAGCCACTAGCATCTTCTGTGAATTCAGACCAGCTTAAGACCCAAACAACACCCTCATCTGTGACAGAGGTTTCAATAATATTGAATCCATCTACTCCCCAGTTATCAGCATCAGCTTGAGAAAAATTTTCTAGTACTTGTGCTTTTGTTGAAGTTTGTTGAACAGCACCTCTTGCAACTGTTACAGCCACCTCTTCACCATCTCTTTGGACAACTGCATTAATTTCTTCACCTGGCTTACCTCTAAAACCAAGCCTATTTCTATTATCATCAGCAACCCTAACACCAGCAACCTCTACGAATGAGTCTCCAACTTGAAGAGCCTTTGAAGCAGGGCTGTCTGGAATAATATATGTAACTGTCATACCACTCTCATCAGGATTCCATATAAAACCCATGCCAACATATCTGTCTCCGACAACTATTCCGTCTTCAGACATATTAGTTTCTATCATCTCAATGGCCTCAGCTTTGCCGGTATAACCTGCAGTTACCCATTCAGCTGCAATATCCATTCTGCCTTGATAAGAATTATCTGAGCTGTTGCTCATATCACATGCAGCCAATGCAATTAATGCAGAGCACGCGAAGATAGTTTTAAAATTATTCATCCTCTCTCCTTTTTAAAAAAATGTAACAAGACTTAAGTTTATATTTTTTAAAACTTAATGAAAGGATTTAAAAAGATTAATTTATGTTCTAACTCTACCTTTTTTACGTAAACGAATAGATTCTGGAGTAACCTCAACAAGCTCATCATCTTCAATAAATTCTAGAGCTTGTTCAAGAGTATGTTTAATATGAGGAACAAGAATCAAATTTTCATCTGTCCCAGCTGCTCTTATATTTGTTAATTGTTTTGCTTTTGTTGGATTAACTGGTAGATCATTATCTCTTGAATGAAGACCAACAATTTGACCAACATATACTTCTTGCCCATGGCCTAAAAATAATTTTCCACGATTTTGTAAATTAAATAGCGCATAAGCAAGCGTCTTTCCTGCTGTCATTGCGTACATAACACCATTAGTTCTCTTTGCAATCTCTCCAGTCTTAACTGGGCCATAGTGATCAAAAACACTTGTCATTATCCCAGTGCCGCTTGTGATTGTTAAAAAATGAGACCTAAATCCAATAATGCCTCTTGATGGCGCCATAAATTCAAGTTTTACCCGTCCTTTTCCATCTGGCTCCATATTTTTAAGCTCAGCCTTTCTTGGACCAAGCTCTTCGATAACAGATCCTTGATGAATATCTTCAACATCAATAACGATTTGCTCATACGGTTCATGAATTTCATCACCAACTTCTTTTTGTATAACTTGTGGTTTAGATATAGCAAGCTCAAAACCTTCTCTGCGCATTGTTTCGATTAAAACTGATAAGTGCAGCTCTCCACGGCCAGAAACTATAAATTTATCTGGGCTATCTCCCTGGACAACCCGCAAGGCTACATTTGAAATTAATTCTTTCTCTAATCTTTCTTTAATATTTCTGGAAGTAACAAATTTTCCCTCTCTTCCAGCAAAAGGAGAATCATTTACTTGAAAAGTCATACTGACCGTTGGCTCATCCACTGAAAGGGGAGGTAATGCTGCAACATGCATTGGATCGCATATAGTGTCTGATATATTCAGCTTATCAATACCAGTAATACATACTATTGAACCAGCATCAGCTTCAGAAACCTCGACTCTTTCTAGTCCTTCATAGCCCATAACCTGAAGAACTTTGCCTTTTCTTGTTTTACCTTCTCTATCTATTACAGCTACTTGATCATTTGGTTTTATAGAACCCTGTTTAATTCTTCCTATACCAATTACGCCCACATAACTATTGCTATCAAGGGCACTGATTTGTAATTGCAAAGGACCGTCTTTTTTAACTTCAGGAGCGGGCACCTTGTCGAGTATCATTTCAATCAAAGGAGTCATATCTTCAGTCATTTGATCAGCTTCTAAGCCTGATATGCCTTCAATTGCTGAAGCATAAATAACTGGAAAGTCTAATTGCTCGTCAGTTCCTCCTAGACGGTCAAACAAATCAAAAACCTGATCTAACACCCAGTCAGGCCTCGCATCAGGACGATCTACTTTATTAATAACCACAATTGGCTTTAAGCCTTTTTCAAACGCCTTTTGAGTAACAAATCGTGTTTGTGGCATTGGACCATCAACCGCATCAACCAGGAGAAGAACAGAATCAACCATTGAAAGAGCTCTTTCCACCTCTCCACCAAAATCAGCATGACCAGGGGTGTCTACGATATTAATTAAATGATCTTTCCAATTGATTGAGGTATTTTTTGCAGTAATTGTAATTCCTCTTTCTTTTTCTTGATCGTTTGAATCCATTATTCTTTCAGAATCCATATTTTTTCTATCCAATGTTCCGGATTGCTGAAGAAGCTTATCTACCAGTGTTGTTTTTCCATGGTCAACATGGGCAATGATTGCAATATTTCTAAGATTATTTATGTCCATGTTATTAGTGTTTTAAAAAAGTGGGGATTATAATCTTAAAATGAAAAAAATAATGCTTTTACTTACTTTTGTTGTATCAACCAATGTATCTTCTAATTTAAAAATTGATCTTGAAGAACAAATCACACCATTAATGCAGAAAGTAATTGAGTGGCGTCATGATATTCATCAATACCCAGAGTTAAGCAATAGAGAGTTTAGAACAGCTAAGAAAGTTGAAAATCATTTGCTATCTCTTGGTATTGAAGTTGAGACCGGAATTGCTTACACAGGTGTTGTTGGCTTGATTAAAGGCGCCATGCCAGGACCAACAATAGCTTTGAGAGCAGATATGGACGCTTTGCCGGTAATTGAAAAAACAGGCTTGCCCTTTGCCTCAAGAGAAAAAACTGAATACTTAGGCCAAGAAGTTGGGATTATGCACGCATGTGGTCATGATGCGCATGTTGCCATCCTAATGGGAGTTGCTGAATATCTATCTAAAAACAAGAATCAGCTCAAAGGAAATGTAATGCTGATTTTTCAACCAGCTGAAGAGGGCCCGCCAGAAGGTGAAAATGGCGGAGCAAAGATGATGCTTGAGGAGGGTATTTTTGACAGGTATAAACCTGAAGTTATTTTTGGTCTCCATGTTGGTAATGGTCCTCATGGTTATATTGGTGTTGCTTCTGGGCCAGCGATGGCTGCTGCTAGTACATACAGAATTAAAATTAAGGGAGTGCAAGCCCACGGATCAAGGCCATGGGATTCTATCGATCCGGTAATGGCAACTGCAGAGCTCATACAAAATTTAAATACTATTGTTAGCAGAAGAATTAATATCGTTAATAACCCAGCTGTTATATCGGTGGGTATCGTTAGGTCTGGTACGAGGGGAAATATCATTCCTGAAGATTCTGAAATACAGGGTACGATTAGAACCTTTGATCCAAAGCTTAGAGCAGAAATATACCAAGAAATAGAACAAGTAGCTTCGGGCGTTGCTTTGGGTACAGGCACAGAAGTCTCAGTTGAGTTTGATGTTGGTGGATTTTATCCAGTGACTTTTAATGACGAAAATCTTGTTAAAAGGCTTACCCCATCGCTAAGAAATGCAGCAGAAAATAAAGTCTACGAAATGACGCCATCAACTGGGGCGGAAGATTTTTCATTTTTCTCAAATGAAATACCAGGTATGTATTTTTGGCTTGGGGTTAATGCACCGGGGATAATGGAAGCTCCTGGAAATCATTCGCCATATTTCGTCGTTGATGATGGAGCGCTTGATGTCGGAGTAAGAGCATTTGTAAATTTAGTTTCAGATTATCCAAATTAATCTGTACCTAATAAACCTAAAAGCATAAAATCTACAAAAATTAATTATAAGGAGCTAATAAATGGCAATACCAGAGCATATTAAAAATAATCTATCTATACCTGTAATAGGCTCTCCCCTATTTTTAGTTTCGGGTCCTGAGCTTGTAATCGCGCAATGTAAAGCTGGCATCATTGGTTCATTTCCTGCACTTAATGCAAGACCGCAACATGTATTAGAAGAGTGGATTGTAAGGATTAAGACAGAGCTTGCAGAATATCAAGAACAAAACCCAGATAAGAAAGTTGCTCCTTTTGCTGTGAACCAAATATGTCATGGGTCTAACGACAGGCTTATGGATGACATGGCTACATGTGTAAAACATGAAGTTCCAATTATTATCACATCATTAAGACCGCCAGCAGAACTTGTTGAGGCAGCCCATAGTTACGGGGGGCTTGTATACCATGATGTTATAAATGTTAGGCATGCAAAAAAAGCAGCTGAGCAGGGAGTTGATGGCTTAATTCTTGTATGTGCTGGCGCGGGTGGTCATGCTGGAGCGCTTTCACCTTTTGCATTATTAAGAGAGGTTAAAGAGTGGTTTTACGGAACTATAATTTTGTCAGGATCAATTGGAGATGGTTACTCAGTTGCATCATCTTTGGCTCTTGGAGCAGATTTCGCATACATGGGTACAAGATTCATTGCCACTAAAGAGGCTAATGCTGACCAGGGTTATAAACAAATGTTAATTGATAGTGCTGCAGATGATATTGTTTATTCAAGTCTTTTTACTGGTGTTTCTGGCAACTATCTAAAACCTTCTATAAAGAATGCAGGCTTAGACCCAGAAAACCTTCCAGACGCAGATAAATCTACAATGAATTTTGGATCAGGAGGAAATACTGATGCAAAGGCATGGAAAGATATCTGGGGTTCTGGCCAGGGAATTGGTGGTATAAAAGATGACCCTAGCGTAGAAGATTTAGTAACCAGGCTTATAGAAGAGTATAATCGAGCAAGAATAGAATTTAACGAAAAATAATATTATCCGGAGGAGAGAATGGAGACAATAATATTAATTTTAATAGGCGCTATTGCTGGCGGGGCAGTTGTTAATATGATGTATGTATGCAAAGAAGGCAAAAGTGGCTCAAAAGGCATAACAGACGAATATGTAACAGAGTCAGGCATAAAGAGAACAGCAAAAAAAGATAGAGAAGAATATATCGTTTAAAAATACTCAATGACCAAAAGAAATTTAAGAGAGCATTTTATAGAAGGCTGGAATAAATTGTTTGGTAAAGAAGAAGACAAAACAAAACTAAGAACTCAAAGTCTTTTTAGGGCAAAGAATTCTGTTACCAATCTCAATGCTGGCACGCCTCATGACTGGGAAGACTTAAAAAAATACCAAGAAGAAGAAAAGAATTATGACTAATATAGGTTTTGTTGGTCTTGGCATAATGGGTGGACCCATGGCAAGTCATCTCAACAACAATGGCCATAATCTTTTTGTTTTTAATAGATCTAAAGAAAAATCAGAAAAATGGTCAATTCAAAATACAAAAGCTAAAGTTTGTTGGTCCCTAAAAGACATCGCAATTAATTCTGACATCATTATTCTATGCGTTGGAAATGATAAGGATGTTAGACACGTTATTGGTGAAGTTGAGGGCTGGATAAAGCCTGGAACTGTTCTTATCGACCATACAACCACATCGGCAAATTTAGCTAAAGATATGAATGAGATTCTTGCTAAAAAAGAGTCTTATTTCTTAGATGCACCAGTATCAGGAGGAGAGGCCGGCGCTCAACAAGGAACTTTATCAATAATGGTTGGCGGTGATGAAGAAATTTATATATCCATTAAAGAGCTGCTTGGCTCCTACTCAAAATTCACAAAGTTTATGGGCCCATCAGGCCACGGACAATTAACCAAGATGGTTAATCAGATATGCATAGCTGGGTTAATACAGTCCCTCGCTGAAGGATTACATTTTTCAAAAAAAGTAGGCTTAGATACAGAAGATGTTATTGAAGTAATATCAAAAGGAGCTGCACAGTCATGGCAAATGGATAATAGATGGAAGTCTATGATGGAAGATGACTACGATCATGGATTTGCAGTTGATTTAATGAGAAAAGACCTCGATATAGTTTTAGAGCATGCCAAAACTATAAATGCTAATTTAGAGATAACCGATCTTGTTAATAGTTTTTATGAAAATATTCAAAATTCTGGTGGGGGGAGATGGGATACATCAAGCCTTCTAAGAAGATTAGAATCCTAGATTAAGATTCTTGAAAATAAAGCCATGCCGGCATATATTAGAAACATAATTACAACCATATTTTCAACCATTTCTTTATCTAATCTAATGGACTCTTCTGCCGTTTGATAAAAACTATTTGGGCTGGCTACGAGCCATGCAATGCCAAAAAGATGAAGAAGCATCAAAATTGAGACAACCCAATTAAAAGGATTGCTTGAGAAAACAATTAGCGAAGTAAGTATCAAATAAAAAATTTCTGTAGAAAGGTATACATTAATGTTTTTTCTTTTCCAGATATATTTTAAGAAGCTGTAGCCAGCCTTATTTGTATAAAAATATACAAAAGCAGAAAAGATATATACAAAAGCTAAAAAAAATATCATTTAATGATGGGGTGGTTTTTCATATTTAATAGGCGGGAATTGAGACTTCTTATTTTTTCTATTATATCGTTCATATCTTGAAGTCACATCGGCACAGTCTTCGGTTGCTGAAGGTAAGATATCTTTTTGATCTTTTGTTTTATCTTCCATGAAAGACCTATAAGTCCCCCTCTTTTCTTACCTCACTTCTTTGAACTTCAAATTTTTCACCATATCTTGCTTCAAGTTTTTTTTGATTTTCATTAATCACTTCGAAGGGATCTAACCCAAGCGCGGCACAAGCTGTTGTCCAATACCACATTATATCTCCAAGCTCTCTTTTCATATGAAAGATATTATCTTCAGATGCTGGCTTTCCTTGTAGAACCATTTTTTTTACTATCTCTACGAATTCTCCAGTTTCACTTCCTAGCCCCAAAGCTGCAGTAAGCAATCGGGGTATTTTTATGTCAGATTTTGACTCTATATCATCTAGGCTTGATTTTAATGCTTTCATTTCAAGACTTGGATCACTCGTAACCTTTGTAACAAAATCACTGTATATTGAGAAAAATTCTTTAACCTCATTCGTCATAATAATTATCCTATTTTTTTAAATATTTCATCTCTCCATTCAAGAGAAGAGATGAAATCAGATGTATATGCCTTTTTTTCATTAGACACTATTTTATCTTTCAGATTTACCCCTGATAGATATTCGTATTCTTTTAAAGTTCTTTTGTTGCCCAAGCCATAAACACCCTCAATATCATCATTAATAAGGTCTGTAAGCCTGTCAATACTCAATTTATCTCTTTCGTGCCATTTAACACCTCTTTTGCTATCCTCATCCTTGTCCCAGTGCAACTTCCTATCAATATTGGTTGGGGCATCGTTATACAAATGATAGATTGGTGTGGCTGGTATATGGTAAATTCCGAAACCCCTAGTAAAGGCCCTTAAAGAAATAGATTGCTCTTCTCCGTAAAAATAAAAACTTTTATCATAGGGAACTTGTTGAACGAATTCCTTAGTGCTAAAAAGACAGCCAGCTGCAATTAGATACCCATGAACTATCTCAACATCGGTCATTGTGGCTTTTTGACCACAATAGGACCCATTCAAAAAAATTGCATTTTCTCTGAAAGCAAGAGCATATGTACTTTTGTCACCTGAGTTTAAAGAAAATTTTTTCTCTTCAAAATTTATAATCTCAAAACCTCTTGGATAACATGAGATTATTGGTGGATTATGGTTATTAGATCCTTCATTTTTAATTTTTTCAATAAACGAGATCATATATTTATACCATGAGTGCTCAAAAA
>Ga0213866_10002823_pt1 | contig 12069 bp, 11 predicted proteins | sample PICome_11_FD_160079 | JGI IMG/M metagenome (GOLD analysis project Ga0213866, IMG submission 160079) | Coastal seawater microbial communities near Pivers Island, North Carolina, United States - PICO284 | ecosystem: Environmental > Aquatic > Marine > Coastal | place: USA: North Carolina... | reverse complement strand
AGCTGCGAGGCGTTGGTGCCCCGCAGACCATCGACCAGACCGAGCTATTCGGTTCGCACGCCGTCTGGTTTCATGACCCTGACGTCGCCGTCGCCACCACGTCGCATACGTGGCGCCCGCTCGCCGATGAAGCGTTTGATCGCAGCACCGCTGGACCGGTGCAGCTCAACTTGCCCTTTCGCGAACCGCTCATCGGCCGCCAGCTGCCAATGCCTGAGCTAGTTGATGACGAGGTCGTTCGAAGGTGGCAGCCATCTGAGCCGGAGTATGACCTCGTTCCGGCTGATTTCGATCAGCAGAGAGGCGTCACCCTCGTCGGGGGCCGCAGCGGAGTGCCGCAAGCAGACGTGACCGCTCTCCACGGTTTCACCGAGTGGCCGATAATCGCCGACTCACAATCTGGTTTGCGTGATCATCCCGGTGCAGTTGTCACGGCCGACGCGCTCCTCCGGCATCAGCAGTTCGCCGATGATCACGTTCCGACGGTGATCGTCCGGATTGGGCGTCCAGCGGCCTCGAAGCTGCTCGCCCAATGGAGCGTTCGCTCTGCTGCCACCCTCATCCAGGTGGGTGGGCCAGGCCGTATTGATCCCGATCACAACGTCGCGGCGGTTTGCAGCATCAGGTCGCTGCTTGAGGCCGAACCCACTGGCGCCACCGGTACCACGTGGCTGCGGCGATGGCGTCGGGCCGATGCGCTCGCCGACGAGGCAATCGAGCGAGAGCTTGCTGAGGGCGAGTTGTGCGAAGCCACAGTCGCCCGAACCATCGCTGATCATCTACCCGAACGTGCTCGCCTCACCGTGTCGTCATCGATGCCCATCCGGGATCTCGAGTGGTTCGGCGGACGCACTGCGAAGGCACATGCCAATCGAGGTGCGAACGGTATCGACGGCGTCTTGTCGACATCACTCGGCCGAACACTCGCCGCGCACGACGACGCTCGGCCTGGCGTGGTGCTGATCGGTGATGTCGCCTACCTCCACGACTCCAACGCGCTTGTCGGATTATCACAGCGCAGCGTCGATTTGCGGATCGTCGTCGTCGACAACGACGGCGGTGGAATTTTCTCATTCCTTCCACAGTCTGCGGAACTCGATCCGAAACGCTTCGAGCAGCTGTTCGGAACCCCACATGGTGCCGACCTCGTGGCGATCGCCAAAGCGTGCGGTGTGCCTGCGACCACGGTGACCTCCCGTGACGAGCTGGTCAAGCACCTCGGCCAACCAGGACCGTGGGTTGTGCGGATCGCTAGCGACCGACGGGCGAACGTTCACGATCACCGTCGTCTCGACGAAGCAGTTCGCCGCGCTCTCGACAACTGAATCACACTGAGGTCGAACCTCAGTCGCCGGTCAGCCTCGGATGATGGCGCCGAGCATTGCCTGGAATTTGGCCTGCGTCTCGGCGAGCTCGGCGAGTGGATCACTCTCAGCAACGATGCCACCGCCCGCCACCAGCCGGGCCTGGGTGCGCGAGTCGTTGAACTCGGCGCAGCGAATGTTCACCGCCCACACCCCATCGCCGTTCGCATCGACCCATCCGACAGCGCCGCCGTAGCGGCCGCGTTCGAACCCTTCGACTCGCTCGATCAGATCGAGTGCGGCTGCTCTTGGATGTCCGCCAAGTGCCGGTGTTGGTGACACCGCAAGCACGAGCTCGACCACGGTCGGTCTGGGCTCCGAGAGCCTTCCCTCCATTCGGGTTCCGAGGTGCTGTACGTTTGCAACCGAGACAATCGATGGCTTGGGTTCCCAGTCGAGATAGCTGGCCCAGGGGAGCAGCCGGTCGTGGAGGTCATCGATGACCACGCGATGCTCGATCTGGTTTTTGTTGCTCGCCCTCAGATCGTCGGCAAGCCGCTGATCGGTGATCGCGTCACCCGTTGACGGCGTGGTCCCGGCCAGCGGGTGGCTTCGCACGGTGTCGCCATCGACGGCAACGAGAAGCTCAGGTGAGGCGCCGATCATGCCGTCGATCGACGATCGGTAGCTTGACCGGAACGAGAGCTTCAGTCGCCGCAGGACGGCATGGAGCGAGACTGGTTGGTCGGCGCTGACCGTGATCGGGCGGGCGATAACCGCCTTTGTTAGCAGGCCCGCTCGCACCGAGTCGCGAGCTGCGGTGACCGCTGCGAGATATTGGTTGATGTCGATCTCAGGTGTGATGGTCCAACTCGGTGCTGCCGGCATGGGTTCAGGCCCTGGCGCCAGTGCCGATGGGACGTCGATGTCACGCTCGCTTACGACAGTGACCCAGCACTGGCCATTCCGCTTGACCACAGTGACCTCGGGCACGACCACCTCCGCCGGCTGTCCAGGACGGAACGGGATGAACCCGAGCGCAAGCGGCGAAGCCTCGTCGACGGTCGAATTGTGGTTGAGCGATGCCAGCCACGACGTCGCGTCACTGACAGGGAGGCGAGCGGCCTCGCCGCGCCCCGCGAGGCCTTGTCCGCCGCGGGCGAACAGAACCCCGTCGTCACGTGCAACATCGTTGAGGTCGGGAACGGGAGCGTTGTCGCCGAGCCACTCGCGGAGTGTCCGGGTGACCGCCCGCATTAGTCGCGCGAGCCGACCATCAGCTGCGTGAGCCCACCAGAGAGCTCGGTGTGGGTAGCGTCGGTGAAACCCGCTCTCTGGAGCCTGGCCAGTAACTCGCCGGGCTCAGGCAGGTACTGCACCGACTTTGGGAGGTAGCGGTACGCAGCACCGTTGCTGAGTAATGCGCCGATGCGGGGCACGATCTTGCCGAAGTAGATGTTGTTACCAAACCTGAGCACCGGACTGGGCGGAGTACCCACATCGAGAAGGGCGATTCGGCCGCCGGGCCGGACAACTCGGGCTAGTTCGGCGAAGAAGTCTTCGAGATCGAGGAGGTTGCGTAGTGCAAACCCGCAGGTGACCCCGTCGAGCGACTGGTTGGGGAGGGGGAGTTGGAGGATGTCGGCTTGGGCGCGAGGCGCACCCGATCTATCAGCGGCGAGCATCCCGTAGCTGAGATCGAATGACAGGGGTCGCAGGCCCGCCACTCCAAGGGCGATGCACAGATCGCCCGTGCCGGATGCGAGATCGGCGACGACGCTACCTGCTGGGAGCTTCAGGTCGCGGATCGCTCGTTTTCGCCAACGAACGTCGAGTCGGAACGAGATGATCCGGTTGAGTCGGTCGTACTTCGGGGCGATGGCATCGAACATGTCGCGCACGGCCCCGACTTTCTCCTCGCCCTGGGGGAGTTCGTCGGTGTCCCAGCGCGCTGTTGACTCAGAGGCTGTGTCGCTCACGTGGTCAGGCTACGAGGAGGCTGCGGCCGATGCTGCGCCCGGCTCGTCGCCGGTGTCGGTCGTGTTGTCACCAGCCTCGCTTCCGGTGGCCGGGGCGCTGCCTGCGTTGTCTGATACTTCGCGGCCGACCTGGTCGCCCTCCGGGCGGGCCTGAGCCAGTGCCTGGAGTCGGATTTCGGCTGTGGACACCATCTGCTCGAGCAGCTCGAGCGAGTCGGAGACCGAGACACCCATCACCAGATCAGCGATCGTGCGTTCGAGTTCGACCACGTGTGTTTCGATTGCGTCGAGCATCGCAGTTCTCTGCGGTTCGGGCAGCGCCGCAGCAGCGACGAGATGTTCGTCGATGGCGAGAGCCTGCGCGTCGATCCCTGCCATCTGCGCCGCCAGACCGAGCTCATCGAATCGTCGGTCCCCGTGGGCGCTCTTCACAGCATCGCCGAGACTCCGATGAAGCTTGGCTTCTCGCGTGTGCGCACCAGCCCAGTTCGCCGGCGCAGGCGACGAACACCCCGGAACCACCTGGTTCTGCTCGGCGAACTCCTTCTTGGAACGCACGGCGAGGGCCACACCGAATCCGACGATCGCTGCGACTGAGAGAACAAGAAGCGCAGTGATGATCACAAGCAACCTCCGTGGTAGCACCGAACACCACAACCAGAAAGATGGTCGTGGTTACCGCAAGGGTGGAACCGCCACCAAGTTGGCGCCGTCAGTGTGTGTGTGAGTGGTGAATGGTGGTCCGAGCATACGTGAACAACTCTTCGACGATTCGGAGAGCTTCCCAAAGAGGCCACGGTCTTTGGTGGTCTTGATAATTCGTCACTTAGGCGCTGGTTCGTACCAGGTCAGCCACCCAACGATAATCGGCCTTACCGCTGGGGCTGCGAACTACCTCGTGGACCCGAATGAGCTTCTTGGGCAGTTTGTAGCGGGCGACGTGACGTTCGGCCTCGGCGAGGAGATCGCCGTCGGTCACTTCGTACGCCTCACGGATACCGACGACGGCCACGACTTCGTTGCCCCACCGCTCACTGGGTCGGCCTACCACCACGCAGTCATAGATGGCGGGATGAGCCTTGATGGCGCCCACAACAGGCGGCGGCTACGAAAGACCAGACATTCGCTGTCAGGACGCGCCGCTGCGAGCGCTTCGTGAACTTCGGCGAACGCGATCTCGCTGCCGGGCGTTCCACTCAGGTTCGCACTCCGGTCACTCGTAGTAACGAAAGATGACGTTGGCCACGCACGAGGGTTTAACGGCGCCCTCGACCTCGAATGTGAATTCCATGGTCACCTGGGCACCGCCGGAGATCTCGTCGACCGACAACAGCTTGGCACCGAGACGGAGATTTGACCCGACAGGCACCGGCGCTGGAAAGCGGACCTTCTCGGTGCCGTAGTTGACGCCCATCGAGATGCCCGAGACCCCGAAGATCTGCGGCGACAGCGTCGGCCCGAGCGAGAGGGTGAGATAGCCGTGGGCGATCGGACCACCGAACGGACCGGCCTTGGCGCGCTCAATATCTACGTGAATCCACTGGTGGTCGCCTGTGGCGTCGGCGAACGTGTTCACCTGCTCCTGGGTAATCTTCGTGAAGGGCGAATAGCCGAGATGTTCCCCGACCAGTTCTTTGAGTCCGGGGATGCCTTCGATCAAGCGCGTCATAGCTTCTATGTTGGCAGACTGAGACGATGGCTGACGAAATCGACGAGGTCTCGACCGATGGCGACGACGTCGAGCACCGATCAGGTTTCGTTACATTCGTCGGCCGTCCGAATGTTGGCAAGTCATCGTTGGTCAACGCCATCTGTGGCCGCAAGATCTCGATTGTCTCCGACAAGCCGCAGACCACTCGACATCGGATCATGGGAGTGCTGACGCGGCGGGATAGTCAGCTCGTGTTCGTCGACACCCCAGGACTGCACAAGCCGGTCACGGCGCTGGGTGAACGGGTGAATTCGACCGCGCTTGAGAGTGTCGCCTCGGTTGATGGGGCCGGCGACAACGCCGTCGATGCGGTCGCACTCGTACTCGACGCAACTCAGCGGTTCGGGAAGGGCGACCAGTGGGTCGCCGACCGCATCGATATCGAACGTGCGGTCGTCATCGTCAACAAGATCGACCGCGCTGCACCTGAGCAGATCCTCGCAATGCTTGCGACAGCTTCCAACCTCAACGCCGCGGCCTACTTCCCGGTGTCGGCAAGGAGCGAGGAAGGTTTATCGGCGCTGGTGGAGCATCTCACCGTCAGGTTGCCGGCAGGACCCCGCTACTTCCCCGCCGAGGAGGTCAGCGATCTCCCCGAAGAACGTTGGATTGCCGAGTTGGTACGTGAACAACTACTCGCGGTCACCCGTGACGAGTTGCCGTATTCGATCGCGACGCAGGTGACCGAGTGGGAGTGGCCCCGCATCCGTGTCGACATCATTGTCGAACGCGACAGCCAGAAGGGCATGGTCATCGGCAAGGGCGGGAGCGTTTTGAAGCGAGTCGGTGAGCGTGCCCGAGCACAATTGCCTGAAGGGGTATATCTCGAGTTGCGGGTGAAGGTCGATAAGGACTGGCAGCGCCGGCCCGACCGAGTAGAACGCCTCGGGTACTGACGGTTCAACCCTCGGCAACGGTCGAGGTGCTTCCGACTATGTCGTCGACCGCAGCCTCGGCCCGGGGTTCAGAGATCGTCGTCGTGGTGTTGATTGTGGTGGTGGTCGTCGTTGGGGGCGGCGCCGCAAATGGCTGATCAGCGAGCAGGTTGCTGTAGTCGTCAACGGCGACCGGCTCAAAGGTCAGTCGGTTATCGCCCCGCGGCACAGCGAGGCGGTCTCCCTCTAACGTGAACAACGCCTGGCCGACACCCTGGAGATTGAGGACGTAGGTGTACACCATCTGGGCGATGGCGCTCTGCTGATCACGACGTTCGATGTCGTCGAACTCGGCCTCGTTAAGGTCGATCGTAACGACGCCACCGCTAATGCTCAGGTCGATTACGAGGCCAGCGGGCACAGCTGTATCGAGCCCGGTGGCCGACTCAGGCGGGCCGACTTCGAGGAGCTGGATGACGTCTGTATTTGCAACGGGGGCCGGAATCGTTAGCTCGACCGGTCGGAGGAGCCCCCGAGACAGAAAGTAGATCTCGACGGTGTCGAAGCTCTCGGGGCCGATCGTGGTCGTGGGCGCCGTGGTCGGGAACTCGACCAACGTCGTGGTTGGAGTCGTTGTCGTGGTCGCCTCGGCAGCGAGGGCAGGTGAGATATCTTCGGTGGCGATTCGCTCGAAGGTGCCGTCGCCTGTCGGGACACCGCACGCAGCGACGGCGAGCACCAGCATTGGGAATATGGCGGTGAGCGCTCGGAGGTGTCTGGTCCTGCGTCGCCACATGGTTCTCAACTGCATCTTTACGTTCGTGTTCATTCTTCGACTCCATCGGTCGGGAGCTCGACCACGAACCTCGCGCCGCCGCCCTGCCTGTCCTCGACCCAGGTTGCCCCGCCCATCGCTTCGGCATGCTCACGCACCAGGGCAAGGCCTAGGCCCGTTCCGATCCGGTGCCGCGCTGCGCTGCCGCGGGAATATCGCTCGAAGATACGGTCGCGCTCGCTCTGGGCAACTCCTGGGCCGCCGTCTTCGACAGCGATTCGCACCAGCCCAGCCCTTGGTTGGTCGAGCTCGATCCGCACGACTCCACCGCCATGGTGAATAGCATTCTCGATCAAGTTGCCGACAACACGTTCGAATCGCACCTTGTCGAGGGTGACGTCGCTGGGCAGGCGAGAGTCAATCGCCATGTCGACATCGGCGGAACCAAAACGTGCGGCTACCCGACGGATGAGGTCGGCCAACACGAGGCGTTCCAATTGGAGCTCGGTGGCGCCGGCGTCGAGTCGGCTGAGTTCCAGCAGGTCGATCACCATGCTGTCAAAGCGTCGCACCTGGCTAACGACCACATCTAGCGCTTGCTGGGTTCGCTCGGGAATATCGTCTCGACGGGCGTCGAGTACCTCGACGGCGGCTGTCAGGGCGGTGATTGGGGAGCGGAGTTCGTGACTGACGTCAGAGACGAATCGGGCCTCCCGTTCGATTCGGGTCTGGACGGCATCAGCCATGTCGTTAAAGGAGCTGGCGAGGCGGTCGAGATCGGGGTCGGACTCGCTTTCGAGGCGTGTGTCGAGGCCACCGGAGGCGATGTCTTCGGCCGCGTCGGCCACCCGACCGAGTGGTCGGAGGAGTCGCCGGCTCGTGGAGAATCCGAAGAGCGTCGCAAGTACTAGCGTGCCCGCCCCGCCTAGAGCAAGCGCCGTGACTAGGGCAGTAAGCGTTGACTCGGTGGTGGAGGCTGGGAACGCCTCGAAGTAGCCGGCATCGTGGCGAGTGATGTACACGCCGACGGTTAGATAGCTACCGCCGTCAATTTCAGCGAACTCGTAGCCAGCACCGCGCCCGCGGACCTCGGTGACGAGGCGCGATGGAAATGAGTCGATCTGGCGGTCGACGTCGGTGGCGGTACCTTCCTGACCGGGAGTGAGCGCCTCAAGCACTGCGAAACCGCCTGGCTCGGGCCGTAAATCGTCTCGGAAAAAGAACCCCACAGCATCGGGGTCGTCGTCGAGCTGGGCGGCCACGAGTTCTGCGTTGTTGAGAGTCTGCTGGCGACCGGTCGTGATGCGCTCGTCGAGCAGGCTCTGGCGAGCGAATCCGTAAGTGACGCCGATAAGAACGGTGCCGGCGAGCAGAGCGATACCGGCGAAAAATAATGTGACGCGGGTACGGAGGCGCAACGACCGTTCAGTTGACACGGCCGACAGTCTGCCAGGTGGGGCAGAGCGCTTTGGGCCGGACGGATTTGAGGTGCGATCTCAGAGCGTCAGACCAAACGAATCCGCAGCTTGGGACGGGTTAGTTCGCTGCCGGTGAGGCACCAGGGGGAGGAAGGCACCCCACCGGGGCAGCGTGAACAAACCCAAGTTTCGCTCCAGTCTGTGACGACGCTCTGTGTGCTCTGTGCGATTTCTGTAACAAACTTTATGAAGTGCAGGTCGTTTACCTGGTGTTTTCTGGCCGTTATCGATCATCAGATGACGATCAACGCAGTGTCTCAACGCAGGATCGAGAGTTGCGTCGGGTGGGGTTCCGAGTGATTTGTGTCCCGATCGATCGGTGCCGTCGTCGGCCGGGCGGCAGACGTCCTAGATTCTGGACGGCATGGAGTCGCTGCTATTCATCGAGGACGACGACGCAATCCGGTTGGCGCTGTCGCTCGCGCTTGAAGACGAGGGCTACTCGGTACGAGAGGCAGCCAATGGTGCCGACGGGCTAGCATCATTCGAACGCAACCCGGCCGACCTAGTGCTGCTCGACCTCCGTCTGCCGGATATGTCGGGCTTCGAAGTGTGCCGCTCGCTCCGCACACAGTCGATTGTCCCAATCATCATCATCACTGCCCAGACCGACACGATCGACATGGTGGCTGGGCTCGAGGCCGGCGCAGACGACTATGTGACTAAGCCGGTCGTTCCGAAGGAGTTGGCGGCTCGTATCCGAGCCCTGCTTCGTCGGATGCATCTGCACGACGAGCCGTCGGAGCCTGCGGCGACCATGTTCGGCGACGTCGAACTCCGCAGAGAGCAGGGCATTGTGCTGAAGAGCGGGGACGAGATCAATCTCACGAAAACTGAGTTCCGTCTACTTTGTGAGTTCGCGGACCACGCCAACTCGGTGCTGTCACGCGATCAGCTCCTCGAGCGCGTGTGGGGTTATGAATATCTCGGCGACTCGCGCCTCGTCGACGCCCACGTGCGCCGTTTGCGTGTGAAGATTGAAGACCACCCCGATGATCCAAAGCTCATCGTTACAGCGCGGGGCGTCGGCTACCGCCTGATCCCCAGCCCCTGATCATGGTCGTTGTTGGTATCACGCACCGACAGCGACGGTGATTCCGGAAGTCACTTTGCGTAGAGGGCCTCGATCTCGGCTCCGAAACGGGCGTGGATGCCACGGCGCTTGAGCTTCGAGGTTGGGGTGAGCAGTTCAGAATCGGGGAGCCACTCTTCGCCAAGAATCTTGACCCTCTTTACTGACTCAGCATTGTTGAAGTCAGCCATTGCCTCAGCGAGCGCACCCTCAATGGTGGCAATCACGTCGGGATTCTCGGCCAGCGCAGCGAGCGTCGCATCCTCTCCGGACAGGCCTTTCGACGCTGCAAACGCCGCCGCCTGATCAGGATCGAGCACGACGAGAGCCGAGATGAAGGGCTTCTGGTCGCCGATGGCACAGGCCTGGCCGACCAGCGGGATCATCTTGAGCGCTGCCTCAAGGTTTGCCGGCGAGACGTTTTTGCCGCCCGCCGTGATGATTAATTCCTTCTTGCGGTCAACGATCTTGAGGTATCCCTCATCGTCGAGTTCGCCGATGTCGCCGGTGTGGACCCAGCCGTCATCGTCGAGCGCCTCGGCGGTCTTCTCAGGTAGGCCAAGGTACCCCTCAAAAATGTTGCCGCCGCGGGCGAGAATCTCGCCGTCGTCGGCGATCATCACCTCAACGCCGGTGGCCGCTTTGCCGACGTACCCAGGCTTTGCGGCTGCGGCCCACGTCAACACGGCCGTGGTCTCGGACATGCCGTAACCCTCCGTGAGCGGCACTCCGATTGCGCGGAACCAGCCGAGGATCTCGGCGGGAATCGGAGCAGCGCCGCTGATGCCGATTTCGACTGCGTCAAGGCCGACGAGCTCGCGCACGGTCTTGAATGCAACCTCATCGAGGAAGTTCCACGTGCCGATCTCTTCCTCAGTCGCAGTGCCGACAGTCATCCTCTCCATGATCGGACCGGCAGCGTCGACGGCTTCCTGAAACTGCTTCGCCTTCTCGGGGTCGCCGGTGAGTGCGGCGTTGACGCCTGCGTACAGCTTCTCCCACACACGGGGAACGCCGATGAAAACGTTCGGGCGGACCTCGCTGAGGTAGGCGCCGATCTGTGACGTATCGGGGCAACACGTGACGGTGCTGCCGAAGTCGATCATGTAATAGTGGCCGAGCAGACGCTCCATGATGTGGGCCATGGGGAGGTACGACAGGTGCCGCTTGCCGGCGAAGTCGTTGATGTCGGTCTGCTCACGCATCGACTGGCCGACTGACTCAAGGGTCCAGGCGACGTTCGAGTGGCTGAGCATCACGCCTTTCGGCGGGCCAGTGGTGCCGGAGGTGTAGATGATGGTCGCGAGATCGTCAAGGCCCGCAGTCTCGGCCTCTGCGATGAGGTCGGCGGGCTCGAAGCGAAGCATGTCGTCGTAGCGCACAACGCCGTCGACGGCGCCCGGCTCGATGAGGGCGACGTGCTCAATCGTAGGCAGTTGCTCGCGCACCTTGTCGAAGCGCTTGAAGAAGTCGACGTGCTCGAGGATGGCAACCTTCGCGCCGCAGTCATTGATGAGGTATTGGATTTGGTCGGCTGCTGAGGAGTTGTAGATCGACACGGGCGTCGCGCCGCAAAACAGGACGGCGAGGTCGAGAGCATGGAATTCCTGGCGGTTGCTGAGCATCAGCACGACCTTGTCGCCGTGACCTACGCCGAGATCCTTGAGGGCTGCCGTAAGTCGCGCCGTGTCATCGGCGACTTCGGTGAGGGTCTTTGAAACCCAGTCGCCAGCCGGGGTCTTCCATCGCAGCACATCGACATCGGCGTTGCATTCGAGATTGGCAAGAAACCGCTTCGGAAGGTTCTGATCGACGATGCGGTGGCTGAGGTCCTGACTAGTGATGATGCCCATATTGGGCCTAAGTGTCGCCGGTGTGTCACCGATTCGCAATCTGTTCTAGCGGATCATTGAGAGTGAATCAGCGTCGGCATGAGCGATCCAGCCCTCGCCTCGCGACAGGGTCAGTCGGCATCTGGGTGCCACCCCGGTCGGCGCTTCTCGCGGAACGCCGCTATGCCTTCTGCGGCATCGTCGCTGGCGAAGAGCTCGTTCGACAACTCAGTCATCTGGGTGAAGGCAGTGTCCCGGTCGAGGGACGGTACGGTGCGCAGTAGCGCCTTGGTCGCTGCGACGGCCTGCTGGGCACCGCATCGGATTCCGTGGGTGAGATGGGCCACCGTGGCGTCGACGTCGTCGGTGACGTGACTGATGAGGCCGATCGAGCGCGCCTCGTGGGCATCGAAGTTCTCGCCGGTGAGGAAGGATGCGGCGATTTGCGGCGGCGGGACGCGCCGCAGAATCGGTACCGAAATCATGGCCGGCGCAACGCCGATACGGACCTCGGTGAGCGCAAAAGACACCGATTCGTGAACGACGACGAGGTCGCACGCAGCCATCAGACCGATCCCGCCAGCCCGGACGGCGCCATTGACCGCCGCGATGGTGGGGCGAGCGGTGTCCATGAGGCGGCTCATGACGCTCACGAATGGCGCGCCGTCGCGGGCCGAGGTAGAGCCCGACAATCGTTCTTTCAGGTCGGCGCCGGCGCAGAACGCAGGGCCCTCGTGGCGGAGCACGATGGCTCGGGCATCGACCGATTCCGACTCGGTGATAGCGGTGTCGATCTCCGCCACCAGACGTTGAGACAGCGCATTACGGTTGTGCTGCGAGTCGAGCGTGATCACGGCGATCTCGTCGACGAGTTCGAACCTGACGACTGAAGCGTCGGTGCCGGTGGAGTCTTCGGTCATGGTCGCGGACCGTAGCTCTAGACTCGGTGATCGTGAGCATCACGAACGAATTTTCCCCCGGAGTTCTCACGGGGCAAGCTGTGTCTGACTTATTCGCCCATGCCAAGGCCAACAGTTATGCGA
>Ga0213866_10002822_pt1 | contig 12070 bp, 7 predicted proteins | sample PICome_11_FD_160079 | JGI IMG/M metagenome (GOLD analysis project Ga0213866, IMG submission 160079) | Coastal seawater microbial communities near Pivers Island, North Carolina, United States - PICO284 | ecosystem: Environmental > Aquatic > Marine > Coastal | place: USA: North Carolina... | reverse complement strand
ATATTAAACGGCACACCGAGAAAAATATCGGCCGAGCGTTGATAGAGCTGGCATGACAGCTTGCCTTTGGCGACATAAAACTGGAACAGACAATGGCAGGGCGGCAGCGCCATATTATCGACATCGGCCGGATTCCAAGCCGTGACAATATGGCGGCGCGAGTTGGGATTGTTTTTCAATTGATCGACCAAAGCGGTAATTTGGTCAATATGCGCCCCGGCCGGCGTTTGCCAACTGCGCCATTGCTTGCCGTAAACCGGGCCTAGATTGCCCTCTTCATCGGCCCATTCATCCCATATTGAGACGCCGTTTTCTTTCAAATAGGCAATATTGGTATCGCCTGAAAGAAACCACAGCAATTCATGGATGATGGATTTCAAATGCAGCTTTTTGGTCGTCAAAACCGGAAAGCCATGGCCCAAATTAAAGCGCATTTGATGGCCGAACACGGACAAAGTGCCGGTGCCGGTGCGGTCATCGCGCTGCACGCCGTGGTGCAGCACATGCTCAAGCAGGTCAAGATATTGCTTCATAGCTCTAATGTGCCCCTTTCGATGGAAGATTCGCAACGGGCTTTGCCGCCGCACTGTTAATTTGCTGTGTAAACTGTTATATAGGCCCTGTCGGCTTGCCGACTATGGCGATAAACGGGCTTCGCAATAAACCCATCGGACCCGGGGGCAGTACCCGGCGCCTCCACCAATTCTTTCATGTTTCGGGGGCGAACCAGGATCGACGAGGGCGTAAAGGATGTTTCCGTCGCTCGGCATGGCACCATCGTTATCGGGCCACTTTAGTAGTTGCAAATGACAACTATGCGGAAGTAGCTGTCGCTGCGTAAGCAGTCACACGACTTCATTTAAAGTCCACCGCCTTCGCCGGTGGTGGCGGGGTTCGGAAGGCACCTGGCAACAGAAGCCTTCCACTTTTAATTGGCCGAAAGGCAAGCAGGCAAAACATATGACAGACACAAGCGACGATTCCGGCGACATTTATAAATATGCAGACCGCGCCCAAGCGGCACTTCTCGGCATGGTGCGCAAGGTCATGCAGGAAGCGGCAACAGACGGGCTGGCCGGTGGGCATCACTTTTACATTACCTATTATACGCAAGCTGATGGCGTGGTGATCTCTGACAGGCTTCGCGCCCAGCATCCGGAAGAAATAACCATTGTGCTGCAAAACCAATTTGACGATTTGCAAATCCAAGAAGACGCCTTTCATGTGACGCTGAGCTTCAATGATACGCCCGAAAGGCTGACCGTGCCGTTTGCCGCTGTCAGCAAATTTTACGACCCCAGCGTGGCCTTTGGGTTGATGTTTGATGTCGATGCGCCGGATATCGACTTGGCCGCCATTGAAGGACAAGACGGTCTCGTTGATGCAATCTTGTCGGCCGAAGAAGAGCAAGCTAACGCGCCAAACGACAAATCCGATGACAAACGCGGTGAAGTTGTGAGCCTCGACAGCTTTCGCGATAAATAGTTTTCAACGCCCAATAATAGCCGATATATTGGCGGCACGCAGTCGCCGTGCTAGACCGCTTACAGATTAAATTTCCACTGGAGAGTAAAAAATGGCCGATACGCGCACCGAAACCGATAGCTTTGGCCCGCTGGAAGTCGCTGCCGACAAATATTGGGGAGCCCAAACACAACGCTCGCTCGGCAATTTCAAAATCGGCACGGAAACCATGCCGCTGCCGCTGGTGCGCGCGCTCGGCATTGTCAAAATGTCGGCGGCCAAGGCCAATATGAAACTCGACAATTTGGAAAAACAGATTGGTGATGCCATTGTCAGTGCCGCCGGCGAAGTGGCGGAAGGCAAGCTGAACGATCATTTCCCGCTTGTTGTCTGGCAAACCGGCTCGGGCACGCAATCCAATATGAATTCCAATGAGGTCATCTCTAACCGCGCCATTGAAATGCTGGGCGGCACAATGGGCTCAAAAGAACCTGTGCATCCGAACGACCATTGCAATCGCAGCCAGTCATCCAATGATACTTTCCCGACCGCCATGCATATCGCAGCAGCGGAAGAAATCGTCCATATGCTGGTGCCGAGCTTGCAGCAATTACACAATGCGCTGAACGATAAGGCGCAGAGCTTTAAAGATATTATCAAAATCGGCCGCACCCATACGCAGGACGCGACGCCGCTGACATTGGGGCAAGAATTTTCCGGCTATGTCGCCATGGTGGAAAACGGTATTGCCCGCGTCGAAGGGGTTTTGCCGAAACTTTATGAACTGGCGCAGGGCGGCACGGCGGTCGGCACCGGCATTAATGCCAAAATCGGCTTTGCCGAAAAATTTGCCGATGAAGTCGCTGCCTATACCAAACTGCCTTTCGTCACCGCGCCGAATAAATTTGAGGCCTTGGCCACCCATGACGCGATGGTTGAAGCCCATGGCGCGCTCAATGAGGTGGCGGTCTCGCTTTTCAAAATCGCCAATGATATTCGCCTGCTTGGCTCCGGCCCGCGCTCCGGCCTTGGCGAACTGAGCTTGCCGGAAAATGAGCCCGGCTCGTCCATCATGCCGGGCAAAGTCAATCCGACCCAATGCGAAGCGCTGACCATGGTGTGCGCGCAAGTCATGGGCAATAATACGGCAGTGTCTTTTGCCGGTTCGCAAGGCCATTTTGAGCTCAATGTCTATAAGCCGGTGATTGCCGCTAATGTGCTGCAATCCATTCGCCTGCTCGGTGATGCGGCGGTCAGCTTCTCCGATAATTGCGTTGTCGGCATTAAGGCCAATGAAGACAATATCGCTGCGCTGATGGAACGCTCGCTTATGCTGGTCACGGCACTGGCCCCGAAAATCGGGTATGACAACGCCACCACTGTTGCCAAAACCGCGCATAAAAACGGCACGACTTTGCGCGAAGAGGCCGTCAAAGGCGGCTATGTGACAGAAGAAGAATTCGACACGATTGTCCGCCCTGAAGACATGATTGCGCCGAAATAGGCATTAAATAGGTGGCGGGCATGAAACCCGAAAAACGTTCCATCACCATTGCCGGTCACGCCACCAGCGTATCATTAGAGCCGGTTTTTTGGGATGCGCTGAAAGAAATGGCGGCGCAAAACAATCAGTCCGTGCCCGACCTTATTCGCCAATTGGACGCCGAGACGCGCGAGGCCAGCCTGTCTTCTACTCTGCGCGTGGCGGTGTTGCGCTGGGCACGACAGCCGTCGGATTAAAGGCCGCGGCATCAGCTTTTAAATCGGGTTTTTCCACCGTGCCGGTAATTTGCCAGAGCACCGGCTTTTGTCGGTCTAACGGGTAAAGCGCAAAGGTCGCGTCAACTTCCAGCCCGACCATATCCATCGCCCCCTCAAGACGCGCTTCATTCAGCCCATCGGCAAAAACAAAATCGCTGCTCGCCGTCTCAATCACCCCTGCACGCATATTGGCGCGCCCAAGGCCGCGCGCGAAACTCAAGCGGTGGGAGCCTGTATGCTGTGCCATTAAGCTTGACGCATCGCCGTCAAACTCGGCGCTACGCAACGCTTCTGCAAAACCGACAGCGTCGAAGAAAGTCAACTCGCCCGGCGCAATTTCAAAATTCAGTTCGCCACCCAGCCCGCTCATAACGGCACGCGGCGACGCACCGCGCCCTTCAAGCCGCAAGGCACCGCTCAACGGCGCATCAACCAAACCATTGCCATAGCGTGCCGCGATAAGGGCGTTCGGATTGACATCGTTAAACTGAGCATCGAAAGCAAAACGCGGTGTCAGCAGACCGCCTTCCGCCAGCACATTGGCGGTTAGGCTTCCGCCCAAAAGCGTGCCGGACATATCGGGCGCTTCCAGCACACCATCGGTCAGCTTCAAGCGTCCGCCCAACCCATCCAGCACCAAATCTCCAAACCGTGTGTTTGTGGCGCGTAATTCAATATCGGCATTGCCGCGCCCCAAAAGCGACCAACGCATGCTCTCAGCGCTCCAATTATTTTTTTGGCGCTGCGGCAATAGCCAGCTCAAATCAATATCGCTGGCCGCCATATTCATATTCAATGTCGGCAATGCCTCCCCGCTTTGCAAAACCCCCTCGCCGGAAATGTGCCCGCCGCTGAAATTCATATCGAGCCCCGAAAAACTGATATTTTGCGGCGCGGCAGTGAGTTGAACCTTGCCGCTTGCCGCGACCGGCAGCCAATCAATATCCGGCACTAATAAGGGCAGAAATTGCGCCAAATTAAACTCCATTGCCCCAGATAATGATTGCCCTCCGGCGGCGGCCCGCTGCGTGCCGTTAAACGACAAATTATCTTGTGCCAAAGACATATCTGAAGCGATTGAGAACAAATCATTACCAGAGGCGGAGAGTGCCAATTGCATGGCGCCCGTCGCCTCATCGGCATAGACGGCAGGCAGGAAGAAAAGTGCGGCAAGCGCATTCGCGCCACCTTTAATTGATAGATTTATCTCCGTGCCACTGTCAGAAAAGGTGAGCGACCGCGCCGGCGTAGCCATCGCAAAATCAAACGCCGCCTTATCCAAATTGCCCGATGCAGAATAAAAAACTTTCGGCCAATCTGCCGCGTCAGGTGACGTCAAATCAATGGAAACGGCAATTTGGCTGGCCACATCACCATTGAAATCAAGCGGCGCGAAGCGGTCAAAAACCGGCACGCGAAGCCATTGCGACGTATCGCTTTCAACCGATAAGGACAATGCGCCATAAGACGGTGCAGCATCATAATTCAACACGCCATTCAATCGAATATCGGCATTTTCAAAATTCGATAAGTGCAGCGCCTCAAGCTGCATTTTCTGGTTTTGGATGCTGCCTTGCACACGGCTCGGACCAATTCGCTGCGCCTCAAAAAAAGTGCGCCCTACTTTGAGGTCAAAATCAATTGCCCGCGCCTGATCCGGCGCCCCCATAATGTCGGCAAGCAAGAGGTTGAGTTGCGGCCAGACGCCGACCAAGCCCCCATCGCGCATCGACGCCCCACCGCCGACAATCCCCCAATCGGCCAAATCAAGCCGACTGATATTGAAAACAATATCTGCCTGATAGGCTTCCAAATCAGGCAGCGTAACTTCAGCCGAAAAATAATCGCCGCCAATACGACCGGCCAAACCGCGCAGCGCCAATTCGCCATCGGCAAGCGCAACATCCCCAACAAGCGAGGTGCGTTGAATTTGCGCCTCAGTAACTGCCTCAGCAAAAGGTGAAAAATCCACGCCAGTTCGACTGCCGACCCAGAGCAATAGAGCCAATGTATCGGAGGAGCGCGCCGAGAAATTACCGTCAAAGCTTGGCATTTTGCCGACCAAATCAAAGCGCCCCGATGCCAGCAATGACGAGCTGAAAGGCAAGTTGAGATTTAACCTTTGCACCGTCAATGCGCGCTCATTTTGTTCAAAATCGGCGGACAAGTCGGATCCGGTTTCCTCGCCAATTGTAAACCGCGTTGCCTCAACGGTCATAGACACGGCAAGACTTGGTGCGAGAGCGCCCCATATGTTGGCCAGCAGAGCGTCATCTCTCTCGCCAAAATGTGGACGCAGTAAATCAAGATTGACGGCTCCGGTGGAAATACGGCCATTAACAACCGGCACTTCGCCCTCGAGGCGCGGCCAATTAAGTTCCGTGCGCGCGCGAAAAACCGTGTTGAGCGCTTCTACTTCCAAACTGTCAGACCGCAAGCCGGACGGCGAGCCGCGCACCAATCCTGACAAATTAAACCGTCGCCCTTCCGATAAAATTTTTATCGGCAGGCGCGCTTCAATGGCATTGGCCAGCAAATTATCCGACAGTAATTGAACCTCACCATCGAGCCGCCATGAGCTGAGCGCGCCCGACAAAAAGCCGCTAAACTGAAGCTGCTCATTAATGCCGAGGCCAAGGAAAACATCGAATTCCGTGTCGCGTCCGACCGCGCCAACAGCCATACGCAATCGCGCCAATTGGCCGTTCGGCATTGCTTTCTGCGCGCTTATTAACATAGGGCCACCGGCGCGCAAAGCGGCCAATCGAACCGTCATATTTTGGATGACCGTCTCCGCCTTGGGGCGTAGCGGATCAATACCGATAATACGAAAATCGCTATTGCGAATATTGACCTGCGGCAATGTAACTGCGTTCAAATCGACCAATAAGGTGGCCGGGCGTTCGGTCAATTGCACCTGAATATCGGCGTCCAAAGCGGTAACCGCGCGCGACGCAAAGCGCCCCTGCACCATTTCAGCGACGTTTAAATCAACGACAAGACGCGGTATTGCGGCAGCAAAGCGCGCTTCAGCGCGCCGATTGTCACTAAAGCTGACCTTTTCGACAATCAATTGTGGGCGCGGCACAAAACGCAATCGCACCGGCCCGTCAATTTTGACCGCGCCGCCAAAGCGCGCCGATAAATCGGCCTCAATTTGCTTGACCTGCGGCAGAATTTGCACCGTATTGGGCACAATAACCGTGGCAATCAATGCTGACAGCAGCAAAAAAATCGTTGATAGATAGGGAAAGCGCGGCATGACGACCTATTGTTATCTCCTGTGCTGACACTAACAATGTCGCAAGTGATTGGCTAGATAGGTTCGGCCTAATTGCGCGAAATGCTATAGTAAGCGAATCAAATTAGGTGAGATGGATGGAAAACGACCCGTTCGATTTGGGCGCTGACGCCCCGCCCCCTGCGCCGCAGCCGCAAGGTGGCAGCATATCTGAGCGCGCCAGCGCGGGCGGACAGGCGCGCCGGCTCGAGCCGCTGCTCGACGGATTGAATGATGAGCAAAGCGCCGCCGTCACCGCCAATGACGGCCCGCTGCTCTTGCTGGCCGGTGCCGGCACCGGCAAGACGCGCGCGCTGACCACGCGCATTGCCTATAAAATAGCGACGCAGCAGGCTTGGCCGAGCCAAATTCTCGCCGTCACCTTTACCAATAAGGCGGCGCGCGAAATGAAAGAGCGCATTGGCCATATGCTGGGTGAAACGGTTGAGGGCATGCCATGGCTCGGCACGTTTCACTCGCTATCGGCAAAAATATTGCGGATTCACGCCGAATTGGTCGATTTACGGCCCGATTTCACCATTCTCGACACGGATGACCAAATCCGTCTGCTGAAACAGCTTATTCAGGCGGAAAATATCGATGAAAAGCGCTGGCCGGCGCGGCAAATGGCGATTCTCATTGACCGTTGGAAAAACCGTGGGTGGATGCCGGAAAATGTGCCGGAAGGCGAAGCCGGGTTTTTTGCCAATGGCTTGGGCGGCAAGCTTTATGCCGATTATCAAAAACGGCTGAAAATCCTCAATGCCGCTGATTTCGGCGACTTATTGCTTGAGTGCCTACGCCTGTTTCGTGAAAATGATGCCGTGCTGAGCGAGTATCAGCAACGTTTCAAACATATTTTGGTCGATGAATATCAAGACACGAATGCGGTGCAATATCTCTGGCTGCGCCTGCTGGCGCAGGGGCATAATAATATTTGCTGTGTCGGTGATGATGATCAGTCGATTTACGGCTGGCGCGGCGCAGAAGTCGACAATATTTTGCGCTTTGAGAAGGATTTTGAAGGCGCGCAAGTCATTCGGCTGGAACGTAATTATCGCTCAACGCCGCATATTTTGGGTGCCGCCTCCGGCCTGATTGCCGCCAATGAGAGCCGCCTCGGCAAAACCTTATGGACCGACAGTAATGAAGATGGCGAACCGGTTAAAGTGCGCGGCGTGTGGGACGGCGAAGAAGAAGCCCGCATGACGGCTGACGATATTGAAGCCTATCAACGCAGCGGTCAGGTGCTCAATGAAATGGCGGTGCTGGTGCGCGCCTCGTTCCAAATGCGCGAATTTGAAGATCGCTTTATTTCTTTGGGCATTCCCTATCGGGTGATTGGCGGCCCGCGCTTTTATGAGCGTGCCGAAATTCGCGACGCCAATGCCTATTTGCGATTGATTGCGCAAATTGATGATGATTTGGCGTTTGAACGGATTTGCAACAAGCCGCGGCGTGGCCTCGGCAATGTCGCCATGCAGACCTTGCAAAATGCGGCGCGCGGACAAGGCAAATCGCTGTTCCGCATGGCCGAAGAGATTATCGATACGGAAGAATTGAAACCCGCCGCGCGGCGCGCTTTGACCGGCTTTGTCCGCGCCGTCACCCATTGGCGCTCACTGGTCGATACCATGACGCATACTGAATTGGCCGAGCTGGTGCTTGATGAAAGCGGCTATACCACCATGTGGCAGGCCGATAAATCACCCGATGCGCCGGGCAAGTTGGAAAATTTGAAAGAGCTTGTCCGCTCAATGGAAGATTTTGAGACGCTGACCGGCTATTTGGAGCATATTTCCTTGGTCATGGAAGCGGCCAATGATGACAATGAAGATAAAGTCTCCATCATGACGCTGCACGCTGCCAAAGGGTTGGAATTTGAAAGCGTGTTTCTGCCCGGTTGGGAAGAAGGCTTGTTTCCCCACCAGCGCAGCCTCGATGAAAGCGGAACAAAAGGCTTGGAAGAAGAACGCCGCCTTGCCTATGTCGGCATTACCCGCGCCAAGCAACGCGCCACCATCAGCTTTGCCGGCAATCGCCGCACCCATGGCCAATGGAATTCCGCCCTGCCGTCGCGCTTTATCGATGAATTACCGCAAGACCATGTCGAAGTCGCCGAAAGCGACCATGCGGTTGGCGGGTTTTCGAACCAAAGCCGCTTTAATAATGATTTTTCGACTTCCAGCTATAACAGCCCGGGCTGGCAACGCGCGCAAAACAATCGCAGTTCTTACAAGCAAAGCGCCCCGCCGACCATTAATGCGCGGGCCGAACCGGTTGTTTCTTCCATAAGCAGCAGCGCCTTTAAACGCGGCGAACGGATATTCCATCAAAAATTCGGCTATGGCCGCATTGAATCGATTGAAGGCAATAAGTTGACCGTAGCATTTGAAAAAGCGGGAACCAAAAAAGTGCTCGATAATTATGTCGAAAAACACTGACGGCCATATGACCGCTTATGCCCACTGCTTGGAAACTGACATTCACCACCATCGACACGGAAGCCGCAGAGACCGCGCTCGAGAATTTCGGCGCGACCATATGGGCCACGAGTGTCGATAATGCAGCGACGCGGTTTGAGGTTTATTTTGAAACCGAACCGAATGTGAAAGCGCTGGCTTTACCGGCTGATGCGACCGCCGATCTGGCGCCATTGCCCGATATGGATTGGGTGAGCGAAAGCCAAAAAGGCCTGCCGCCGGTCATTGTGCCGCCATTTCATTTGCATGGGAGCCATGACGCACCGCGCGGCGGTGCTTGGCGTAATATCGAAATGCAAGCGGGCAATGCTTTCGGTTCCGGTCATCACGGCACCACGCAAGGGTGCCTGACTTTATTGGCGGCGCATTTAAAGGCGCATCAGCCACGCCATATTGCCGATATTGGCTGCGGCTCCGGCATATTGGCCATCGCTGCCGCCAAAGCGGGCCTGCACCATATTCTCGCTAGCGATAATGACCCGATTGCCGTCGCCGTATCAAAGGTCAATCTGCGCCGCAATAATGTGGCGCCTCATATATTGTGCTTCACCGCAGAAGGCATGACGCATCGCGCCTATCGCGCACGGCGCTTCGACCTGATATTGGCCAATATTATGGCCGCCCCTTTGCGTCATTTGGCGCGCGACTTCAAAAGCCATTTGGCGCCAAACGGTCGGATTATTGTCTCCGGCATTCTTAACGAACAAGCGCGCCGCGTAATCGCGCGCTATCGCGCCACTGATTTGATTGTCGAACGGAAAATTGTCATAGGGGCATGGACGAGCCTCTGCTTTAGGCGATAAAGTGAACCATGTTTCAAAATTTTGACGATGACAGTTCAACAAATCTCGTTGCCCCACGGGTCAAGGCCTTGCGCGCGCGCTTGGCCAAGCTGAAGCTGGACGGGCTGATTGTGCCGCGCGAAGACGAGTATCAAGGCGAGTATGTGCCCGCCGCCAATGAACGCTTGAAATATATTTCGGGTTTTGGTGGCTCGGCCGGCACGGCGATTGTGCTGGCGCGCAAAGCCGCCTTGTTTGTCGATGGCCGCTATATTTTGCAAGCCCCCAAACAGACCGACAGCAAATTGTTTTCCATTGTCGATATTATGCAAACCGCACCGTCGCAATGGCTCGCCGCAACTGTGCGAAAAGGCATGGAAATCGGCCTCGACCCGCGACTACATAGCGAGACGGCGGTGAAAGCCTATCGCGACCGCCTCGCTGCCAAAGGCGCGCGGCTGGTGCTGCTCGATGAAAACCCGCTCGATGCCGATTGGCACGACCGCCCTGACCTGCCCGATACGCCGGTGGTCGTTCAACCCACGCGATTTGCCGGTCGCAGCTCAGAACAAAAACGCAAAGCACTGGCGGCTCAAATGAAAGCGGCCGGTCATGATATGTTGCTTGTGGCGCAGCCGGAAAATATTGCTTGGCTTTTGAACATTCGCGGCGCCGACGTGCCGCATACGCCGTTTGCCCTGTCTTTCGGACTGCTCAATAAAAATGGCAGCTTTGATTGGTTTATTCGCAAAAGCCGTGTCGACGCGACGGTGCGCGCGCATATTGGCAGCGGCCTGCGCCTGCATAGACAAGGCGATATGCTTAACAAGCTGAAATCCCTGAAAGGCAAAACCGTGGCCTTTGATCCGAGCAATACGCCCGCATGGTTTGCCGAACAAATGCTCGATGCCAATTTGGTGCGTGTCACCGACCCGTGCGCCCTTCCGAAAGCCGCCAAACATAAGGCCGAGATTAAGGCGAGCATAGCCGCCCATGAAATGGATGGCGCGGCCTTGTGCAATTTCTTGGCATGGTTTGATAAAAATGCCGGCAAGGGTGAACTGACCGAAATTTGCGCCGCCAAACAGGCCGAAGCCTGCCGCGCCGCCTCGGGCAAATTATTGGATTTGAGCTTTGACACCATCTCGGGCACCGGGCCGCATGGGGCGATTGTGCATTATCGCGTGACGGAAAAGACCAATCGCGCGATTAAGCCGGGCGACCTCTATTTGATTGATAGTGGTGGGCAATATCAGCAAGGCACAACCGATGTCACGCGCACAATTTTGGTCGAGGGCGGCAAAGCGCCGGCCGGAGCGGTCGATGCCTTTACCCGCGTTTTGCGCGGTCATATCGCCCTCGCCATGGCGCATTTTCCGCCCGGCACTAACGGCATGCAATTGGATACGCTGGCGCGCGCGCCGCTATGGGAAGTCGGGCTTGATTTTGACCATGGCACGGGTCATGGCGTCGGCAGCTATCTTTCCGTGCATGAAGGGCCGCAACGCATTTCAAAAGGCGGCACAGTAGCGCTGCAAGAGGGCATGATTGTTTCCAATGAGCCGGGCTATTACAAGGCCAATGCTTTCGGCATTCGCATTGAGAATTTGCAATATGTGACACCCCTCAAAAAAACCAAAGGGGCGCGCCCGATGATGGGCTTTGAACCGCTGACATTAGCCCCGATTGACCGTCGCCTGATTGATAAAAGCCAATTGAGCGCGGCTGAAACCGGCTGGCTCAATGCCTATCACAAGCGCGTGCAGAAGACCCTCATGCCGATGGTCGATAAAGCGACGCAAAGCTGGCTCAAAGCGAATTGCAAGCCGCTTTAGGCTTGTGCCAATTCGATCCACTGCTCTTCTGTCAAAACCTCAATGCCAAGCTCTGTCGCTTTGGTGAGTTTTGATCCGGCCCCAGGACCGGCGACCAGAATATCGGTTTTGGCCGATACCGACCCGACGACTTTCGCGCCCAAGGCCTCAGCCCGCGCTTTCGCTTCAGCGCGGGTCATTTTTTCCAGCGTGCCGGTAAAGACAATGGTTTTTGCGGCAACAGGCGTATCCGTGGCAATTTCTTCCGGTGGCGTCGGTTTGACCCCCGCTTCAATCAACCCCGTAACGGCTGTACAATTTTCTGCCACGGCAAAAAAGCTGATAAGCGCATCAACCAGCGCTTTGCCGACCCCGTCCAATGTTTCTATTTCGCTGCGCGCGCTTTCATCACCTGCCGCCATGGCCTGCGCCGCCTGCATCATGGCTGCCAAAGACTTATAGTGGCGCGCCAAAAGCCGGGCTGAT
>Ga0213866_10002820_pt1 | contig 12071 bp, 31 predicted proteins | sample PICome_11_FD_160079 | JGI IMG/M metagenome (GOLD analysis project Ga0213866, IMG submission 160079) | Coastal seawater microbial communities near Pivers Island, North Carolina, United States - PICO284 | ecosystem: Environmental > Aquatic > Marine > Coastal | place: USA: North Carolina... | reverse complement strand
GAAGCAGGAACTTAATCACCGTTCATCTCCTTGAGTCGTTTGATCCATTCGCCAGGGGTTTCGTTCGGACGAATGTCTGTGTCTGAATCTTTCTTGTATTTGTTGAGGTCAGCGGCCTCACCTTCTTCGATGAACACCATTCGTAGATCAGCCACCGAGACTCCTCAAGTCGATCGACAAGATGATGCATGCGTTGCGTACTAGCTGCGACGCAGCGCCCGTGTTGAGGCCAGCTTCGATCCAATGGTCTTGGTCCTCGGGCGAAAGCCCTGCTGGCAACTCGTCAAGTATGTCTTCGGCGGCAGATAGCAGCCGAGTCGCTAGTTGGATTTGTTCTCTCACCCTGTCGTGCTCTTCGTCTTCTAACATCCTTACTCCTTTACTTGGATTGTCCCGCAACTTGCGGATGACTTATGATACCTCACGAATGAACCCGTGCACATCCTTGTTGTTGCCCTTCATGCGGACGAGGACGGCGTTGGAACGCTGGGGGTCTAGGAACCTGAGGTCGTGCTTGTCGCCGTCGACAACGGAGCGGCCCATGAACGTCTTGGGGAGCGGTGCGCCCTTGGGCACGTTGATGGGGAACACGACGTTGCCTCGGTTCCTGATGGTCACCTCGGTGTCACGCTCGGTGCCTGACGACACGACGTAGCGGTTGGCACGAGTCCAGCCTGTCTTGTACGGCCCCTTGAGGTAGTCCTGAAAGATCACGTCGGGGTGCATGTCCAGAATCCACGGGGCTTGCTCCTCAATGTTGATCTGACTGGTGCCGTCTAGCCGCACAACCAGCGTCTTGCCCTTGCGGCGCACACGTCGGTTGTGGAGCCTGATCTCGTACTCTACGAGGCTCCAGAACTTCTCCTGGCTCTTGCTGTACAACGCAGTGCGGGCGAGCATGGCTCGCTTGGCTGGGGCCATGCCGAGACGGCCCGAGTCCACGAGACACGCACCTCGGCAGCCTGGGGTGGAGTGTGGGCACACGTTGAGCCACTTCCACGGGGCAGGGAAGCCTACGATCTCTAGCCAGTATCGTCGGGCTGACGTGTGGGGCAGCATGTAGCAGACGATCTGCTCGTACTGGTCTGTCACGTCAGCGTTGTGGGACAGCTTGACGCTGTCGGCCTGCTTGGTGAACAGGTAGGGGTTCATGCCGCCTCCTACTTGTTCTGACAGGTCTATCAGTGTTTGTTTACCGTAAATCACCATGTCCTCCTTGGTTGAGGTGAAATTTGGGTCAGTTGATGATCTTGGCTCCGTACCCGCCTGAATGCAGACGGGCAACCTGCGCCTCGGCGGTCCAGCCTGAGTTGTCCTCGCCATTGATCACGATTACGGGATAGAAGTCCATGTCGGCAGCGTTCTGAATGTCGCTGAACTTGAAGTTGCTGTACAAGTACGGCTCAGCCTGCTCCTTGGTCTTCTCTCGGGTCGACAAGTCAGGATTGACGAGTAGATGGATGGTTCTCATTCACTTGCTCCAATCTTCGTAGTGCTCAGGCAACAACGGTGCCTGATCTAGTTGGTCTTCATCTGTATGTAGGTGGCCTTTCAATCCACCGTTGTAGAGGTTCGGTTGTAGCTGTCGCCAGAACTTTTCGGCGTCAGCACGGCGCTGCTTGTCTCGCTCGTACCACTTGGCGAGCAGCAGGGTGCCGAGTCCGCAGAGTCCGAAGATGATGGCGTAGAACGTGGCGATGTAGCTATCCATTACTCCTCCTCACCTAGCTGGTCCCAGCACTCCTCGCACAAGTAGGCATACGGCATGCGCTGGGAGATGATGACCTCACGCCCTTGGGGTGAGAGGTACGGGAACGCGTCTTGGACGTACGCTCCCTTCACATACTCGTACCAGTGCTCCCGTGGCACCACGACGGTGTCGGTGTGGTCCTTGTGGTTACGGCACGTTGCTTCTAGCTCAACTAATGCCATTGGGGTGTCCTGTCAGCCAGTCGTTGATTGCTTCGTTCTGTCCACATTCGGAACAGATCTCTGTCTCGTTGTCGATACGAGAGATGGCCCCTGGGTATGCGCCAGGGGTCAGGTTGTTTGGGATGTAGCCCTTGCAGATGGGGCACACGGGCAGCTTGGTTGCTGTGTCACTCATCCTCGGTGCTCCATTCACGCAGTACACGGACGTACTCTTGAGCCTGCGACCCACGACCCATGTAGTCACGGGTCAGGTCGTACAGGTCCACGGCGCACACGAGCCACCGCAGGAAGTCCAAGTTGTAGACACCCTCCAACTCGGGGATGATGCTCCCGTCGTTGGCGTAGATGGTGCTCTTGTGGTTGGACGTGTTTGACTTGTAGGTCTGCACGAGGTTGTCGGGCAGGTCAAAGTGGTCCGTGTACACGGACGGCTTGTAGATGGTGTGGCCGTCTCCGAAGATCACGTTGTCTTCGATGGCCTTCCTGATTTGTGCTTTGGTAATGTCACTCACTGTGGTTCTCCCTTGTGTTGTATTCGTGAGTCATGTTGGCAAACACGTTGCCGAGGCTCCTCACCCATTTGGTGATCTCTTCTTGGATGATGGGGCGAATCCAGTCCCTGCCCCACAAGTTGAGGGTTTGCTTGACGAGACGGTCGATCTCATCGTCGCTGATCGAATCCAGGCACCCAGCCATACGGGCTGAATCCCAGTCGATGCGGTCATGCAACGGATTGTTGCTGTCGTAATCGTCAATCACCCCCTCAAGTTTGTCTTGGACGGCAGCGACAATGTCGTAGTCGTCAATTTCAATATTGATGTTGGCATCAATATCCATGATGTGTCCTCCTTGGACGTTGTTGGTTTGGGGTGGGCAGTTTCACCACATGCCCAGGTGGGGGGGGATCGGTTAGGCGCTCACCAGCTCATCGAAGCGCAGCGCCTTCCAAGCCTGATCGGTCAGCTCATGCTGCGGATCGAACAGACCCTTACGCAGCACACGCTGTGCCTTCTTGGCCTTGCTGCCAGTCAGACCACCATTGAGGTGATGCTGCTCGGCACCCTGGATCGCAGAGAACGCAGCCCACTTGGTGTCACCGAAACGGGCACGGTCCTTGCGGTATTCCTCCCAGATGGAGTCGATGTGGAACTCGTAGTGCTTGGTCCTCGTCTTGTGAGGAGGAACATACATACCCTTCTCCACATCAAACTGCGACGCTGCCGCTCGGCGCAGATTCGCAACCTTGGGCAGCTCCGACACCATACGGGTGAACTCCAACTCAGTGAACTCCTGATCGTTGGCGATGCGAGCGATACGCGCCATCGCCTTCGTCTGGTTCACCGTCTGGGCAATAGCCTCCATCCGCTTGGTGAAGAACCTGTCGTGATTCGCCGTGGCCTTCACCCGCATCACAGCAGACCGAGACGTAAACGCATTCGTGCAGAACGGATCGAACGCAAACGCATGCATCGACGTAGCGATGGACGAGTCCAGAGACGCCGCCATACCCACCGTGGGGACCATTGTGCCGCCACCGAAGTCGATTGGCTCGTCTGGCTGGAACAGCATGTAAACACGCAGTCCACCCTTCATCCCTCGCACCATCGTGCACGTCTCACCGAACAGCTTCTCACCCTCATCGAAGATGGGGCCGTAGCCGTCCTCACGCAAGTTGTACGTCCCTGGATGGGGCTTCAGCACCTCGTGTGTGTCGGTACGGAAGTGCAGGTTCACCAGTGGCTCACCCTTCTCCTCTGGGGCGAAGAAACCCTGTCGTGTTTCGACACCCATCCGCACACAGTCAACTTTGAAGTCAACTCGCTCCTGTTCAGCAAGCTTGTGCACAGACTGCGGTTCGGCCATAGCGTCACGCAGACCCATGTCATGCCTGTACGGCCCCGATTCGGGCCTATTCTGGAGATATTCCAGCATTACATTGCCTCCTTATTGGCAATTGGCTCCATATTTTGGAGATCTATTTAGGAAATCATCTCTCGTCTGAACTCGTCAGCACGAGACGCCCGCAGCGCTTTCGCTGCGATCAAGGCTTCGTCAAGGGACTGCCACCCCCGCACGTCGCCCCAGCCGTGGTACTTACTGTAGACCACATCGAACTGCTTGCCATCACGCTTGATGGCAGCCAACTCCACCGTGTTCTCATCGCTGTAGCCACCGCCGTAGGCCAGCGATAGGCCCAGTTGGTTGCGGAACCAGAGGCGAACGGTTCGGCCCGTGTCCTCCACCTCTACTGCGTATCTGTCTCCCTCTGAAACTAGCTTGGGGACAAGTTCTCGGATGATGTCTTCTGCTTTCATGCTCCCTCCTTTGGAAGCTCTCCCGACAAGTACAAGCCCAGCTTGTGCCTTGCCTCTTCATGAGTCAGGTCGTAGATGCCTGACCCCCAATGGTTGGACTTGCCATCCCAGTTGCGGAACACAACGAACTTGCGCCCTTCGTCTGCGAATGGCGCATCGGGACGGTACACAATGCCATCCCACCACCCTGGCTCCTTCATGACTTGATACAGGATTTGCATCCCGTTGATATGGCCTCTTCCCATTACGGGTTCTCTCTTTCTTCAATACGAACAGTTACGTCGACCACGACGGACAGGTGCGTCGAACCGTCACGCCACTCCCTCGTGGCATCAACGATGTTGAACGCCTCCAGCATCGTCTTCTCAAGCCACTCGGCGTTGCGCTCGGCACGGTCTGCCTCGTTGTGGAAACCTTCGGATCGGGCGATTCGCCCGTCATGCTCAAAGCCTGCCCGCAGGTCTTGGCTCTCAACTCTCCGAGTCTTCTCCATCACTCCTCCTCTTGCTTGTCGCCTGTGAGCGGGTCGAACTTCTCCCGCTCGCAGTCCATGAGCCAGATGGCCCAGTCTCCGTAGTTGCCACGGGCGCGCTCCACCCGCTCCTGATGGCGACGTGCGTCGCTCTTGTCGTACTGAGCCATGCGGCTCCCCTTTCTAGTAGTCGTCATCCCACCGCTCACCTGCGAGCGTCGGGTCGAACCATGACGGGGCGATGGGCGAGTCGGGATAGACCCGACGGTGCTCCTCGTCCCTCTCCAAACGCTTCTCCCAATGGTGATCGCACCGTGGGATCGGCGTGCCTGTGCCCGTCAACGACGGGCGCATCTCAACTTCACCCCTGCACTCTGCAGGGTTCTCAATGCATTCACGCATCACTGGCTTTCCTTTCTATTCAATGACGATCCATTCAGCGAGCAGCAAGGCTGAGATGCCAGCCAAGCACTCCCTGAGAATCAACAAGTCGCAATCCTGAAAATGCGCTCTCTTGCCTGTTCCGTGGGCGCCACACGAGTGGCACTCCCATCCGTAGTCTTCGTTCATGAGTCTTCTCCTCCCTGATCGACGCTGATGTGATACAGCCACAGAGCCATCACGAAGATGACGATCCAGGCCAGCAGATGGAACCCGTTCATCGATCCCACCGCCGATCCATCCAGACCTTGTCGTCGTCACGGTTGTGCCTAGCCCTAGACGCACCGAGATCCCGACGCCGATCCGACGACGCCCGCACCGATCGTGGCGCACGCACCACCGAACGACCCAAAGAGTCGTCCACCCCGTAGCGGGTTTTCTCCAACGGTTCACCGTTGAACGTGACACCTTCCATCAGAACTTCACCTCCTGACCGTTACCGACGGTAACGACGCCACCCTCCACGGGTGCGTCGTTGAACAGGATCGTGGCACGGCACCGTGCGTAGTGATCCTTGGACCGCTCCCCGATCTCAGGGGTGCGGTGATCGTCGGGGAGCTTGTCCCCGATCTGGAAGGGCGCTATGGCCCACTGCTTCGCCATGGTTTTCTCCTTTGATTGGCGAACGTCTAGAGCATTCCCTGCTCAAGCGACTCCGCTTGATGCTTCCAGTAGTCGATCTGCTGCATCAGTTCAGAAATGCGGTCGAGCTTGCGCTGGCGCCGCTTCCCTGGCTCGCTGTAGCCACTGAGTGCTTTCCGCACCTCGCGACGCAGCTTGTCGACTTCACGCATCGCACGAGCGTGGTCTTCGTAGATGCCTTTGTAGTACATGGGTTCTCCTGTTCCCATCGGGGGGGTGTAACGCCGTTACACCCCCTGGTGAGGGATGTGCTCCCCCCACCAACTTCTAACCTACTACTGCCTGATTCTTGTGTCAAGAACCCTCGGACTTTGCGGGAGTGCTCACGCACCCTGCACGCACCCGACACACACCGCCACCCGCCACGATCCGAACGGTGGGGGGGTGTAACGCCGTTACACCCCCCCACGCACCCGACACGCACCCGACACGCACGCCCCCACGACCACTATCAACCACGATCCGAATGCCGCCGGCGAAGCCGGCGGCAGACGCGAAGCGGCCCCGACGCCGAAGCGTCGGGGCCGATCGGTTGGGGGAAGCGCTACCGCTTAGGCGGCAGCTTCGGCAGCTTCGCTGCGCTTCGCCATCGCCAGCAACTCCTTCGCCAGCGAGCGGAGTTCGTCGGGGCCGAACTCCGATGCCAGCGCTTCGGCCGCTTCGCTCACGGTCCGCTTCTGCGTCGGCGTCGGGGTGTCGGTGCTGGTGTCGGTGTCGGTGCTGGTGTCGGCGTCGGTGTCGCTGCCGCCCTTATCCGTCGGATCGGTGTTGCCACCAGGCTGCCGACCGATGATCCCGATCAGGGGCTCGGGATCGGTGATGCCGCCTTCGGCACGCAGCGCCTTCGCGACAGCCTTCGGGGTGGTCTTGTCCTGATTGGCGACGATCTTCGCAGCGTGGGTCTTGCTGATCGGCGTTTCGGCTCCAAGACCGTTCAGCGACGCACCGCCTTCTGCCAGCCAGCGGAAGAAGGGGAGGAACGTTCGGACGGTCACCCGAAGGCTGCCCTCCTTCCCGAATCGGGTCATGGCGTCGGACGCCTGGTCCTCATCCATACCGCCAGCGATCAGCGACGCCAGCGCTTCGGACTTCACCCGCTGCCAGAACCCCGTGGCCACGTCGTCGGCACTGACTTCCGCCATCGCCTTCGAACGTTCGAAACGGACCTGGCGTGCCGCCAGTCCCCGTGCCATGTCCTGCAGGGTGCTGCCAGCATCGCTGCCAGTCAGGTACTCGGCTGCCGCTTCCGCCGCTGCCTTCTTCGGGAGCTTCGCCCCGATCTTCTTTGCGTCAATGGCGTTCGCCATGTCGGCTCCTTTCGGTTGGGGGGTGTAACGCTGTTACACCCCCTGCCAGGGGACCGTTCCCCCGACACCCATGACGCTACCGCACCCCCGCCCTTACCGCAACCACCCCCCTGACATTCGGGGGAATTGATCAGTTACGCGCCCCGCCGCCCCGACCGTTTCAACCGCTGCCGCTGCCGCTGGTCGGGGGTGTAACGGGGCGAGGGTGTAACGCTGTTACACCCCAAACAGACGTTCGCACGGTAGTGAAACCTTTGATCATCTCACCTTGAACGATCGTGGGCACCCGCCCCCACCCCCTGCGGGGGGCACCCCGTCGCCTGCCCCTGTATTATATCTATTGAGGGCCGATGCGTGTGGTTTTTTAAACTTGGTGTGCCGCATGTCACAGTGCCTGGGCGGGGGGAGAACTGCACTGAACTGGGGGGCGCACTGTTAGCGACGACGCTGTTTGGGCGTCGTCGCACAGTAACGGTTGATGCCGTACAAGCGGGACGGATGTACGGCGAGTTTGTACTGCGGTACTGCGGTTGCTGGTACTGCACTGGTGTTACAGTTACTGTAGGGGGGAGGGGGGGCAACGCTGAGAGGCGTTGCCCCCCCTCCCCCCACTGTTACAGTAATAGGTGTAGTGTCCCACCGCAACCCACGGGACACAGAAACCTAACAAGTAGGAGGAAACAACATGCCACAAAACGGAGGCGGTAAAGGCTGGGTAACCGACCCAGACACCGGCCAGTTGCGTATGCCTGATGATTGGGCGAGGTATCTGGATTGGTTGTTGGATGAGTCTCGTGTGCCTGCTACGTCGGTGGCGTGGGCTGAGGAGAATGGGTATAACGATCGGACTGTACGGCGGTGGAAGGCTGATCCTCGGTTTATTCGCGAGTGGGACCGTAGGGCGGCTGAGCTAAACGTCCACCCCGAGCGGACTCAGGGCGTTGTGGATGCGCTGCATCGTGCGGCAGTTGCGGGCGACGTGAAGGCTGCGTCTTTGTATTTGCAGTACATTGAGAAGTTCACGCCGAAGCGTCGTTTGGTTGTGGATGATGACCGTGATGTGGTTGGTTTGTCGGATGCTGAGTTGTCTGCTGAGTTGGCGCAGTTGATGGAGGGTTTGGATGCAGGGTGATCCGAAGACGTTGATGGAGCTTCATGAGGCTGGCGAGTTGCTGGGTGAGCGGGGCGCTATGGATATTGATTGGGGCGATGACGCTGATGTGGTAATTGAGGCGTCGTGTGATTTGGAGAACCCTGAGTCTTGTGAGTCGTGCCAATGAGTAAGTCCCGTGTGAATGAGGCTGGTAACTACACGAAGCCTGAGATGCGTAAGCGTTTGTTTGAGCGGATCAAGGCTGGCGGTAAGGGCGGTAAGCCTGGTCAGTGGTCTGCTCGGAAGGCGCAGATGTTAGCGAAGGAGTACAAGGCTTCTGGTGGGGGGTACACGAACTAATGGGTAAGGCAAAGTCTCAGAAGTCGTTGACGGAGTGGACGCAGCAAGACTGGCGCACGGCTGACGGTAAGCGTGCTCGCCGCAAGGGCGGTACTGCTCGTTATTTGCCTGCTGCTGCTTGGGAGGCGTTGACTCCTGCGGAGAAGGTAGCTACGAACAAGAAGAAGCGTGAGGCTTCGAAGAAGGGGAAGCAGTACGTCGCTAACACGGAGGCCGCTAGGAATGCTGGCCGTAACGCTAGGAGCTAGTAATGGCGAAGAAACCTGATCCTCGTTTGAAGCGTGCTGGCGTTTCGGGCTACAACAAGCCGAAGCGTACGCCGAACCATCCGACGAAGTCGCATGTTGTGGTGGCAAAGTGTGAAGATGGTTCAATCAAGACGATTCGATTCGGCCAGCAGGGCGTGTCTGGTGCGGGCAAGAAACCGAAGACGGCTGCTGAGAAGGCGCGCCGTAAGTCATTCAAGGCTCGCCATGCGAAGAATATTGCGAAGGGTAAGTGCTCGGCTGCGTACTGGGCAGACAGGGTGAAGTGGTAATGGCTTCTCCGAGAGCGTCGAATCCTCGCAAGTCTGCGAAGAACTACCATCAGAACCCCGTGTCGTACAAAAAGAAACTAGAGTACGACAAGCGGTACAACGCCCGTGAGGATCGTTTGGCGTACCGTCGGGATCATGGCCGTGCCCGTTACAAAGCGAAGAAGATGGGTATGGCGGTGACTGGGCGTGATATGTCACGCAACAGTGACGGTTCGTACAGCGTGGAGGATTCGTCTACGAACCGTGCCCGCAATGGGCACGGCAGGAACCGCAGGTACAGGTAGTGGCGTATTCGTTTTCTGAGCTGAAGCGTGAGGCTGAGTGGCGTCGGTGCGTGAAGGACGAGCAGTATTTCCTAGAGAATTACTGGCATATTGCTCATCCTGCTCGGGGACGTGTGCTGTTTGAGTTGCGTGACGCTCAGAAGTTCGCTCTGAAGGAGTGGGCAAACGAACGGTACAGTCTGACGTTGAAAGCCCGCCAGATTGGCTGGTCTACGCTGGTTGCAGCGCACCAGTTCTGGCTGGCGTACTTCCATTCGGACCAGAACATCATCGATTTGTCTCGTACGGAGCGTGAATCGGTGCTGTTGTTGAAGAAGACGAAGTATGGGCAGAAGCATTTGCCTGACTGGATGGCTGAGCGGGGGCCACGCTCGCTGGTTGAGCACCAGCAGCGCATGGCGTTTGATAACGGTTCTCAGATTACGTCGATGCCGTCGGCGTCTGACCCTGCCCGTGGCGAGTCTGCGTCGCTTATTGTGGTGGACGAATGGGCGTTCTTGCCGAATCCTGAGGATGCGTGGGCGTCGATTGAGCCTGTGGCCGATATTGGTGGCCGAATCATTGGCCTGTCGACCGCTAACGGGTCGGGCAACTTTTACCACCAGCTTTGGGTGGGCGCTACGGCGGGTACGAACAAGTTTGCGCCGATGTTTTTTCCGTGGTCTGCGACTGAAGACCGTGGAGATGCGTGGTATCAGGACAAACGTGAGTCGATGTTGCCGTGGCAGTTGGCTCAGGAGTACCCGTCAACGCCTGAAGAGGCGTTTGTGAAGTCAGGTAACCCTGTTTTTGATCTGGATGTGCTGGATCAGTTGGAATCGCAGGTTTGTTACGGCGAAAAGGGCGATATGTGGCGTCATGAGAACATGGTGGAGTTTAGAGCCGCATGAGTCTTGAAGTTTGGCAGTACCCAGAGGTGCATCACGCCTATGTCATGGGTGTAGATACCGCTGAGGGCCTTGGTCATGGCGACTACAGCGTCATTCAGGTGCTAGATGTAGGTACTGGCGAGCAGTGCGCTATCTGGCACGGCCACATTGCCCCTGACTTGCTTGCTGAAGAAGTGTATGCGGTCGGGCTGTGGTACCGAGACGCTTTGTGCTGCGTAGAGTCCAACAACCACGGTTTGACGACGATCACCGAGTTGCGGCATCTGGGGTACCCGAAGTTGTACCGCCGTCGCCAGTTGAACAGCGTTACTAACACGGTGGGGCAAGAGTTTGGTTGGAAGACAACTCGCACGTCAAAGCCGTTGATGATTGACGAGTTATCGTCTGCGTTGCGGAACTTTGAGTTGACGATTTATGACCGCCACACGCTGGCTGAGTTGCGGACGTTTGTCCGCAACGAACGAGGCGGCATGTCAGGGTCGCCGTACGACGACCGTGTGATGGCGTTAGCGCTCGCTAACCAGATGCGTAAGTACGCACACGAACCAGAGTACGTTGAAGATACTGACGATTACTGGACGGTCGACTGGTTTGCCCGTCTTGCAACAGATGTCCCTGTTCGGAACAACACCCGAATCGGGTCACGCAACGTGCGTGGGACACGCACATCTACCTATTAGGTACCTTTAGGAGTATTACTCATGGCTAAGTTTGTTTCGCATACGAACGGCACTACCGATGTTGGTGGTGGCAACAACACGATGGCTCGTGGCAAGTCTGTCGTTTCCAACCCAATTGGTGATGCTGCTGGCAGCCCGAACCGTGGCACAGCTCGTGGCTCTGACCCGAAGTACGTCGGTCAGACTGGCGACCGTGGCGAAGGCATTGCTCCCCGTAGCACGCCTGAGCAGCAACACGGCACCACTGGTTCGGTGGAGCGCGCTGCTTCCTTCAACGCTGCTGGTAGCGACGCCTGATAATGGCGATTATTCCAAAGAACTCGTCGTATGACGAGTTTTGCGAACACATGCGACGGGAGAAGGGCGAAGCCATCTCCAAGTCTGAGCTTGACGAGATCTATGAGCGTTGGGTGCGGTTGAACTCTTTGCAGATGTCAACTGGACGTGGCTTTCGGGCAATGCTTCCTTCTGACGAGCAGCACCTCACAAGTCGTGAGCGTGAAGCCAAGGTGGTTGCAGAGGCTCAGTCTCAGGGGCGCAACATAGAGAGGGTTTGACATGGCTCGGAAGTCGCGCCGTGACAGGTTGGAGCAGTACCAAGACAGAGTCGACAAGTGTCAACGTTGGCGTCAAGACGAACAGTTTGACGACAACTGGATGCGCCTGTCGGATCTGTACCGTGGACAGCACTTCCCTGAATACATGCAAGACAGCGGCGACCTGATCGCTGTAAACCTTGCGTTTTCAACAATCAACGTCATTGCGCCTTCCGTAGCCGTGAACTACCCCAAGGTTGTTGTTCAGGCGAACAAGCCTGAAGACGCCAAACGGGCCATGTTTGTAGAAGCCGTGGTTAACCACCTGTGGAAGCACCACGACTTTCGCACCCCGTTCCGTCGGGCTGTCAAAGACTTTCTGGTCTTTGGGCACGGCTGGCTCAAGGTGGGTTGGAAGTTCGTAGAGCAGGAACAGAGCATCGGGGAACTTGCCCGAGAAGAAATGATCAACTCGGCCATGAACGAGATCGATCAGATTGCTATCGAAAGCTTCATGGATGGTGTCGAACCGCCGTCGTTTGACGACATCGTCGCCAGTATTCCTTCTACAGAGATGCGGA
>Ga0213866_10002817_pt1 | contig 12079 bp, 8 predicted proteins | sample PICome_11_FD_160079 | JGI IMG/M metagenome (GOLD analysis project Ga0213866, IMG submission 160079) | Coastal seawater microbial communities near Pivers Island, North Carolina, United States - PICO284 | ecosystem: Environmental > Aquatic > Marine > Coastal | place: USA: North Carolina... | reverse complement strand
CGAGCTGAAGGTGGTCGAAGGCGAAACCCTCGCCGCCACCGTAGCCCACACCGGGCACCCAATGTGTCCCCGCTGCCGCAAGTATGAGCCAGTTGCCAAAGATGACCTCTGTCAGCGCTGCTCGGACGCGATCTAGGTGATTTCTCCTCGTGGGGAGAATCGATGGGCTCGGAAGCAGTGGAGCTCATCATGGCCGTGGAGGAAACTTTTGGTATCGGTCTCTCCGATGCTGAAGTTTCTCGGGTCATTAAAGTGGGTGACTTGGTTGATTTTTGGCAGGGGAAGCCCGGAATCCGGCTTTTTATCCAAGACTAAAAATTATGCTTTGTCTGATTTGTCTTATTTTACTCGGCGTTGGTGGAAGCGCCGCTCTGGTATTCGTAATGCTGATTTTTGTGTTCCTACACTGGGAGCGAACAAAGACGAACTTCATCCGTTGGGCTATTGCTTTTGTGGTCTGCACCATCGGTTTCGGAATGGTAGCAGTATCAAATAATGCCTATCGTAACACGGGTGAGGAATCTTGTGGTGTCACTCTTGAAAAAAGCCTGTCCAGCCGATGTTGGACGGGTTTTTCTTTGTGGGGATGATTTCAAAGCTGTCTAAGTTTCCTCACGCCTGAGGCGCTCGTTTTCAGTGGCGAAGAGTAGTTTTGAAAAGGCAACCCTAGCAGGTCCGCGGGAGCGGTTAGTCATTGGCGGGAGGAATAGGCTTGGTCTGTTTCATTACAGCTGTTTTGCGTGAGATGAGCATTTCGATTGGCAAGTGTTCGACGATGCGTGAAGCTGCTGGTTCAAACAGCTCATATCGTGAAACTATTTCTTTCGTTACTCGTTCTCATCTTCGGTATCGGTTTCATTCGTGGAAGCGAGCGTCCCAATATTATTTTCATCTTTGCCGACGACTGGGGCTGGGGTGACCTCGGATGCCATGGACATCCTTACGTTAGGACACCTAATATTGATCGACTTGCCAAGGAGGGCACCGACTTCCACCGCTTTACCGTCGCCAGCGGGGTTTGTTCGCCGAGTCGCACCGCGGTCCTGACGGGGCACTTTCCCGCCCGTTACAACATCGACGGTCACTTCGCATGGGTGCCCAGCAATGCTAAGCGAGGTATGCCGGATTGGCTCGATACCAAGGCTCCGATGCTTCCACGGATGCTTCAAAAAGCGGGCTATGCGACTGCCCATTATGGCAAGTGGCACCTCGCTAATAACATGATTCCCGATTCGCCCACTCCGGCTGAGTATGGCTATGACGAATACGGTGCTTTTAATTGCTCCGGCGAGCAGATGCCGGTCCACGAAGACGCGATGCATACGAATGCCTTCATTGAAAAAGCGGTTGCGGCGGGTAAGCCCTTCTTTGTCAATCTCTGGGTCCATGAGCCGCACACTCCTTTTCATACCGTGCCGAAATACGAGTGGCGATTCCGTGAGATGGAGAGCCGGCCCGATGCTATTTACGCCTCCGTTCTTTCCCACGCCGATGACCGCATTGGCGAATTACTGAACACTCTCGACCGTTTGAAAATCACCGATAACACCCTGGTGATCTTTAGTTCCGACAACGGACCGGCCCGCGCGAGTACGGCCGGCGAGCTCAAACTCAGCTATGACACCGCAACCGGTGCGGGGTGGGGGATCAATGCCGCCAAGGGAATCACGGCGGGACGAAAGGGTTACAAGGCTGCTCTTTTCGAAGGCGGCATCAATGTTCCCTTCATTGTTCGTTGGCCCGGGAAAATTGCGGCTGGGAAAATCGACAAGGGCTCGATGATCTCAGCGGTGGATCTTCTCCCGACCTTTTGTGCGGTTGCGGGGGTTGCCTTGCCTGAAGGCTATCAGCCCGACGGGGTGAACCAAATCGAAGTGATGCAGGGATCGAAGAATGGCAGCGTCCGGACCAAGCCGCTTTTTTGGAAATCCCATTCGGCCTGGCCTGCTCGTAAATCCAAGCCCGATCACTGGGTTTCCTTTGCGGTGGTTCACGGTCAATGGAAACTCGTCACCAACAACGACAGTTCCTACAAGGAACTCTACAACATCGTCGCCGATCCTTTCGAAAAGACCAATCTCAGTGAGACCAAAGAGGAAGAAGTCGTCCGCCTGACCGCTCTGATTGAGGGTTGGAAAAAATCGCTTCCCGCTGGACCAAGTGGAGAAGTATTCTCCGAACTCCGTCAGGAGAAAAAATAAGCTCTCTTTCCCATGAAATACATCCTTGTCCTTTTCGCCTTCTTCTTTGTTCAAAGTTCATCCTCACTGTTCGCTGATCAAAATTCACCTCGTCCCAACGTCGTTTTCATCCTCACCGACGACCAGCGCTCCGATGCCCTTGGCTGCATGGGGCATCCGCATCTCAAGACGCCTCATATTGATCGTCTCGCTCAGGAGGGTCTTCTCTTTAAAAATCATTTTTGCACCACCTCGCTTTGCTCACCTAGCCGGGCCTCCATTCTCGGAGGGCTCTATGCTCATTCCCATGGCGTCGTGAATAATTTCACCGACTATCCCAGGGATCTTCCTACCTTTCCCCGTCAGCTCCAAAGCAACGGATACACTACCGCCTATATCGGCAAGTGGCATATGGGCGAAGACGATGACAGCAAGCGTCCCGGCTTCGACCACTTCGTCACTCATCGTGGACAGGGAAAATACTTCGACACCGAATTCCGCGCTAACAACGGTGAGCGGAAAGTTGTTCCCGGATATTACACAACGGTGGTGACCGACATGGCTCTCGATTGGATAAAGCAGCAGGAGAAAGGCGGAGAAGAAAAAAAGCCCTTCATGCTTATGCTTGGTCACAAGGCTCCTCACAGCTTTTATTTTCCAGAGAAGAAATACGAAAAGAGCTTTGATCAGGTGAGGGTTCCGTATCCTGAAACGGCCTTCCAACTTGGCGATAAACCTAAGTGGATCAGCCAGCGCCTCAGCACCTGGCACGGGATCTATGGCCCGCTCTTCGATTGGCGCAAAGACTTCCCCGATACCTCCGCCTCCGGAATGCTGAATTTCGAAAAGATGGTGCGGGCCTACTGGGGCACTTTGCTTTCAGTCGATGACTCGGTGGGGCGTCTCTATGCCTATTTGGAAAAGACTGGCCAGCTCGACAACACCCTCTTCATCTTCACCAGCGACAATGGCCTGCTCGAGGGCGAGCACGGCATGGTGGACAAGCGCACTGGTCACGAACCGTCACTACGCATCCCGCTGGTGGTTCGCTATCCCGGACTTACCACCACAGCAAAGACAATCGAAGCCCAAACTCTCACCCTCGATTTTGCCTCGTCCATTTTGGAGATCTGTGGCGCTCCGCCGCTCCCGAAAACCCAGGGTCGGTCCTGGAAGAATCTCGTCACTAATGGCGATCCGAATTGGAGAACCAGTTGGTATTACGAATACAACTACGAGAAGCAATTTCCCTACACGCCCAATGTCCGAGCTCTCCGCACCAACGAGTGGAAATACATACGCTATCCTCATGGTGACGGCTCTGCGGACAAGCACATGGCCGAGCTTTATCATCTCAAGAGCGATCCCGGTGAAACCACCAACCTAATCGCGGACGAAAAGCACAAAGCAACCGTCGCGAAACTCAGAAAAGAACTCGATCTACGAATCGCCGAATCCCACCCCGGCGGTAAAGATAAGATGCCGATGGACGAAGGGATCAAAGGCGAACTTCCGGACGAGAAGATCAGGTGACGCTTTCCACAAGAGTTTTAGGCTCATCGTTCCGTCCTCAAAAATAGGGATCAAGTTACGTTCTATTCGTACGTAGTATTTGCAGATGCGTTCATTTTTCCTCCTTGTTCTTGTTGTTTTCCTTGGCGACCTGCATGCTGACGAGCGCCCTGCGAAGCCCAATGTCGTCCTCATTTTGGCGGACGACCTCGGCTGGCAGGATGTGAAATGCTACGACATCGACGACCCCTCGCCGATGGAGACACCGAATCTTGATGCCCTCGCGAAGAAAGGCGTCAAATTCTGGCAGGCCTACTCGCCCGCTCCCACCTGCGCACCCTCGCGCTGCGCTATCATGAGCGGGAACCATCCTGCCCGTGCGCAAAAGACCCACGTTGTCGGCGGCAACCCTCCCGCGCCCCACCACCTCAGCGCCCACCCCATGATGCCCCCTTGGTACAGTGGCCGCATGCCGGCGGGCGAAATGACCCTTGCCAAAGCTCTCCAACAAGGAGGCTACACCACCGGACACTCCGGAAAATGGCACATGGCGATCAATCACCACGCCTTTCCTCAACCTGAAGACCAGGGCTTCGATTGGACTCGCTCGGACCGGGGGGTCACCAAACCGGCTAAGCCGAACCGGCTCTCTGGCTTCTCCACGAGTCGAAAAAACGACCCTTTCCGGCTCGATGAAAACGGCTTCCCCTTTCATCAAAACAGCCACGATGCCCTCACCTTTCTTCGGGAGCACAAAGCCGATCCCTTCTTCCTCTACTACGCGACCTGGCTCGTCCACACCCCCATCCACACTCGCAGCGAAGCTCTTTACAAAAAATACTGTGCCAAACTCGGCGTCTCCCCCGACGAATCACACGCCCATAAGTGGGAAGAAGAAGGCCAAAAGAATCCGTGGTATTGCGCCATGGTCGAGATGCTCGACTACTACGTCGGCCAACTCGTGAAGGAACTCGAAACGACCCACGACCCCCGCTGGCCCGGACACACACTCATCGAAAACACCTACCTCATATTCACCTCCGACAACGGCGGAATGGAAGGCCACCCCGACGAAGTTATCACCGACAACTTCCCGCTCGATCACGGGAAAATCTCCATCATGGAAGGCGGCACCCGCGTCCCTCTCATCATCACCGGCCCCGGGATCAAGGCAGGCATCGAATCCGATGTCATGATCAACGGCCTCGACTTCTACCCCACCATTCTCTCGCTCACCGGAACCCCAATGCCCAAGGGCAAACCACTCGATGGCCTCAACCTCGCCCCGCTTCTCAAGGGCGACCCCATCGATCCCTCCCTCGTGAAGACCGCTTCCGGAAAGCCTCGTGACACCATGGTCTGGCACTTCCCCAATAGTGTCGCCCTCGAAAGCTCGATCCGTCGCGGCGACTACAAGCTCGTCCGCAACTACACCCCGACGGGTGAAAAACTAGAACTCTTCCGCCTCTACAAAACAGAAGACGGAACCTCCAAACGAGTCGACATCGAAGAGCAGAAAAACCTCGCCGCCGGCCATCCTAAAAAAGCGGCCGCACTCAACAAACAACTCAGCGCCGTCCTCACTGAGATGAAGGCCAGCTACCCCTACCTCAACCCGAACTACAAACGTTCCCTCGCGAACAAAGAAAAGGTTCCTACCGTCACCAGCCACAAGCTCAGCGGAAACACCGCCACCTTCGTCTTTAAAAACAACGGCGCCAAAGTCACCCGCGCCAACCTCCTCTACACCGACAACGGCGGCCACCGCTACGAGGAATGGTATCGCACCCCCGCCACCCTCAACACCGATGGAACCGTCACCGCAACCCTCCCAAAAGGCACCACCCACTACCTCATCAACCTCATTGATGAGCACAACTTCCTCGTCAGCTTCCCCGGCGGCTTCAAAAAAGACGCGCGCGATAAACAATACTCCGAATATGCCCTTGAAGCACGCCCGCCTCAAAAATGAAGGGATAAACTATCCATTAAGCTGCGTATTAATTTGAGGAATCAAGCTAATGAAAGTCATAACAATCAATATTTCGCTCCTTTTTTCCTTAATATTCAGCACCGCTGTTTTGGGTCAGGAAGCGTTAAAGAAAAACGACCGGATTGTTTTTCTGGGAGATTCTATTACTGCGGCCGGTGCACGGAAGGGCGGGTATATTACCTTATCCTCGCAAGCCATTGCTAAAGCTTATCCAGAACTTAAGGTCGAATTGATTGGCGCCGGGATCGGCGGCCATAAAGTCCCGGACTGTCAAAAACGGCTTAGCAAGGACGTCCTCCAGAAAAATCCGAGTATTGTTTTCATCTATCTAGGCATTAACGATGTCTGGCATTGGACACATCCAGCGGTTGTTGCGAGGGGGAAAAAGGGGACTACGCCAGAGGATTTCGAAAATGGCCTTAAGGAAATGATTTTGAAGATCAATAAGGCCGGGGCTCGGGTCATCCTTTGCACTCCAACGGTGATTGGTGAGAAGTCAGATGGCTCAAATTCTGATGATAAGATGCTCGACCAGTATTCAGACATCAGCAGAAAGGTGGCCAAGGAAACTAAATCCCAGCTGCTCGACCTCCGAAAATCTTTTCTCAATCAACTTAAGAGGCGTAACCCAGAAAATGCGACCAAAGGGATTTTCACCTCGGATGGCGTCCACTTAAATGAGAAAGGTAATCGGTTACTTTCGAGCCTTGTTCTCAGAGCGCTTAATGTCCCGCTTCGCAAGAAATAGTACCACTCAGGTTCTATTGTCCGTTTCGAGGCGATGTGTTTTTGATCCGGGAACGGGGTGTCTTTGTCCTGCCTATCAAAAACCGTAATCCTGATTCTCCGAAAACAAGAACCTTCATCATGAAATTCTTCCTTATATTAGTTACCTCAATTGCGGTCTCAGCCTTCGGCCTACTCGCAGCCAAGCCGAACATTGTCCTCATCTACATCGACGATCTCGGCTACGGCGACCTCGGCTGCTATGGGTGCAAGGATATCCCTACACCAAACATTGATCGACTTGCAAAAGAGGGTGTTTGCTTCACGGCTTCCTACATCACTAATCCTCCGTGCTGCCCGAGCCGGTGCAGTCTCATGATGGGCCAATATGCGCAGCGATTGGGAAAATATGGAATGTCGCGTGGCCTGCCGATCCCGGAGGATCGCCCCACCTTGGCTAAATTTCTAAGCGGGAATGGCTACGTAACCGGGCACATTGGCAAATGGGATCTCGGTTCAAAAAAACAAGGGCCATTGCAAGTGGGATTCGCTGAAGTTGCCAAAGATCCGCCAAAAAAAACCTACACCAAGAAAGAACTCGCTGGGCAATCTGCAAAAATTCGCAAACTACGCACCTCGAAATACTTCTGTCTCAATGAAGCTGGCGAGACGGTTTGGCTGACTGATTACGATGGCAACTCGATGGTCAATTTCATCGAGCGACATCAGAAGTCCCCCTTCTTTCTCTACTGGTCCCCGGCAGCAGTCCACTCACCCAGCACCGAAGCCCCCGAAAGCTTGATGAAACGAACCACCGCCAAGGGGGAGCGCCGCAAGCTGGCCGGCGCCATCGTCTCGGTCGATGACCAAATCGGCAAGCTCATCCAAACACTGGAGAAACAGGGTCTGCGCAAAAAAACGCTGATCATTTTCTCCAGTGACAATGGTGGCAACGGTGGCGAAGGCGCATCATCGGCGCCCTACACCGGCGGCAAAGGAAAGGGGACGCAGAAAGAAGGCTGGGTCCGCGTGCCCACGATCTTCTCCATGCCCGGGACTCTCCCCGTAGGAACTCAATACGATCACATGATCGCCAATTTTGACTTCTATTCCACGATTGCCGCACTGACGAGCAAATCGATTCCCAAGCATTGTGATGGAGTGAATCTGTTCCCTTACCTGAAGGGGGAAAACACCAACGAGGCGCATGAGTATCTCTTCTGGCTCAACAACGAACCGGGAGACGCGGAGCGGAGGCATCTCATTGCCGCCCGATGGAAGAACTGGCGTCTCTACAAAAAATACAACAAGGACACGTGGCAACTCTTTGATCTGAAAAAGGATCCCATGGAAGAGACCAATCTTGCGAAGAAACACCCCGAAATTGTCATTAAAATGGCCTCCAAACATACGGCCTGGAGACAAACCCTGGCACCATTCGCCAAGATTCCAAAGATCACAACTGACCAACCAATCATTCCCAAAGGCCATGGCTGGGCCTACCCAGGAGATCATAGCAAAAAGGTTGGGAAGTGAGTTACGACAAAGCCAAACCATTATGAAATTTCCAATTTTGCTCCTAATACTTTTTGGCGGTGCAAATGCCACTGCTGCGGCAGCGACTTCCGTGCCGGTTACGGGCTCCAGAGCCTACCCGCTCTCCTCACCGATGGTGGTGCAGATCGCATCAAGCATGGTCGCCACATCATCCTTTCAAAAGAAGACACCTCTCTCGCCAACTACTGGCTCACCCTCCTCCAGCAGGCCGACGTGAACACCCAGAAGTTTCACTATAGCGATGGCGAAGTTTCTGAGCTTCTGGGTTAAACGTGATTCCCCAAGGCTGGGAAAAGAAAGAAGTAATTCCGTTCCGGGGTATTCAAGTTCTTCTTTCGCTCCATGAAAAAAAGCATCCTCTGGCCCCTTCTCATTCTCGTTGGACTTCTCTCCGCCCAGCGACAAAACAATAGCTCCGGGCCCAATGACCCGATTCCCAAATCGGAAGTCCTAAAACTCACCGGCGACTTTAAAGGCGCGAAGCTGGAAGAGGACGTCAACATCCTCTGGCTCTACGGCCCCGAAGATCATCGCGGCGGCGAACACGACTACATCCGCATCAAGGAACTCTTCGTCCCGATGCTGAAAGCCATCCCGCGGATCACCGTAGACGAGGCTTATCAATTCCCCACGCAAGAGCAGTTCGGCGAAGCCGATATCCTCATTCAATATCTTCATCTTCCGGATCTCACCGATGAGCAATTCGCGATGTATCAAAAATTCGTCGATGATGGCGGCAGTGTCGTTTCCCTCCATGAATCCTGTATCATGCGCCCCATTGACCGCGCAGAGAAACTCGCAGGCTGTATCGGCGGCTCCTGGAAGGGCAACAAGACCTCAAAGTGGAGCAAGTTCGATCACGCTCATTCCATCTACCTCAATACCGAGCACGCGGCTTTCAAAGGCCTTCCCAATTCCATCAAGCTCAATGACGAATCCTACTGGAACCTCATGAAGAAAGAGAACGTCGAGATCATCGGCGCCATCGCGCCAACAGGAACCAAAGATTTCAGCGCCGCCCTCAAACACCCCGAAGTCCGCAGCGACACTTTCTGGACTTACACCTCCGGCAAAGGCCGCGTCTTCGGCACCACTACCGGCCACTACACCTATACCTTCTACGACCCAACCTATCGTGTCCTCCTCCTTCGCGGTATCGCGTGGGCCCTCGACATCGATCCCACTCCCCTGATGCCTCTCGCCATCCAGGGCATCACCGACGATAAAGACCTCGTTGGCACCAAGGACACGATGATGGCTTACAAGAATCGTAAGCGCTAAAAAAGCATCGTGGTGCCCCCGCCACATATCTGGTATGCCTTAAAACTCGCCCGTAAATACCCGACAAAATCTCCGATAGAACAAACATGCAAGGACGGTAATTTCAGACTCGCGAGAAAACTCTCTTACTCGATGTCTTTCCATACCAACTCCACCACCCGCCGATCTTTTTTTCGTCTCGGCAGCTCCGTCTTGGCACTTCCCTTTTTGGAAAGCTTCGCCAGCGCCAAGGCCACCTCGGCCACTCCTCCCAAGCGAATGATCTTTCTCGGCGGCGGCTTCGGCTTCACCAAGGACACTTTCTACCCCAAGAAAGCCGGTCGCTTTTCCGAAATCGGCATGACCGAGGGACTCTCTCCCCTCGCTCGACACAAGGACGATATCACCATGGTGACCAATCTCACCAACCTCGGTGCATCCGACCCGCACGGCGGCTCCACCTCCTACCTCACCGGAGCCAACGTCGCCGGCACTCCGGGCAAGCGCTTTCACAACTCCATCTCCTGTGATCAGATTGTGGCTCAGCACCTCGGCAAGAACACCCGTTTTTCTTCCCTCATCCTCTCAGCCAAGGAAGCCGATGGCGGCTCCAACTCCGGACACGGAAAAGGCCTCTCCCTCTCCTGGGATGACTCCGGCAATCCCATTCCAGGTATCAATAAACCCCTCGATCTCTTCCGCACCCTCTTCGCCCACCCTGGCGACTCGAGGGCCGAACTCGATGCCCGACTCAAAAAACGTCAGAGTATTCTCGACCTCGTCCGTATTGATGGCGGCGGCATGAAACGCGCTCTCAGCAAAGGCGATCAGGAAAAGCTCGACGAATACTTCACCGGAGTCCGCCAAGTCGAAAAAGGCCTCGAGCGCCAAGCCAAGTGGGCCGATATTCCCAAGCCCAAGGCGCCCTTTGAGGCACCCGATGAGGGCATCACCGGCGAGGAAGCGATCCATCTTATGTACGACATGATGATCATCGCTCTCCAAACCAACATGACCAACGTCGTCTCCTACCGCCAGCCGGTCTGCTCCCTCCTCGCTGGCATGGGCGTCAAACTCAAGGCCCACTCACTGAGCCACTACGGATTTTCCCAACCTCGTATCCTCGCCTCCCGCGAACGCGACAAGAAGTGTTCCTCTCTCCTCGCGCATTTCATCGACCGCTTAAAAGAAGTGAAAGACAGCGACGGCAGCCGAGTCTTCGACAACTGCATTGTCAGCTACGGATCCAACCTCCGTAGCGGGCACGAACTCAAAAACGTTCCCGCGATCGTCACTGGCGGCGGCGCAGAGCAAATCAAACACGGCCGCAACATTGTCCTCCCCAAGGAAGACACTCCGCTGGCCAACTACTGGCTCACCCTCATGCAGCAGGGAGGAATCAAAACCGAGCAGTTCTCCCACAGCACCGGAATCATTCCCGAACTCCTGAGCTAGTTTTCACATGAAGCTCCTCACACTCTTCGCCGTCTCACTCTTCACGGCCGCTTCCGCTGCGCCCGAAGCTACTACGCTGGATGCCAAAAAACTCCAGCCGTTCCTCGAAAACTACTGCATCAAATGCCACGGCCCAAAGAAACAAAAAGGCCAGGTTCGCTTTGATCAAACAAATTGGAAAATCACCGACAACGACACTGCCCAACGCTGGCAGGATGTCCTCGATCAACTCAACGGCGGCGACATGCCTCCCGAGGACGAAAAGCAACCATCGAATGCAGAGATGGCCGCCACCCTCGATTCCATCACCGGCTCCGTCATCACCGCCCGCAAACGTCTCACTGATCACGGCGGTGAAATCAAAATGCGCCGGCTCAACAAGCGCGAATACGCTGCCACCATTCGCGACCTCTTCGGCTTCGATGTCTCCCTTCACGACATCCCCGACGACGGAGAAATCGCGACCTTTGACACCGTCGGCGAGGAACAATTCTTCACCTCGGCCCACTTCGAAAAATATCTCGAACTCGGCCGTCAGGTCGCCGACACCGCTCTCCATTATAACACCAGCCCGCGAAGAAAGGTCGAAAAAAGTCGCACCGAGACCGAGGACCGCGTCACCAAAAAAATGCGTAAAGACCTCGCCGAGAAGGATCGCAAAAAAGCCCTCCTCGACGCCGGAAAGTCGTGGAAGGAGGCCGGCTTCAAAGACGAAGGCGAAATGAAAATCCTCCTCAGCCAGTGGGACTCCCGCGCAGAATTGCCTCGCAGCTATCTCAAGTATCCCCACGTCAATACCGGCGTTTATAACTCCAACGTCGCCAAGTGGTCCTATGCCAATAAACACATCGATATCCGCGGCGACTACCTCATCCGGGTCCACGGTGGCCTCGTCGATAATCCCCACGAACTCCGGAAATTCATCCGCCTTTCCGACGGCGACCGTATCCACGGCACTCTTAAGATGACTGGCACTCCGGAGAACCCTGAGTCCGTTGTCCTCCGCACCCGCCAGCCCATGGGCCGCACCCAGCTCGCGATTCGCCTCCGCGAAAATTTTCCGGACCACGCCATCAACTCGACCCGCGGATACATCAATCAACTCAAGGACCCACGCAAACACCCCGATCCCCGACCTTCCCTCTGGTTCGACTGGATTGAAATCGAAGGTCCCTTTTATCCTGAAAAACGCCCCGCCTTCGAAGAGCTCCTCTACCCCGGAATCGAAACCGGGAAAAACGGCCCCTATCTCAATCACGACAAACCCATCCACGAGTTCCTCGAAAAATTCTCCACCCTCGCCTTCCGACGCAAGGCCCCTGAACCCGCCTATCTCGAAGCCCTGCACCAGAACTTCGTCGATCTCCGGGCCTCCGGGAAAAACTACCGCGACGCC